>Ga0163110_10001544_pt1 | contig 11693 bp, 9 predicted proteins | sample CRUFie1St17metaG_FD_108703 | JGI IMG/M metagenome (GOLD analysis project Ga0163110, IMG submission 108703) | Marine microbial communities from the Costa Rica Dome - CRUD Field 142mm St17 metaG | ecosystem: Environmental > Aquatic > Marine > Oceanic > Photic zone | place: Costa Rica: the Eastern...
GCCTCAACTTGGCGAGCAACGATTTCCTCAATCTTCTCGACCATTAGTAGAGTAGCAGCGGCCTTTGCATCGCCACCTGCACTAGCTACCAAACTTGAGTAACCGGCTGCTTTAGCCTGTAGAACAGCCTGTACACCTTCCGCTTCAGCACGGTATCTTGCAAGGATAGCATCTGCTTCACCACTCGCGACACGGCGCTGGCGTTCCGCTTCTGCTTCCGCAGCAATTTCGATCTGAGTCTTTGCAATTTCTTCACGAACGATTTCTTCAGCTTTCAGTCTCTCTTGTTCAAGCATATACTGAGCCTTTTGAACTTCCATCTCCGCACTTCTACGGGCGACTTCTGCTCTCTGCATTGCTTCTGCTTCCTTTTCAGCAAGTGTTGCGTTGTATTCGGCAATGTTTGCCCTGGATGAGTTTTCTCCTTCTATCGCATTCGCTTCGAGCGCTGCAACTTCCTTACGTTGAGCAGCGTCTGCACCCTTCTTTCCAATTTCAGCCTGTGCTTGATTCTCAGCGACTTGGATATCACGTGTACGGTTAGCTTCAGCCTGTCCAATGTCACCATCTCGGTTTGCAGCAGCGACATCTGCTTTTGCAGCGTTAACTGCACCTGCAGCAGCCTTCTGTCCAATGCTCTCAATAAAGTCAGAATCGTCAGTAATATCTGTGATGTTAACGTTGATTAGGTTCAATCCTAACTTATTGAGTTCGTGACCAACGTTCTCACGAATTAACTCAAAGAATCGATCACGATCAGCGTTAATTTGCCTGATGGTTAGGGATGCAACAGTCAGGCGAAGTTGTCCGAAGATAATCTCAGACGCCATAGATTCAATTTGATTTGGTTGTAAGTGCAGTAGTCTTTCAGCAGCATTGTTCATGATTAGCGGATCTGTGCTAATACCTACTGTGAACGTTGAAGGCACATTGATTCTGATGTTCTCTTGGGAAAGAGCATTTGTCAATGGAATATTGATTGTCATAGGAATAAGACTCAATTTCTTCCAGTCCTGAATCAAAGGCCAAACTAAAGTTGCACCACCATGGATACACTTGCTGGCCTTACCACCGCCAACTCGTCCGTAGACGACAAGAATTTCGTCAGAAGCACATCGCTTGTATCTAGTTACAAGCAAAATAATTCCGAATGCAAAAATCAGTCCGAAACCTGCTATTAGCAGGAATAGTGTTAGTCCAGTATCCATCTTTTTTCACCTTAGTTTTCTTCTGATGATAGTTCATCACCCTCACTCAGTGGCTCAACGATCATGGTTGAACCAATCACATCGACTACAACTATCAGTTCGCCGCTTGGAATAAGTTTTGTTTTGTCTCTAGCTCTAGCAAGAAGTGTGCGAAGACTTCCATCAACGCCAATTTGTATTTCTCCTTCTTCGTTGGGCCTTATGCGTGAGTATACATGGCCCTTAGCTCCGATAGCATTTTTGTGTTGCATTGTACCATCGGCTTGCAAATTTGAAATTCCTTTCATCATGTATCTAACCATGTAAAGGGATCCACCTGCCGCGAATCCTCCAGAAATAACTGCGATTATCTCCTGGTCTGTGGCCGAAACAACGAACATTCCAGTTAGGCCGAACATCATTATTGCTGCCGCAATACCTTGAAGACTGAATAGTTCGAATGCCAGCGTACTATCCATGCTGACGTCCGTATCAAATGCAGTATCGATAACCCCTCCAAGAATATCACCAACTAGCATTAATACCATCATTAGGATGAAGAATAGTGAGCCGAAAACAGCACAGCAAACGAAAACAATCTCAATCACTGACGGAGCAGTAAAACCAAACAAATCAGCTATCCATTCGAAAATACCCATTGCGACCCCGTCCTTCCCTGTATTCGTTACTTAATGACCTTATTGCCGTTAGGCGATTCTTCGTTTTTCGCAATTAGTTTCTTTTTTTCATATATTGCAACTAATGAAACTGAAGCTCCCGCCAAAATAGCTGAAATAATTACGTTGATATTCGCAGCATATCCAATTAAAAAGACCCACAGTGGTAAAAAAGCAAATAGAAATCTACGCATTATTGGCCAAAATCCGCTAAATAGCTCATCGGAAGGGTCGGTAACAACCATCAAAATCACTCAGAAGAAGATAGTTCCTACGATAATAGTAAGAATCCACATTCCAATTCCGAAGCCTACGCCCTTACCCTGTTTTGACATTTGGTCCGGATGTACTTCCTTCTGCAAGTTCTTCATTGGATTCAAGAGAAGATCTCTTTGTTCCTGTCTGAAAACTACCAAAGCTAGTATGAAAAATGCTGCAGCACTTGCCCCAAACAAAGTTGTAACAGCAGAGCTAACTTCTTCCATTAATTTCAATGAAAGCCAAATCTGGGTTACAGCCATCATAAACCAGAGGAAAGAACCTCTTTCTGCGACTCCCATATTAGACCTTAGCAGATACTCATTATTGATGCTTACCACAACCTGCCCATACAAATTCGCTCTAATTACAGACTTATTCAAGTACTGGCAGTAAGAGTTCTCATTCATGGGGAAGGTTCGTCATGCGGTCGCTGGCAACCCGATAGAGCATTCCTTGTCTCCAGTTCTTACTGCAATTGTTCACGCTCATCTCTCTAGGACAGATCATGTAATTTTACCTGGTTTGAAGGGTGTTGCTGTGATACCTACCGAGGGTGTTGAGAACGCCTTGGCGTGGGGATATGCTGGCTCATTACCCTCTCCTCCAGATTGGGGCTTAGTGGGGTCACCACTTGGTAAATTTAGAGCAAATACTCTTCTCGAAAGAGCGGTCAATGTAAGTATGGAGCATACCGAAGCTGATTCTCGTCTACCAAACGCAGATTTGCCAAAAATGAAAAACGAAATTCATAGATGGGATGATGAAGAAGTATGGATTTCACTAACGTCTCCTCTCAAACACCAACTCTCTGCTGCCGCAGTAAGGTGTATCGATAATGCGATGGATATACGTTCAGTCAATACATTGAGGTGGGACGGAATCTCGTGGTGGGCTGGTTCAACCGATGGGCCCGGAATGTGCATGGTAGCTGATGCTTTTGGTAAAGATTCTAACAACGTGCTTGGAATCACAGGAGGAGGTGGAACCGCTAGATCGGTTGCTGCTGCTTGGAGCAAGAATGGTGGTAAAGTCAAGCAGCTAGGCGGTAAACGATTATTGGAAGATGATGGGCCTTGGAACCTATGCGATGAGTCGGCAGATTTTGTAATCAATTTTGATGAAGACGGTGGAGATTTATCCGTTCGTTATGATAAGATGGAAGGGGATTTTGATTCTAGGATTGAACATTTAGCGAATAACGCTGACGGAAGGTGGCTTCTTTGCGCTCAACATTTGCACTCTTGGGCTAGCCTTTGGGCTCCGAAATACATCGACCAATTGCCTTCACTTTCCTTGCTTATGACCAGGCTAGTAGCGGTGGAGGTGCATTTGAGTTGAAGCGTGCCATCCTACTGATAGCCATATTACTCCTCCCAACAGTTTTAGCGGAGTCTTTTCCAACTCAGAATCCAAATTACGGTTTTGTAGGTTGGCAGATTGAATCGGGTGAAAAAATAGGAGAATATCGATTATCATATCCTGCAATTGGTGATGGTGAAGAGGTAAATATGGCCCAAAACGGACCTTTTGCAGTAGTTGTATTCTATGCTGATGAATCAGAGGATACCGATCAGTACATTTGGTTGCAGGATGAATTAGCCTTGTGGGGGTACATCAGTTTGGTTGTTGAGGACGAGGTTAGTTGGGAATCTGTAGATTATCAATTGACTGGGTGGAATAATGGATCATACTCCTCAGTTCTAGGTGCACAGAATATGTTCGCGTTGGATTACATCTCCCTAGGCGGTCATGGAACCGGAGCCCATTTTGCTGCTGAAATAGTGAAGAGTGGAAATTACGAAATCGATGGACTATTTGGTTTGGGTCTTGATGGTGCATCCTCTGAGCATTCACAATCAATCGTACTATCTAGGCCTTCATCTGCATTATTCTTGACCGGGACTACAGATGACATTGCTCCTGCAAGTGAAAACGTAATGACATACCTAAACACTTGGCCTGGGGCTTGGCAAGTCATGCATGCTCGAGGTGCAAATCATATTGGATATCAAGAAACAGACGGTTTCTTTGAAAGATTAGCAGATGGAGACTCAACAATGGGACGCGATGGGCAACAAAAACATGCCATAGATCACATCTTACCATACCTCAACCTCTCTCTGAAAGGTGATGATTCCGCATACCAAATAGCCTTCAATCGAGAAGATAAGTCGGTATCAGCAGATTCTGATGCATATATCGACGAGGACCTCACAAGATCCCGATTGTATCACATGGAAGACATTACATCTGATTTAATGTCAGTAATGCTGAATCAATCATTCACTGTCTCTGCAAATGTTACAATGAGGGACGGGAGCCCTGCTTCAGGAAATGTCTCCTGCTATTTGCCGGATGGGGATGTCGTGAATGGTGTTTTGCAAAATAACGTGGCATCCTGTCAAATAAGTGGTTCTGCTCTACTTCCGGGGCCATCATTAATCGAATTGCACGTTCATGATAATTCATTTTCAGACTGGCTTGACCTATTTGTTAATCGAATAGGGATGCCGATGGAAATAACAAACCCTCTCCCTACAATTTACTTGGATCAACACTCATCAGTTACAGTTTCTGCAGATGTTTTCGCATCAGATCCTGATGGAGAAAATATTGTCTTCACCTCTGCTGAAATTTTGCAAAGTGAGAATAGACTTTCCTTGACAAACACAGGTTCAGAGTTGAATATATCCCACATAGCGGATCAAGAATGGGATGGAAGTGTTTTGATCAATCTTACAATTTCAACAAGCGACGAATCTGTGAATTTAACAACCAATGTAACTGTACTACCTGTCAATGATCCAGTTGTTCAAACTGGAACAATACCTCAACAAATATCATTAGAAGATGGTGCCAGTATAGTTGTCGACTTCGCTGATTATGTGAGCGATCCAGAAGGTGAGCCGCTTGTTGTAAGCGCCACAAGAGATTATCCAGGAATCAGAATTGAAGCTACGCAATCTTCTGTACTAATTGATCCGCAAACGCATTGGAATGGTGCTGAATTCGTTGAATTCACAGTTTCTGATGGTGTTACAGATTCCTTGCAAATATTCGTTCCAATTAATATTGAACCAGTTGACGATATGATTGAATTCTCTTCCGATTCATTTTCAGTTGAATTTGATGAAGACGGAACACTTTCCATTAATTTGGATAATTTCACAATCAATGTTGACAATGACGTTCTTTCATATACAATTACAGGGCAATCTGATATTCTTGGATATTCCTTAGCTGGTAGCGATTTGTTGCTCGCTGGAAATCCTGACCAATTTGGAACTGCGACATTTACAATAGAAGTTAGCGACGGTTCAAATTCTACTTCAGCAGTATTTTCTGTCAAGGTCAACTCAGTCCCAGACTTGCCCACAGTAGCAATTTCCTCAGTCGATGTTGATGGAAATTTAGTATCTATTCTTTGGACTATTTCTGATAATGATGGTAAAACAGGTTTGGTTTATTCAGTTAAATTTGATAACAAGTCGATCGAACAAGGAACCGAGTGTACAGGTTCAGTATTGCTGACCTGTTTGTCGACCACAAAAGCTACACTCGACGGATTTTACACTGCAGAGGTCAAAGTTTGGGACAATAATGCTCAACAGTGGTCAAATAACGATACACTGGAGATTGAAGTAGTTCCAAAGGTGGAAACCAAAGATGATTCTGAATCGGATATTGAAATTGGTGATTGGGTCTTACCGATTGGTCTAGGATTGGTGGCCCTACTTCTAATTGGATACATGTTCCAATCTAGAAAGAACTGATCAAAGTGGAATATTTCCGTGCTTCTTTGGTGGTGACCATTCTCTCTTTGATGATAGGATTCTAAGTGCTCTAATGAGTCTTAATCTGCTTTCCTCAGGTTCGATGACATCGTCAAGCCATCCGTTTCTGGCAGCGACATAAGGGTCGCCGAACTTCGACTTGTATTCCTCAACTAATTTTAATCGAGTTTCTTCTTTTTTATCTTCATCAGCAGCAGCAATTTCTCTTCTGTGAATAATGTTAACAGCACCTTCAGCACCCATAACTGCTAGTTCAGCAGTTGGCCATGCGATATTGTAGTCAGATTGAAGGTGTTTGCAACTCATAGCCAAATATGCACCGCCGTATGCTTTTCTTGTAACTAGAGTCATCTTTGGAACAGTCGCTTCAGCATAAGCAAAGAGTAACTTTGCACCGTGTCGAATAATTCCACCCCACTCTTGAACGACTCCGGGTAGGAAACCTGGAACGTCTTCGAAAGTAACAAGCGGGATGTTGAAAGCATCACATGTTCTAATGAATCTAGCCGCTTTAATCGATGCATCAATATCCAAGCAGCCAGCCAATACTTTTGGTTGATTAGCTACAACTCCGATTGTCTTTGCATCAAGCCTTGCAAATCCAATAACTATGTTTTCTGCATAAGAGTTGAACAACTCCATGAATATGCCATCATCAACAATTTCTTCAATCACTTTAACCATGTCATATGGCCGATTTGGATTATCTGGAACGAGGGTTTCTAAATCAGGGTTCAGTCTTGTTGGATCATCTGCTGTAGGTTCTACAGGTGGGCTTGATTCGTTGTTATCGGGTAAGAATCCTAGAATATCTGCAGCCAGTGCGCAAGCTTCCTCTTCATCATCGGCGATTAAGCAAGCAATTCCTGAACGGCTAGCATGGAGGTTTGCCCCTCCCAGTCCTGCAGCATCTACTTCTCCACTGATACATTCAGGAGTTTCTAAAGGAGATGACATGAATAATTGTCCGTGATCGTTACCTAGGATTGTGAAATCTGCTAGGCTAGCCCCTAGTGCTGATACACCTACTACGGGTCCGAGTACCAGAGATATCATTGGGATTCTACCTGAACACTGAACTAATCTGTCCAGTAGTTCTCCAGTGCCACCCAATGATGCAACCCCATCTTGAGCACGTTGTCCACCTCCATCCCAGATTCCTACGATTGGTACCTTGGAACGCTCTGCCATTTCAACAACCTTAGAGATTTTCTTGGCGTGCATTTCACCCATAGATCCACCATGGACGGAAAAATCTTGAGCGAAGCAATAGATTCTCCTTCCATCTACTGTCCCATGGCCACAAACAACTCCATCACCTAATGTTTCATGCATAAACATGCCATGGTCTGAAGTTCTGTGCGTAAGAAATGTATCGATTTCTACAAAGGAATCTTCATCCAGAAGGGAGCGAATTCTATCTCTAGCGGTGCCCCTGCCTGAAGCGCGAATGCTTTCCTGTCGCTTCAATCCACCACCCATGTGGACTTTTTCGCGACGATACTTCAAGTCCTCGAGAGCCTCACTCGAATCCCTTGACATGCTTACCTCCACTCCTTTCCGGTTATTCATTAAAGCGGTTATGACATAAGGGAAGATTGATTCTCTCCACACAGATTTTCAGAAAGTACTTCAAGGTCCTTTCCATTTGAAAGAGCCCAGTGTATTTTTGCTAGTAACGCCTCTGGCGAGCAGGTTGAACCATGCCCCAGTACGCCGATTTTTTGCTGGTTCCTACCTTTTGAATAAACGTTCAAATCAACCGGGCCATTGATGCATTGGTTGGCTACAATCACTGGTATTGGAGAAGATTGAATCACCTTTGATAGTTCATCATTCTCAGGAGCATCACCAGTCGGGTTTTCAATAGGTAGATGGCCAAGTCCAGTTCCTTGTATCATTATCGCGGCGTAGCCTGAACTTTGTGCTGCTTCTAACAAATCAGCGTGTAGATGTGGTCCAGCAATGAATTGAGCGATTCGAATATCTAAATCGTATTTCGTTGGAGTTGATATTTCCCTTGTTCCCTGTTTTGCAACTTGAGAATGTGTTAGGCCACCTCTTGAGATCGTTATTTCACTAATTCTTTCCCCATTTACCATTTTGAAAGCGTCCCGCCTAGTTGAATGCATTTTTCTTACTCCTACGCCGGGACTTACAGCACAAACACCATCTCCAGATCCTGCGTGCATTACGGTAACAGCAGCATCTCCATTCCCACTAACCTCTGGACCATTTGCAGCCCAATATACCGCACTCAGTAGGTTCTCAGTGGCATCAGAAGATGCTCGATCAGACGACCTTTGGGAGCCGGTGAATACAATTCTACCAGCGGGTCTACCTCCATTTCCTGCGAAAGCGAATGAAAGTGCTGCAGCGCTAATGTGCAGTGTGTCTGTACCATGTGTTATGACTACTCCAACAGATCCTGAGTCAAATGCATCCTGACACGCATCAATCATTTTGTTCCAATGAATTGGTCTGATGTCATCAGACCACATATTGCCTATTTTAATTGCATCAATATTCGCAATATCTAGGATTTCTGGTACACTTGCCAGTAATTCCTCTGGTTCGAATCTTGCGATTACTGCTCCTGTAGTGTAATCTACTTTGGATGCAATTGTGCCCCCGGTATGGATTATTGTTACTTTAGGCAAATTTTGGTTTTGTTCAATAGTTGGAGTAGTATTTTCACCTTGGTTTGCGTCACCTATTGAAACGATTGATTCAACCATTGAGATTGGATAACTTACATTGTATCCGTTTACTAGTTTTACAGTGAGGTGTTCAGGCGCAGCTCCTGGTAAAACTACACCTTCATGTGTTGTGATTCCCGCAGGCCCACCGGCGGTAATTTTCACTCGCTCACCAATTGTTGGCATCTCAACCATGGATGAGCCTGATTCTGAGACCTCTTGAATGTTAGTGGTCTATTCAAATCTACATGGGCAATACTAGTGTCTTGGTCTTACACCAAATACACGTAGCCAAGGGAATAATTGGTGCAAAAAATAATCTAAACAAATGCTTGAATTTATTCTTGCCCTACTAGTTTGTAGTCGTCAGATAGTGGTGTTGCTCCGGTTTCCATAAGGATGATTTTACCATCTTTGAATTTCATGAATGACATAACAGCCTCTGAGGTTGAACCGTTTGCGAAATGGACTATTGAGTGTGCAACCCCTACGTCGTCGTTTTCGAATAGTATTCTTTCATTTTCTGCTCTTGGTGTACCTTCTCCACCAGCAAAACCTAGAATGTCCGCTTTACTCATTGTAACTCCGCCTACGTGCGGATTGAATACGCAGTCATCGTGAATGATTTCTGCTAAAGCCTCTACATCTCCTTTCTCCCATGCTTCGTTGTATGCTGCAATAATTGACATATTTGCTCCAATGGGAGGTAGCATATAGATTGATTGAAAATAAAGATATAATTGTAATTATAAATAATTACAAATTATTCTGTGGATTAACTCCTCCAATCAGGCATTTGTTGCTGGCATAGATGAATGATGAACTTGGATACGCAATTTCCCCTCATCATCCTTGAGATACCCAAATGTATACTCGACTTTGACATCTAATCCATCAGGATCAGTGAAAAAATAATTGCCCATTGCAATAGCTGTATTATCGTTTAAGATGACATCTGAATTTTCAAATCTGACTTTTGTCCACCCTTTTATCGCAAAACCCTTGTCTTCAGGACATGCGTTATTTGACGCTACAAAATAAGACAAAGCACTCTCAAAGTCAGGTCTAAATTGCTCAACTGAAGCGAGGGTTGGTTTAAACAAAACATTCGTCAAGCCGTATGCATAGAGGCTTTCAACATGGTTTCTTGCAACTCCTACATAGTCGCCACCATTGGAATGTGATTGAGAAATTGCCACAATGCCGCTTCCCCATGCTTGCTGTGCGAGATTAACATCTTCGATGGTTACCATAAACATCCCCTACAGAATATTCAGAGTAGCCGATACAAAGTCTTTCTCGATTTTAATCGAAATTTGTTATCGCAACAGGCTGAAATTTTTTATCTGAAAGATTGATTGTAACGCATTGGAGATTCAAACAATTTCAGCGTCTAATATCTCGTTTTCTGATTCTTCGTTAGTCAAAACCAGTCGGCCCTGAGATGTCCTCAATGAGTAACCTGCTCCAATTAGAGCCACAATTAACATCAGAGTCATGAAAGACATTGCGAGCGGATACTTAGAGAACATCTCTCCCAAGGAAGAGAAGAAACCTTCACTCGAGGAATCGCTTTCAACCATCTTTGGTTTGATTAAAGCGACTACTGCGGCTTGATCATAAACCAGCCTTGTGAATGTAAGCTTGCCATCGTTTTCTGAATTGTATACGTCCGATGGAGGAGCTGGGTCAAGATCCGAATAGAAATCAGGTCTTTGTTCAAAAGCGATATCAACAGGTTCGCTAAGATCCAAGGTGAGAAGGACATCTACAGTGTAAGGTATTCTTGATTCAAAAAATTCAGGATCTTCTAATACACCAAGAAGTGTTACGGCCTGACCAGATACATCGAAGTGAGCCCACTTGCCCCAAGACGAGCTATCTACATCTAGGTCGTAATACCATGTATCTGCCATTCTAATTCCCATTCCCTGTGCATCATTTGATCCATCTTCTCCCAAGTCAATAGAAAGCTGGAGTTGGCCTGCTTGAACAGTTTCCAGTTCGAACTCTGACGCTGCAAACGTTGCTTCTAGACGCTCTGTCCCATTTGGAATCCAAACGTAATGAGAATCTTCTGTGTAGTACACTGCGCCGTTCGCTCCATTGTTGAAGTGGTTCCAATCCCCTTTCCAAGAATGCTTGACTCTGTCAGTATTTACTGGGATTTTGGCAACTCCCATCATCTCTTGATAAATCTCATATGCGTCCCATACATCATACTCTGGATGATCTACGATTCCATCTCCGTCTTGGTCTCTCATAAGTTGTAGAGTTCTTGCAAGAGCTACTGCAGCGTCAGTGTCGGTAAGACCGTGTCCTACTCTCCAATCATGACATTCCCCAGTTGCACTCCTGTAGCATTGTTCGGGAATGTCAGCACATGCGTCCTCATCATTTCCTCCTTCGCATGAATTAGCCATTCCGTCATATCTCGAGGTAAGTTCTAGAATCAATTCAAATTCATGCACTCTACTGTAGTTTCCGCTATTCCAATCATCATACTGTCCGTAAGCTGCAGTTCCATCTCCACCAACAAGACTGTCACCAAAATCGTGATCGTCACGATGGTAGTCTGCCACGCCTAAAGATGGGGCTGCGTTTAGTACAAGTCCAGCGATACCTCCAACGTGAGGTGTTGCCATAGATGTTCCAGAGATTGACATGTAGTACAAATCACCCTGAAGTCTAGTAGACGCATCAATTGCAGTGGCTCTTGGAGCTGTTGCCCAAATGTCACGACCTGGTGCACCAACATCAGGCCACGTGTGTTGCTGATTCATACAACCTCGAGATGAGAATGACGTTACTGCGGTGCCGTCATGGGTAAGTGCTGCCACCGATACTGCAGAAGGAGTATTTGCGTAAACATTCGTCCTTAAATCTCCTGAACACTCTGCTCCAGAACCACCAGAATTAGATGCAGCAAATATTACGGCAACACCATTTTCGTAAGTCAGCAAATCGGTCAATTGAGCGATCACTCCTTGTGGGTTGTAATCTCCATCGGTACCCCAGGAGTTTGAAACTACGCGAATATGGTGTTGATTTTGTCCGGGTATTGAGTGAGCGAAA
>Ga0163110_10001545_pt1 | contig 11692 bp, 6 predicted proteins | sample CRUFie1St17metaG_FD_108703 | JGI IMG/M metagenome (GOLD analysis project Ga0163110, IMG submission 108703) | Marine microbial communities from the Costa Rica Dome - CRUD Field 142mm St17 metaG | ecosystem: Environmental > Aquatic > Marine > Oceanic > Photic zone | place: Costa Rica: the Eastern...
GTAGATGATATTTGGTTTGATATTGATTCTGAAGAGCTGGTGGTTGTAGATTACAAAGCTACATCTAAAAATGGAGAAGTATCTCTAGATGCGGATTGGCAGATATCATACAAACGTCAGATGGAGTTTTACCAGTGGTTGTTGAGAAAAAATGGATTTAAAGTCTCCAAGGATGGATACTTTGTGTACTGCAATGGAGATAAATCGAAAGCTAAATTTGATGAAAAAGTTGTTTTCAAAGTTTCAATTTTAAAATATACAGGCTCAACTAGATGGATAGAGTCAACAATCAAAGAAATTAAAGAGTTACTTGACCAGGACACAGTTCCACCATTAAATGAAGAGTGTGATTATTGTATATATACAGTTGACGTTTCAAATGTCGTGTTATAGGGTAAAAATGTAACGTTTTTAGGCTTTTAGAGTCTAAATTAATGGAAACAAATAAAGAGTAAAATTCAAAACAGACTATCGGGTCTGTTTTTTTTTGCTCTTTTTTTATGGAAAAAGGAGAGTAATTGAACGAAAAGATGCAGTTAACTAATGAAGAGCTAAGAGCTAAAAGAAAAGCGGCTAAAAAGGCCGCTTTTTTACAAAATGCAGAAAAATCAAATAACTTTAACGGGAGGAGATATTTAGGTACAACTAAATATGGCAAGGATATTTGGATCACAATGCGTTTTGATCGGATAGATCTGGAGATTTCTTTGGAAGTAAATGGAGATTTAGATGATTTACTTGAAGAAGGTGCGGTTCTAGCTCCTGTTAGAGTTACACAGCGTCTTGGAAATAAAAAACCAAACTTACAAGACTTTATGCAGGTGCATCGAAAAAATGCAGGAGGAAAAGTTACACCTAGAACCATTGAATATATTAAAAAACTAATTAACGCAGTTGAGGCAAAAAGCTCCGTTTCACACGTTGACGAAAAATGTAGTTCTTTACTGTTTCAGTATGTAACTGGAATTGTTTTTGAGGGCGACACTAATGAACTTGAAGGCAACTACAGATGGTACGATGCTGTTGAACAATGGAACATTCCATCAGGTGGGTATTTCATAGTAGATAGTTTCTAAAAACGGAAGTTGTACAAATGGGTTCATCACCTTTTGTTGATGAACCCATTAAGATAATACTTTAATTTTTACAAATATTTATTTAAAGCTAGTTAAATAACTAAAGATTTTGTTAGCAAAATTCAAAATAAAATAAATCAAAATATTTAAGAATTAAGTTGATAGGTCTTAACAAGCCTCTAGAACTCAAATTGCCTTCAAAAACTGCAGTAGGCACTCCCACAAGCTGACCTTTTTCATTGTAAGCTCCACCACCAGAGTTACCAGATGAAATTGTAGAAGACAATGATATCCAAGCTTTTTCTGACAGACCACTCTCTGCATCAAAGCCAGACACAAAGCCCTGGCTTACATCTATTCTTCCAGGAGAATCAAAATTAACCCAACGAACATCTGGATAACCCCAAATTAACAAGTCATCTCCAAGAGAAATCGTATCTGAGTCACCTATGCACATATTTTTAAAATTTTTTTGTAGACTGGTACCATCGAAAGTAGCTGTAATTTCTAGAATTGCAATATCAAGACTTATATTTGACTCTACTATTTCAGCAATAAATTTAGGCTCAGGATCTTTCTCCCCGGACTCAGACGTAAGTATTACTATATAATCATTACAATTTGTCCCATCGTCAGAAATTACATGTTCATTTGTCAAAATAAATCCAAGCTTAGAAACTAATGTGCCTGAACCCATATACCCACAATCAGGTAATGCGACCATAACTGTAGAACTAAGCGGATTTAGGCTATTTCTATTATTTTGTTGTTGAGGTTTTACAGTTGTCTCCGTAACTCTAGCTATTGTTGTTTCGGGTGTTGTTGAGGTGGTGCTATTAGAAGAAGGGATACTAGTTGTACTTTCAGTCGGGGGAGGAGTCGTTTCGTTATTTACATTTGTTCTAACAGAGTAATTTACAAAATAAATAATTACTAATCCGGTAAATATTCCACTAAAAATTAGCAAGTGTTTTGATGTAAGTTGATCAATAACTGAAGTTAATTTAGAAATTAAACTTTCTGAATATTCATATTCTTCAAATCCTTCTTCTTCATCATCAAGGAAATCATTATCAAGGAAATCATCATCAAGGAAATCATCATCTAAGAAACTGTCTTTTCCCATAATCCTCTAACCACAGCTGTCATAGTCTTGATTAAGAGCTCTCATACTAGAGTTAACATAATAACCCCAAATATTATAGACCCTTAAAGCTTTACATGATTTCCATACACCAATATTGCCAGCCATGTCCTCAACTTCTAATTCCAGTCTATACCATCCAACATTATTCTCATTTAAGTTAAAGTCATCTTTTTGATTATAATTTACATAAGATGGAAAACCCGTTGAAAAGAGCCGCATTCTATTAGAGCAGAAAAGTTCGTATCCATCATTTAGCTGTCGTCCACCAGAAAACTTAACTTCACAAGTATGGATTGTTGAACCAAATTCATTTGAAATCAATTTATAGGTATATCTCAGTATTTTGTCATTATTTTGTAATTGAGTAGTTGCTGCAAAATACCTAGAGTATCCCTGATATTTATCCATTTCTTGTGGGGTAAGAACAACAGTACCAAACGGGCCAGGTGCTGAACGATCAGGAACAAAAATAGAGAATTTACATTGAGCTAAAACATTTTGTCCGCGTTCATTTAAAACATAGAATTCAACTAAGCCATCTTGAAGGTCACTTCTTTTTGGGATAACAATATCAATTACATAATTATTAGATAGATCCTTTTGTGGTAGTTCTATGCTTGGATTAGATTCCAGAAACGCTTCTTCATTTAGAGAACCATTAAAAAAGGTTTTAATTCTTATTGAGGTTATTTTAGATGAAGGAGCAGACACATTAAAAGGTATTGAAATTGTAACATTATCTTCTGTAGAGCTAGGACAGTTTTCAATATTAAGCGTAGGAGGATACGGAACAGTTGTAGTAGTAGTAGTTGTAGTTGTAGTAGTTGTAGTTGAAAAAAATAGATTTAAAGTATCTACGAATGATTGCGTTAATTTATTTACATCAAGTAAGTGACAACAATCAAAACTATTTATTTTTTTACCAAATTCCCCGTTGCTTTTTAGGTTTACCTTATACGCATCATTGCTTATTTGCAGATACCTAAAATCACTGACACTAACTCCTTTCTTGCAAGAATTTGAACTTAATTGAAATTCTTCAGATAGTTGATTTATTGAAACATTTTCGACTGTATAAATTGTAGATCTACAGTTGTTAAATACAAGTTGCAGTTCTTTAACCTTTGTGCCTGAAAAAGTACCTGAAACAATATCTTGAGTATGTTTTATAGATTTATCATCAATATTGTCAAAGGAGTAAATCATTGGCCATTTTTCAATGTCCTCTAACGTTTCAGAATTAAACCCCTTAACGTTTGGCAACTTTGTTTTAGTGTTTTGAGCATCATCAGTTGTTGTCTCACTAGTAGCATTTGTAGATTCTTGACTGTTACTACTCGGTTGTGTTTCAATCGAGCTTTCTTCAGAAAAGTTAATTTCTCCAGTTAGGCACTTGTTAATCAATTCCTCAAATTGACTTAAGTCTATTTCGTCATTAAGCCACCTTTCATAGTCCCCTTTACTCAAGGTTTTTGTAACACATTCGTCATACGTGTAACCACTATTTTCAGAGTTTGATGTAGAACAAAACGAAAACACTAACAAGAAAATAGATATTAAGAATAATTTCTTCGAAAAATTTTTATAACTAGCCAATTTATATCATGATATAATATCGAAAATGAGAAAGTCAATTAATATATATGCCCTCATAGCAATGCTTCTTGCATTCCAATTTATACATGTTTCATACTCCTATGCTAATGAGGAAAGAGAGGAGCTCATTCATTTAGTAGTCTTAGCTGATATTAGCGGTAGCTTACAAACCACTGACACTAAAGAACTGCAACTGCTAATTAACAAGATTCCTACATTTCTTGATAATGACAAATTAAACAGGAGCAAACTTTCAATTGTTGCATTTTCTTCCGAGGCTGTTCAGATTTGTGAAACTAAAGAAGTAAAAGAATTAAAGACTACAGATGGAAGTAAATTTTTTCGTGATTGCACAAACAAGATACAATCTTCAAGAAATGACAATCCAGAAAAAAATAATAGAGTTGAAGGTGTTGGAATTGATACAAATCAAATAAAAGCATTCGAACGTGGACTTGAAGCCATATCTAACGATACAGAAAACTATGTCCCTGTATTTCTACTTTTGACTGATGGTGCATTAGATCCCATAGATACAGGTGCCGGATCACCCGAGGCCGACATTGAGTACGAGAGAGGATATTTGAACATTGCACCTGAGATGATAGAAAATAATGTACAACTATTTATATTTGGGTTTGGCAACGCAAAAGCAAGTGATTTAAATACATGGTTAGGCTTTAGTGCAGAAAGAAGAGCATGTCAGGAAGAAAATCCAGACAGAGTATATTTAAATGAGGAAAACAGAACTGTAAGTCAACTTTTAGCAAGTATAAATATTGCTATGAATCAAGTTACATGCGGAGAGTCAAAAAAGCTTTTTATATTAAAACCGGGCGAACCATATGTCTTTTATGTTTCTGACTTAGCCGAATCCATAGAAATGAAAATTAATCTTAATGGAGTTGATGGAGTTCAGCCTGTAATTACAAACTCAAGTGGACAATTTTTAGTCGAAAATAACTTTGATGAGGAATGCCAAGATCCTTACATATTTTGCTACCAAGAATCAAACCCAGTTAAAGGAGATTGGTCTGCAACTACAGAAATATTTGATCAAAGCACAGCTACGGGCAATTCAATAATTGCTATGGAAAAAAGTTTTTATGGAACATTTAAAATAAAAAGTGATTGCACAACAAACACTCTAAAAGAAGGGATAGACCAGTGTACTTTGAAATTAGTTTCAAGTAGACCTAATGCTACAGATCTTGATCTAGCAATAGACAAAGTAGTATTCAGCGCAAAATTTCTTAATTCAGGACTTGAGGAAGAAATAGAATTCTTAAACAATCAATTAACTATCAATGCATTCGAAGGAAAAGAATTCAATCCTGGTTTAAACGAATTAATTCTCCAACCAATAACAGACGAATTCAGTATAAATAAACAATTTAAATGGTTGCAGTATTCATCTTCAAAACAGTGGAGTCTTGAAGTTATTTCAGCCACTACCACAACAATAGAGACTACAGAAGATGTAACAATTGTTGAAGAAGAGGAAAATTTTCCATGGTTGCCATTAGTCGCAATCCTTCTTTTACTACTGGTATTTTTATACTTTGCTTCACGAAAAAGAGATTTACCATTTGGAAACTTAGAGTATTACAACAGATCTAATCAAATGATTGGAAGATTAAACATAGGAGATATTGTAAAAGAAGAATATTTTGAAGTCACATTAACAGATGACACAATTAAATTAGAAAATATTGATGATAAAAAAGATGCAAATCTTATACTTTCTTCGAATGAATCTTTTGGAATCGAAATATTCACAGACAGAGACAGGACATCAGAAGAGGTTAAATTAACTTATATCAATCTTGAGGATAAAAAACTAGAAGAAAAAGGTTATCCCGATGTTGAGATACATATATCTGATGAATTTAAAATTAAATTTATTGCAGATGAAGAACAAAATGAATACAATCTAAACATTGAAGAAGAAGACGATTTTGGTGACTTCGAATTTGACGACTAAGGAGTAAGTTTTAAATTATGAGTTTAGAAATAAACCAAAGGTTACTCTTTGTAGGTCTCGGTGGTACCGGTATAAACGCAGCTATCGAACTAGAGTCAATGCTTCGTAAAGAAATGTGTGGTCCAGACGGAACAGCACTAGTTAAAGACTATCCACACCTAGGACTTAGACCTTTTGAGCTTCCAAGACACATTCAAACTATTTTGATCGATACTGATGATTCTGCAGTTAAAAAACATAAATCTGCTGCTGGTATAGATAATGATGATGTTTACTATTCTACATCAACTTTAATCACGGACCTATCAGTAAACAGTTCCTACAAAGTGGTAGCTAGTGGATTAAGAGCGCAGATGCCTGAGAGTGTAAAAGATTGGCTGCCATCATCTGATTCAGAACCAAACGTGTCTCCAATTTCTGCAGGTGCAGGACAATACCCACTGGTTGGTAGAGCTTCTCTTTTTAGTGCTTTGCAACCGAATGCAGAAGCTTTTTTGTCAAATTTTGACCAAGCAATTGAAAGAATTTCTAAATCCAGTGAAGAACTAAGTGCTTTAGCAGGAAATGCCTCTGTTGCACAAGAGATGTATGTTTATGTTGCATTTTCGATTGCTGGAGGTACCGGAACTGGAATTTATTACGATATAATACAGTTGTTAGAAGAAAAAATAAGAAGAGAGATGCCCGCTTTAACGCTATACATGTTCCCATTAGTATTAATGCCCCAAGCCTTTGAAGACAATCAGCTCCCTGATGCATATAAGTATTCAAAAATTAATGGTGGCTTTGCAATTTCAGATTTAGCACAGTTGATTGATCATCAAAACGCTCCTTCTGTGGGCACAGAAAGTCAATTTACACAAAATTACCCTGGAGATTTAAGTATTTCTATGGGAGGATCCCAAGAGAAAAGACCAGTACCTTTAGCTTTCACATTTACAAAAGGTCCAAATGCAGATTTAGATGATATGTACAAATCAGTTGCAGCTTTTTGTTTATCAAATATTGGCGGTGAGTTAATTGAAAAGAAAAATGAAAAATTAACATTTTTTGCAGATTTAATAAACAGAGAAACTATAAGACAGGATGATATTGCTGGACCAGGATTAAGACCATTAGTACCCGCTGTTGCTGCAAGACTTTCAATACCAGTAGAAAGAATTAGTAGCCTAGTCTCAGGATATTTTGTTACGTCAGCTATAGAAGAATCAAAATCATCAATCAAAGAAGACAAAACTTTAAATGTAGAGGCTATATTAAAAGCAGCGAAACTTGAGTTCGTATCTAATCAAAACACAATTCCTGACAACATTAGTCTGCCAAGAAGACCAAAAACTCCAAGCAAGTCAAAAGATATTGAAGGAATTGCAAATCAATATATTAAAAATTTAAAGGATTACCTACAAGCGGCTAGAAAAGAAGTTGAAAATCAAGTTTCTGACAGGCTTAGTAACATAAATGTTGACAAGATTATAAGCGATGTATTAATACAAAATAATGAAATAGATATTTTCGAATCATTCAGGGCTCTAGTGGGAGAACCAACTGATAGAAGTGACTCTGCACTAGAAAAAATTATTAACTTCAGTCAAATGACAGAACCTTCAGACAAATTAAAAAAAGTAAGAAATTTAAATAAGAAAAAATTTGACAAATGGGTTGATCTGGTTGAAAAACATGTTGTAAACGACGTACTCCCATATTATTGGGCAAATGCATTGATTAAAGATGCTCAATTTAGCATCAATGTAACTTCTTCATGGCAAGAAGAAATTGACACCATCCGAAGACAAATTAGTGACTGGAGTGATAACCACTCTACAATTCTACAAGGTGCAAAAGCCGAGATTAGTAATCAAGGTGAATTGGTAAAGGATTTTCTGCCGAACATAGGAACACTTAACAAAACTTGGGATAATTTAAGTAAATCATTTGAAGATACCGCACAACTCAAAGATCAAGGAAAAATTAAACAACTAACGACTGTTATAAATCAGTCCAACAATAATTGGTCATCTATCTGGACTAAAGTAGATGGCGATTACTCAAAACTTGGTGAGATAATTGTTGATACTGTAAATAGACCTGTCTCTACTATGTTATCAACTGGTGTTAAGAAATATTTTGATTCTGATGCTAAACAAAGCCCTCTAGTACCTGACTTAATGACAATATTGGAAAGTGTTAAAAATCCAAGTAGTAATGATGAAATCATGAGTAACTCTCTCGAAAGTTTAAAAAGTAAAGTAGCTGGTTTAATAGCCCCAGGTGGATTACCTTCGAATTTAAAATATGAAAAAGATGATAATGTAAATCCAGTTTGCAGGGTAACCTACCCTGCTCTTCAAAAAGATAAAGTAATTGAAGATTGGATACAAGAAAGACTTGAAAGCGGAGGGGCTATTAATGCCGTAAAAGGAATAACTTGGGAATTCACACCTTCAAAAGGAAATTCAATAGTTGTATCTTATGTAATTATGTCACAAGGACTTTTAGGAAATGAAGATGCTCAGGAATGTATAAAAGCTACTTATGAAAGCAACATCAATTCTCCAGGTGCAGATAGGGTTACATTTAGAAGAAGACTGGGGGCAACTAGTTCCAATTTAATTGGAACCGATAATGATGAGATCAAAGTTTTAACTCGTGTACTTTTATCACTTTATTTAAACAAAGGAAATTTCTTCTCAGATAGTGGAATAATAAAAGATTCAGACTTTAAAAATACTATAAAATTTATTTACAAACACTCTGAAAATGCACCAGAACTAACAATACCGATGCAAAAAAACTTAACAACCAACCCAATTCCTACATTTATGCAAGACTTTCTGAAATTTCAATTGACTGCTAATAATGACGAAGTGGTTCTTTTAAGTCAAATGAGAGGAAAATCAGGAGAAGAATTACCTAAAGAATTATCAGAGGGTGAAGCACCAAAGCCATCTAACCAATTCAAATCATTGATAAGCATAAAAGATAAAGAGATAGAAAAAATTAAAAATAAGATAGAAAAAGCTGATGGGGCTAGCTTTGTTGGAGAATTAGAAGAAAATTTAAAATTTTGGCAAGAAACTCTCCCACTAGTTTTAGCTAGTCCTATAACAATTAAAGAGAATGCAAGGTACAAAACCCTAAACGATCTTATTAAACAGAATGAGTAAGAACGATACAGTATTTTTTGATTTAACAAATTCTGATACATTATTGGAAATAAACAAATTATCAATTGAAGACTTACTATTAAAATCAAATCCTGACACTGGTCATGAAGGTTCCTACAGACCATTCAACATTGTATTCAAAATGAACGGTTTATTATTGAAAAGAAAACCCGACTTTTGGAAAATCTTGGATAAGTTTAGAGAAACTGCTTTTGACTTTAAATTTGTAGCTATATTTGTAGACGTATATAAAGACAAAGAATCAAAAGCAAAAATTTACCTGACCCAAGCTTTACAAAAAGGTGACATAACCATTATTTGGATTCCTGGGCCAACGGGTTTGGAAGTTAATGGTGAAGGAACTCCAGTCGCTATAGCAAAGTGGGAAAGAGATTTAAATGGTGAAAATGCAATATATGAATTTATTGAAATTATGAAAATACCCGAAGTGTTTGAAGAAGTTGTAAACAAATCTGCTGATGGTCAATCAATTTACATACCTGGTTTTAAAAAAATATCTGCCGGATTTAGTAATGTTCAGAATACGTTTGATGTTTTTCTTAAAGCAGTAGATTCAATTGGAGGAACTTTAAAGACTGCGGACACAGTACCAAAGATTAACATTTCACGACCTTCTGATATTTTTTTGGGTAGTGATTTAGATAAAGATGAATTTATAACTGATGGTGAAATTACTAACAAAATTAAAGAGATACAGTCGCTACAAGAAACTCTGTTAAATGCATTTGGGATTGGAAAAAACAGAAATTTAAAAAAAATAAAATCTAAAATAGAGAGAGTTCGTTTTAGTATTGAAACATATCAAGAGAGATTAAACGACCGCTTCACTGACATAAAAGATATGGTTGATAACATCGCAATAGATTTATCTTCTTTTAAAGCTACAGACGGACTTTCACAAGGAGAAATAAAGAGATTATTGGATCTGGGAATTGATATAAGCGCATCATCATCTGAGTTTGAAAATCAAGGTGATGACCTAATAAATAATATTGGGGAAGAAATAATTAGAACACTACAAGGTGAACAAACTTTAGAAGTGGTTCTACCAACACTAGATAACGAAATTAAAATGTTGGAGCCCCGTAAACCTAAAGAGATTGAAAGTAGGATTAAAGAATCATATGAAGTGAGCTTATTTAACAAAATTTCAAATGTATCGCAACAATTTCCACAGGTTTTAAAACTTCTTTTAGGAAAGAAAATATGGACACGTTTTTTATATAGTTTCAAGAAAGATAAAACACTAAAAGTTAAAGTCAGGCATTTGATTATATCAACGATTACCCTAGTAACAGTTTTTAGTTTCCTGCTTTATCTTGGCAACTATAGAGAAGAATGTTTTGAAAAGTTGGGAGACCCAAACATGATGGAGTTATCATTATCAGACTTTTATCAACAATTTGTTTATGAAAACTCTCCCACAGCAGCGAAATGTAAAGAATTACTACCAGAACCAAGGTTTTATGCTGATACAGAGGCTTATCAACAAGCACTGGAAGAAAGGAACAATGCAGTCTATAAATATAACGATGGACTTTTGACTTACCAAGAATTAAATGAAGTAAAAAATAGGACTAAACCGATAATTGATGAATACAGATTAAGATTTCAGAATATTAATAATGCTGGAGGATTTTTAATTGCAATATATATTCCATTAACTATCTACTCACTACTAACATTTCTTAGCTTTGCTCTTCTATTTATTACTGATTATTTATTAAAGCGTTGGGCAAGAGAAATTGGATTTAATGAATTAAATCTAGTAAGTAAAAACCTAGAATCAAATATTGGCGATATAGTTGTAAACGATATAAAATATGGTGCGAAAAAAGCAGATCTTGCAAAAAAAGTATCTTTTTACAAAGACTTACTTGTTGAAGTTCAAGAATACTTTGAATCCAAACAGGAAGAATATCAAAATAATGAAATCATAGAAGATGAAATAGATACATCATACAACCTAGTTAATCCGCAATATTCAGAAATAATTTTAAGCGATAAAATACAAGATCAATCATTCTTTGATAAATTTGTAAAAGTTTGCAGAGAGGAAATCCTAACAATTCTAGATAACTCTACAAAAAATAATAAAGATAAGTTGTTTGGAAGAAATACTTCAAATTTCAAAGAAAACTCATTTAAAGAATTCACAAAAGGGATCGAAGGCTATATAAAATCAATCAGGAAAAATGGTATTTTAGAGACTGAAACAAGTAATGAAAGAATATCACTAGAAAAACAAGATATTAAGAAATCTCTTTGGAATACTACCAAAGTCCAAGAGAGTACAGTCGAAAAAGTTACACAAGCAAGTCGAACAACTGACATTATGCAAATGGTTGATCAAAATAACATACAACTACTAGACACCCAGAACCATCAGTGGAAATTTTTCAAGTTTATTCCAAAAAATTTAGTTTCCCAATACAAAACCTCAAGAGGTTCAAATACAGATGAATTTATTGAAACAAATTCTATTGATGCTACCGGATATATTCGTTTGATACCTGTAAAGCGGAATATTATTGAAATTAAGAATTAATTTCATTAGGATTCAACAAATAAACGCCTTCTTTATTTATCTGTCTAATTGAACATCCTCGACCAATCGATAATCCCGTGACAAAATCCATAACTCTTCTTCTATCTTCCTTTTTTGAAATATTTCTTATGTCTATAGCTACAGATGTTTTACCAA
>Ga0163110_10001546_pt1 | contig 11690 bp, 6 predicted proteins | sample CRUFie1St17metaG_FD_108703 | JGI IMG/M metagenome (GOLD analysis project Ga0163110, IMG submission 108703) | Marine microbial communities from the Costa Rica Dome - CRUD Field 142mm St17 metaG | ecosystem: Environmental > Aquatic > Marine > Oceanic > Photic zone | place: Costa Rica: the Eastern...
AGGTTGCGCATGAATGTGGTTGCTGGATACCATGACCCGTCAACAAAGCGCATCTGCTGAATCATTAATTTCTCAGCCGAGAATTTCCCTTGGGTTCTAAATTCCTCTGGAACATTCATTGTGATGTTGAAGATATCACCAATAGTTGCCGAGAAATCCATTGATTGGGCTACATCAATGAATAGTGCTTCGACTCGTGTTTGTTCGATTCGATCGATAAAAGTAGCATAAACAGAGTCTAAGTTAGAGCCAAAATCATAGGTCATTATTACATTAAAACGTGGTACAATCAAATCATCCTGAGTGAAGAATACGGCATTAGCACTAACATCATTTGGCCTATTGGCATCTAAGCCATTGATAACTAAATCCATGTCTCTACCCTGGAGTCCATTGATAACGATGCTAATTTGCTCACGTAGCGGTTTCCATTGACCAAAGAATAGATCAAACTCATATTGGGGAATGTCGTCGATAATTCTAAAATCATACTCTAGTGAAATCTGCCCGGCTGGCAATTGCGGCAACCACAATCGATTATGCCATGCTCGTCTAAATTCAAGCGTAATTCCTTCCTCTTCAAGCAAGGTTTCGTTTAACGATGATAATTCAACATCGAATATGACTCCGTCTTCTAAGTAATCAACTAATTTTTCTGCCTCCGTTATATTCGAACGCGTGAGGATATCGAGGGCTTTTTTCCGTTCTAGCTCGTCTATCCGGTAGTCAGCGAGGATTGTATCGGTATCAAGAATATCTGATTGAGTGAATACGGGTAAGCGAGATAGATTGAATTTCAGGGTTGTTGCTTCGTTAACATTCATTGCAACTCCGTGCGCCCATTCGGGCTCAGTCGCAACATTACTGCCCTTGCGCATGTCAACAGTCAGATTGAATGCCTCACCGGTAAGCAAATCGAGACCGAGTGAGAAGTCCTCATCCTCTCCGTCTGTGCCCACTAAATCTTTGGTAAAATCATAGATTAGGTCATTAACAGAGCTACCAAAATCCACTAGATCTCCAAGGAAAAAGGACAGTGATTCTATGCCTTCGCCCTCATCGAAACTAGGGAGTTCAAGCCCCGATGAATCCACCGTTGAAGGGAATGCTACAGAGATGTTAGAAGGCAGGGGTTGTAGGATTGCCCGGCCATTCATGCCTAAAAATTCATCATCATATGTTGACTCATCTTCAAACATTATGTAGAATGGTGAAGACTGGCTTCTGACCATTTCAATTTGTGAGTTACCTTCTGGACCAACCGCATCTGGAACTTGTGGCGAATATCTCGTTATGCTGATAATGTCAGAAATCTTCAGACTCATGCTTGCCTCTGCGGTGTCTTGGTCTATCCAGAATCTGAAGTGATCACCATCCATCGTTTTTGGTTCTGTTGCATTGGTAAGTTGGATGATAATTGATTCAATTGGTTGATTGCCGGTGTATCCTAGAGTATCACCGAGGGTTAGTGAGAAATCTGACGGCAACCCATTTAGTTGAATTGAATTTTGTTGAGCAGGACTCTTACCGCCGTAAGTAATCGATTGGATGGGTTCACTGGCTTGATAGGTGAGGGCGCTTGAGGTTTGTATTATTTTCAAGCTGTCAGGTCTATTAGATATCATTGCCGACTGAGTGGTTGCTGTTGTTTGGTCACCGTCGGTATGCTTGATGTGACCGACTAATATTGATTCACCAGTTGATCCAGTAATTTCAATATCTCTGACGTCGGTTATTGGGTCAAAGGTTTGGACTACATCGGAAATACCCGAGACACGTAAACTGATTGCCACGGGGACTAACGGCTTGATTGGTGCACCACTACGACCAATCACCTGTTCAATATTGACGTCTTCAGCCAATAAAATGTGATCTTGATTAGGAATTAATGGATTATCACTGCTGGAAAATGATAACTCGACCACCCCAATCTGCATAGATTCTCTCGGGTCACCAGCCAGATTTCCAGTGATTTGGTCAAAACAGTGTATCTCTAGTGTGCCACCATCTGAGCCCGTTGTGCTGATTATCGAATCAGGCAGTGAATTAACAATATCGCCGATATCCAAAACAACTTGAACAACGGTTAGTAATGCGTTATCAAAAATCTGAGCGATACTATTTAGATTTGGATTATCATAATTTACGCGGTCTACACCGGTTGGAGAAACAAGGAAACTACCCTCGATTAAAATCGCATTAGGAACATCCTCGATTACCACCTCAAGGGATGATCTATCAGTGGCGACTCCACCTCGCTCAAAGGTGGATTTGTATTCCAAACGATCAATTGACTCTGTTCCAATGACCGCAATAAGGGTATTTGGGGCGTCGGTTGGATTTACGGGCAATGTTGGGTCATTGACATTGGGAGAAGTATCACCTGAGAAGTTCTTAATCGCAATTATCAGAGAAAGCCTATCGGGAACTTCACCGGGCAAATTAGCAGAATTTGGCGCCTCGCCTATCATGGTGAAAATTGAATTTATTTCTTCTGATGGCATACTACCTGAAGGCAGCCCGTGAATCCAAGCACGAGCGTCTGTGACATTGCCAAACTCAGATTCTCCATCTTGCACGTTGGCTCTGTTCTCATAGTAATGCAAGTATACATCAGAGCCTTTGTCGGAGTAAATCTCAACTGAATCAAAGGAGTTTTCACCAAGGTTGTCGTTTCTGATAGTGATATCAACTTCTTCAGGTAATTTGGTATCACCCATCTCGGGATGAAATCCAGCGTCCAAGTAACTCATCTCTAGGACAGGTGCGGATGAACCTCCGCCATCGCCATCAAACCTGATGTAGCCAACGCCGATACCGAATCCGCATTTATGGTCGTGACTAGGAGCCTCATTGTCTGCAACTGGATCGTAATATGATTCGTCATCACAATCGGTTTGAACATCTGTGCCCGGAGCGTTGGGATTTCTTACCTGGACTGAGTAAGGAGCTGTTATCGAGGATAGGGAAAACTCACTTGAGTTGATATTGCCAATCAGTAATGAGGCGAGGAATGTCACTAAATCTTGCGGTGCAACATTAAATTCAATCCGCTCGATACCAACACCTAAAGTAAATTCATGTGGCGGTTGAGTAAACCGAGTATCGATTACTATAGCGTATGATTCTGAATCGTCTAGGGTGATATCGAAGGCCATTCCTTTCATCAAACTGATTTCTAGGTGTTGTAGTGAATCCCACAACGGATCTGATTGGTCAAGTGCAGTTACTTTCCATTGGAATGTTGGATTAATCCATAATTTCTCGATGATTGGTATGATACCGCCGGAGGTTTCTACACCCCAACCATCACCTTGGTTGATTATTCCCTCTATAGTCAAAGCAACGGATAAGTCATCCTCTCCATCACCGTCAATATCGATGTAGTTTGCAAACAGAACCAGCTGACCATCGACAAATAATTCCCCGGTGAACGTGCCTTGAGCCCAGGCTTCATATGATGGCCCGTTATCTCGGGAAGTGAAGTTAACATATACTGCGTAAGTGTTTATGCCGATTGCCAAAATATTATCCAAACCTAAGTTATTGACTGAGAACAATGTTTCAAACAGATTGTTTGGGAAACCCTCCGGTTGTGTCGAGGCATCCATCAAGAATTCATACGGTCGAGGATGCTCTGGGTCAAAACTTGCTGAATCTCGCATAGTTATCCCATCTAAGAACGAGTTGGATACTGCTAGTGGGTCGGACCCCGTAATACCTCTGGCATTGGCATCTACTTGTGATAGCGCCCCTTGAGCGGCGTTTAGCGCAACATCGGGCTCACCCCCTTGGGTGCGTTCTTGTAGGGTTTCCATCAGAGCATCGATAACATCAAAGTCGTCCCGAGAAATAGAACTGTCTGCGGTAACTGGGTATGATATTGAGACCAGCATCAACAAAATTAGAAATATCGCTGATTTTCTTGGGTCGCCGGACTGGGGCAAACCTGGTCTTACTAACCGCAGCGCACCTCCATCCATACCAAATGGTCATCTTCAAACTACGATAAACTATCGCCTCAAAGTGTGCACAATCAGTCAAACAATCTTCGCTTTATGCGAAGCGTAGTATGAAATCTTCGCCACATGTAGGACATGCGACAACTGCTTCGTCAGCGTCGGGAATAGCAATGTTGAACTTTGTTGGACAGTGAGGGCATGCAACCTGTTGTATCATTGAATTATCCTCCTGTTCTACGGCTGACTCATTTTCTAATGAATCATGCTCAGGCTCTTGATTCAGTGGCTCAATTTCTGATTTAACTTGATGCGGTAATGCTACACCGCCGCTTACCACTTTGGTGACTTTGTCAACAACACCATCTTGTGTATTGGTTTCGATAATTTCTTCATTCTCTTCTTCGGCAAACATAGCCATAGCGTCTGCCGCTGCAGATTGCGATGCTGAGATGTAATCATTTGTGTTGGTTTGGAAACTTGGCGATGGTTGGATTGAAACGGGTGGTGCGAATGCTGCATTCGATGCTTCTTGCTTGACCGGTGCGCCATAAATCGACTGATATTCAGCATCTTGGGTCTGCTGAGACCTTTGCTCGCTAGTGATTATCTGTTGACCAGAATCCAGACCAGCGAGAACTGGTGCGTCAGCAAATAATGGTATTTTGCCACGTCGTCTCACCATGTCGATATGCTGTAATGCTTCAGCCTCAGACAAGCCTCTACCCTGCAACAACTGAACGGCGATACCGGTCTGCCATCTTCTGAAACCAATCATGGCGACAGAAATCGTCACTAAGCCCAAGAATAGTGCAGCAAATACGATACCTAAGACACTACCAGTATCTGCTGCAGAGGTGACGCTGACTGAAAATGCATAAGAATCAGAATTACCTGATTGATCAAATACCGTGACCACTACATTCTGCCTCCCCGGGTTACTGAATTCAACATCTACTGATGGACCAACATAATCAGGGTCATCCGTTGCATCGCCATTGGCATCACTATCTACTTGCGGATTCAAGTCCCAATGGTAAGTTAACTGATATGACTTATCGTAAGCATCACTGGCATCGATGTTCAAAGTCAGGGTTTTTCCTTCAGTGGCAGATTTAGGCAGCGCATCAGTCGCAGCATTGGAAAGCGATGGTATTGATGAGTCATCCACTACCACTGTTGCTGTTGTGGTTGCGAAGTTGCCAGAATTGTCTGTGACTGTGAGATTAACCTGATAAATTCCAATGTTAGGCCAAGCGATACTGACAGAATTATTACTGTCTGAAAATACTGAACCCCATTCCCATAGACAACTGGCTACGGCATCATCATCAGTACTTGAACTGCAACTGAACGCAGTGTCTTGATTGATTGAGGTTTTCCAACCTCCGGAAAATAATTCTGCGCTGCTACTGATTATGGGGCTAGGGGGAATAATATCAGTGACTGAAATAGTGTAATTGGTTGTCGCAATATCCCCGTTCGGTGCGGTAGCAGTGAGTGTCACAATCTTGTTACCGATTGATGCCCAAGATGATGATACTTCAAAGCCCTGCGCCTGGTTATCATTAGTGAAGATGCCATCCTGATTTTCATCTATGGTATCATCAAAGTCCCATGACAAAGTAGCAATCTGTCCAATTCTGTTTGGGGAATCATTGGCATTCATAGCTAAACTATCACCAATCGTCGTTACTCCATCATTGCTTGGAGTTATCACTGGTGCAAGAGTAGGGGCGAGTTCAACCCTGACAGTTATTCGGATGTCAGAATCACCAACTCCCCCGCCGACTGGAATATTGGTATTGTCGACTATTATGAGTAATTCCTGACCATCAAGTTCCTGAGGAACTGTCCATGTATCTGAATCAGAGTCGACGACAGATTGTAAATCCAAGCCTGCGATGAATAATTGTCCAACATCATCATCAAGATACAGTTCATGCATTGCCCGTGTTTGCAGATATACATCCGCCACGCCATCCAAAGCCCAAGCAGTGACAACAATGGTTGTTCCAGCATCCAATCTTAGCGAGTCTCCTGAGAGTAGAGTAGCATAATTATCGCTATCAACCGCTAATACATCATGATAAGGCGTCCAATAAGATTCTACAATTTGTGTGACTGATGCCCCAATTTGACTGGTCGAACCCCCTTGATCCCCCTGACCATTATCTCCATCGTGTGCTAGATTGTCGAATACCATGTAGTAGGTCTTGGGATTAATTGAGGCAGGAACCTTCCAATAGAAATCATAACCACCAAGAGCATTTTCTGTCGAAATTATCTGATTAAATTGCGAGCGGTATGACTGGCCTGCATCATATGTCAAAATTTGATTTTGGTCAAAGAATAGCACATCCACCGCATCGTTGATTATCGAGATAGAAATATCATACACATCACCAGGTTGCAAGACACCAAGATTCACTTTGGCACAGACACCAGCGTCAACAGTGATGGTATTCTGTAACTGGTTGGTGTTTAACTCCAAACAATCAGGCGCATCTCTGCCCGCGGTTTGCGAGGATGCCATTGGCATGAAGAGCACAAATACCAACAGGCAAGCAACTGCTGTGCAACGCATGGTTCGCTGTCATAACCCACACTCTTGAAATGAACCCATCAATGAATCAACTAGACCAGCCATCACCGCACCAACGCATATGAGATACTTCGCCGGAATCCTGAACCAACATCCTATCCCCGTCAATAGCGGCACTGAGACTTACTTCTGAACTTGCTAACACCTTCATTGCTTCATCAATTAACTCGTCTGTGTGTTTTATTCTTGCTCCATAATGGGTCAGAACGAGATGCTCGGCCCCACATGCTAAAGCGGTCCTAGCCGCACCAGAAGCAGTACTGTGCAAATAGTCCTCAGCATGTTGGGTGTAATCATCAAGGAAAGTGGCTTCATGGACTAACAAAGAACACTGTTCAAGCGAGGTTATTCCCGGGGCCATTTCGGCGGTGTCTCCGGAAATCACTACGCTAAGCGGACTCATAGGCTCCCCGCGGAAATCATGGCTTTTCAGCACCTTACCATTATGCTGAATGTCTTCTCCAGATGCTAAGGCACCTTTCTCGGCCTCACTAAGTGCTAACTGCTTGGCTTTTACTCGATCAAATTTGCCCGGAGAGCCGGATGAGGAAACCTGCCAAGCGCACGAAGGAGTAGTGTGGATTGTCGATAGAGCTGCTATGTGGTTCTTTCTCCAGCCTTCGGGTTGTGGCATTTCCGTTAGTTCGATGATTTGACCATCATCAAGAAACTCAACCCAGCGCCCGACATCTACTGCACCTAATATCCACCTAATCGGATACCCCAGCCCACTGGATGTCGCACCAAGTTGATGCCAGAAGCGGTATTGTATCGCTAAATCGGATTTGTGAATATCATTTGGTAGTGGCTGCTCACTCAATAACGCGTCAATTACCTGACTAGTCGTTGGCCCCAGAACCAGCAAAGGTTGATGTCGATTATCCAATGCTAATGATTGCAGCCACGGGAGGACTCCCCAGGTATGGTCGAGATGACCATGAGTGAGGCATAGCGCGCTAACCTTGCTTGGTTTGAGATGATACTTATCATACTGTTTCATGCGCTTTCTTTGCTCAAAGAATCGTGTCTGGAATCCTTCACCAGCATCAACAACTACAATGCCATCATGACATGAAATTAGATTACCGCTTACCTGGCGAATACTGGTTGGACGCGCTGAAGATGTACCCAATATATGAACTTCAATACTCATTTTGAGTGCCTCACTTATTCATTGGAATCGGCGTAGGAGGAAACCAGCGCAACAGGACAATATCGTGGACGCCGCGCACCCAGCGCCATGGAATGGCTAAGTTTATTCCACCTTCCACCAATTCATGATCGGTTTCTCTAACGAATAGATGGGTACACCTTATGCCATCAGTGTCTATTACGACATCATAGACGACGCCGAGTTTCTGACCAGTTGGCAGATAAACATCCATACCTGCCATCCGTGAAACATTATCTTCGCCTTGTGTCATGATGTGGCCCGTGTCGTCCTACAGCCTCCACAAGATAAAGAACACCTCGAAACCACCAATAATGTCGATTAATCTCTATCGCTCATTTGGCTTCAGTTTTACTTTAACTGCGGGGTTTAATCAAGGCTTTTAGGCGTCTTGGTGTAACTTCCGATGTGAGCAAGAGATACTACCCCTTGGTGCAGGAACGCACAATTGATGAACGCTTAATCGTGCCAAAAAGCGGTGGAGTTTACCGATTGTGTGGAAACGGTTTTGCTGGTAAAAGCATGCGCCAATATGCAGAAGCATGGACTGCAATGGCACTGATGAATGGACAATACGTACACTGGATTGACGGCGCCTGTCGTTTCAACCCCGACCGCATACTCAGATGTTTTCCTGAGACTTATCCTGAAGCAAACTATCTGTTGCGTAATCTGTTTATTGGACGTGGTTTTACCGTTCACCAATTCGCTTCGCTAGTCCAAAGGATGACTGACGAATTGACGATCACTGATGCTAAACTGATTGTCGTTGATGGGCCTATTGTCATGCATCTTGATGCCCAAGTAAAAGAGCGAGAAGCACGGACACTGTTGAAACGATGTATGGCTAAATTAACTGAAGTTGCAGAACAAAATGACATTGCAGTAATTGTCATCACCGCCGCCAAAGCTTACTCGAAGCGCCACAAAGTATTGCTAGATATTGTTGACAAGCAGTGCAATCAGAAATTATTAGGAAGAAACCGTCGTAAGGGTGGAATTACTAAATTATGGCTGGTTCACCAACCGACAGGTAACTCTGGGTTTCGTGAACAGTGGAGTGAGCAAGAAACTCTACAACAAACCTACAGCCGAATATTACATCAGCAACTGTGGACAAATTATGAACCTGATCTCGAAGAAATAACCCTTCTAGATTAGCAATTATCACTTACTAAAATCGAACAGTGTGATGGCTTTGCTACCTGCGGCAATCTCAGAATCGGTCCAGCCGTAAGGTGCTAATATAGCCCAAGTAGCTCTTATCGCTAATTCACGATAGTAAGCAATATCTACACGCAAATTAGGTAGGTTGTCGATTTCTTCGAGCAGAACCACCCGGTCTGCAGGATCTTTGCTATCGCACTTGACCACAACAAATCTAGCCTTACGTCCTGGCAATATGTCATGACCCAGTGCATTAGCTCTGAGGAGTGCTGAATGAGTTGTTGTCGATACGGTAAACTGTTCTATCGTCTTAGTAACTCGACGAGTAATTACAAGTTCTTTGGGCGGTATTCGATACTCATCCAATCGTGATAATTCTTCGTGCAACAAAGTACAGATAGTACTCTGCACATGTTTACCTGTCACATCAATTTCATTATCAACACAATCTACCATAATCTGTAGCGCAGAATTTTGCAAATTTCTAACCCACTCACAGGTTGAATGTTGGCGCGATTCAATGCCCCTGACCTTCAACCCCTTCGAACCGTAGGCCCAATACTTGGTCAAGGAACCGGCGCCGTGCATTCGACTAGGCAGAAACCCAATGAAACTGTAGAGGTCTTCATACTCTAACGGGATACCTATCTCTTGGGTAACTCGGTCGGCAAATCTTCTGGCAAGTACTTGCTTTTCTTGTCGCGATACATCCTCTCGATGAATCCACACGCAGTCAACAATTGCGTGCAACACAGTCCATCCTTCTTCCTCTGCAATCGCAATAGTCTGCAACAATATTTCCCGAGCCCAAGCGCATATTGCCTCATGTGCCTCAATACGACCAAATCGAGCATTTTTGTAACCAGTGTAGCCGAAACAAGTTACCAGCAGCCACTTCAAAGCGTTTTGCTGCTTGTCAATAGCATCGCCTTTGTGAACCATTTGCTGTTTTAATTGACGACGTCGTTCAATAATTGGCGCTACTACTCGGCCGAGGAAACCATGTACTCTACCACAGGTATGCGAAGACAAACCGGGCACCTGCAACGCATAAGAACTAGGCACTGGAAATAATCCGGTGCCTACTCGTTCCTCCAAACGGCGCCGCCTGAACTCACTATTAGCCGAATTAACCTCCAATGGCAGATAATTTGCTGATGTCACAATTTCATTCGTCGGTTGACAACACGCACAGTTTAATGTCTCTGGTGAGATATTTCTGGTTGCAATGATACTAGGAAATAGACTAGCAAAATCAAGTTCAATGACGTCGGTGTAGAGTCCCGGTTTGCTATCAAGATAGAGCCCGCCACGATCAGCCATCATTAACTCCCATGCCGTTTTAGTATCCTCAGGTCGATTCTTTTTCCAGGGCACTAGGACCCCGTCTTCCATCGCAATACGCATCTGGATTGCACTAATTACCGAACCTGGTGACAATCTTGAGATATCTTGTGGCGATTGTCGTGAGTGCCGGGCTAATTCAAATAAACCGTGTAACCCGCCTTCGCGGACAATAAAACTGGCTCTAATGTCGATATGCAAGCGACCGTGAATTGGGAAATAGCTGTCTTTGCGTATTACTTGCCCATAAGAATGAACAATTCTAGACATTGTGCGCGGCTGTAATGCAATATTTTTGCGACTTAGGGTAAACGGCTGGTTTGATTCTTGGCTCAACTTTTGTAACATTGAGAAGTGTAGAAAATCCCCCCCATTAGTCATTATTATGTCTGGGTCGAAACGATTTATTTCTCGCTGTAATTCACTAAGAAATACTGCAGTAGAGGCATTATGATATACCTTCGATGAATCAATAACTCTACTTTCGTTAATACCAGAATTAAGTGACAGCGTAACTGATTTCAAATGTGAGTCAATAGTATCAAAACCGTCCGCTGAATCATAATCAAAAGCCATCGTTATCTGAGTCAATGCTGGCCATTCGTCTGACTCTTCATGAACAATGAATTGGTTGCCAGTCCATTCAACATATTGGAATGGTGCAATATTATGCTCAACAAAAAACCGCTGAGCTAAGTGTGCATCGACGGAATACAGAGTGTAGCGATGGAAATCTCCTCTTGATTCGATGTGATTAGCAAGTTGGCGGATTCTTCGACTGTCTGCTAAATCAACCTCTAGTACGTCATGCATCTCGTATTGGTCAAGCGATAAACGCCGTCGAATGAAGCGCATAGTTCCGATAGCGAAGCGCGTCCTGACCTCAGGATATTCTAGCCAACTTGCTAAATTCTGTAGGCGTGAATTATCTGAATGTATGTGAATTGTGGCGCACCATGGAATTAGCAAATGCTGCACTCCTGAGCCCTTGACAAAAATCCAGACATCCATTGTGATACCGTCATCACCTAGTTGTGCATCGATTACCCAACCCTTCACATCATCACACTTCGTCAGTTAGTTTCTCAATCGTTCGTTCCAATTCAGCAATCTTACTATGGCATTCTAACAGCATAGAAAGTAGCATTGGTTTCCATGAATCATGAGCAGGCAGCATACCTCCTGCAGTACGCCGATTCCTGACACCATTGACCAATTGGTCTAACGCATTACGGTCTACGGAATTAAGCGCCCTGCGAAAATTTTCAAGGCTGCCTAACTCTGCTTCAATACGGTTACGCCAAGTTGGAACTGTTCGGCCCATTAACCAAAATCGGCCGAGTCAAATTACCATGCTTTCCAACACAGAGTGGGTTAATTTTGTTAAAGTAAAAGTTGCTTAGATTAATTTCATCTGGACTGGATAACTTGTCGCGCTGTTATC
>Ga0163110_10001547_pt1 | contig 11689 bp, 8 predicted proteins | sample CRUFie1St17metaG_FD_108703 | JGI IMG/M metagenome (GOLD analysis project Ga0163110, IMG submission 108703) | Marine microbial communities from the Costa Rica Dome - CRUD Field 142mm St17 metaG | ecosystem: Environmental > Aquatic > Marine > Oceanic > Photic zone | place: Costa Rica: the Eastern...
TAGGCATTATTTTCATGCGAAATTTTAATGATTTCATCAATTGGATTAATGACTCCTAATGCATTAGAAACATGGTTCAAAAAAACCAATTTTGTATTTTTTGAAATTAACTTTTTAAATTCATTTAAGTCCAATTCCCCATCTCCATTTATTGGGATTACTTTTAGTTTTGATTTAGTCTTTTTACACATCATTTGTAAAGGAACTATATTTGAATGATGCTCTAATCCAGAAACAATAACCTCATCATCTTTTTTTAGTAAGTTTAAAAACCCATTAGAAACAATATTAATTGAATGGGTTGTTCCTGATGTAAAAATAATTTCCTCTTTGTATTTAGCATTAAAATGGTTTCTTACCTTTTCTCTTGATTCTTCATAAGCTTCAGTAGCTTCTTCACTCAATGAATGTACTCCTCTGTGTATATTAGAGTTATAATTTTTATAGTAATTGGATATTGAATCTATAACACAATTAGGTGTTTGAGAGGTGGCAGCATTATCAAAATAAATTAGCTGCTTACCATTTATCTTTTTTTTTAAAATGGGGAATTCCTTTCGAATATTTTCAACATTAAAATCCATTATAATTCAAAACCAAGACTAACACCAATTTTATTGGCAATGATTTTTTTAATTTTTGTTTTTAAAACTTGCATTTTTACATTTTCCAGAACGTTATTTGCAAAAGCAAAAGTTAAAAGACCTTTGGCATCTTTTTCACAGATTCCTCGTGCTTTTAGATAAAAAAGAGCAGATTTATCAATCTGGCCAATAGTACAACCATGAGAGCATTTAACATCATCTGCAAAAATTTCCAACTGAGGTTTTGTATTAACTGATGAATGGTCACCAACAAGTAAATTGTTATTTTGTTGAAATGCATTGATTTTTTGAGCAATTTTATCCACTACAACTTTTCCATTAAAAACACCAGTTGATTTATTGTCATAAATCCCTTTATATTCTTGATAGCTTTCACAGTTTGGGCTTGCATGATGGACCAGTGTATGATGGTCCGTATGTTGATTTGAACCTAGAATTGTTATTCCTTTAAGAATAGAATTTATGTTAGTACCATTTTGAAAAAAACTCAGATTATTTCTAACAATGTTACCTCCAAATGAAAAAGTATGACAGCTTGCAACGCTGTTTTTCTTCTGATTAATATAGGTATTATCTATTATTGAAGTTGTTTCTAAATCATTTTGAATTTTATAGTAATCAAGATTAGCATTTTCTTCAACATGAATTTCAGTAAGTGTATTTGTCAAAGGATCAATTTGTCCATTTTCGACATCTGAAATTATACTTTTACCTTTTAAGGAATAATGACTCTCAACAATTTGAGCTTTAGAACTTTCTTCAAGAATAATTAAATTTCTAGGTTGTAGCATAAGAGAAGTTTCACCTCCAGAATTTATATGGATAATCTCAATTGGTTTTTCAAGCTCAATATTTTTAGGGATATGAACAAAGGCTCCCTCTTTAGAAAAAGAACTATTTAAAAGACTAAATGATTCGTTTTTATCACTTAATTTATTGTAATATTTTGATATTAAATCGGAATATTTTTCATTTTCAAGAATAGAAGATAATATACAAATATCAACGCCCTCATGGGTAGTGCTTGACCATAATGGATCATAAACCCCATCAATTAATACGATTTTATATGATTCAATTCCACCAAGAAAGAAATCTTTAACCTTATCAAATTTTATTAAGTGTCTTTTCTTTTTAAAAATGGTTAATTTTTCACTCAACACCTTCTTTATGGGGGTGTATTTCCAGAACTCATTTTTTTTATCGGGAAAACCAACTTCTTCAAACTTTTTAATTGATTGTGATCTTATACTATGAACGGGAGAATTAATATCAGTATCAAGTTCGAATGCTAAAAATGATGAAACTAGTTTTTCCTTAAGTGACATATATAAAAATTAAATCCAATCATAACCTTTTTCTTCGAGTTGAAGAGCTAGGTCTTTATTTCCAGATTTTACTATTTTACCATCTTGAAGAACATGAACAAAATCTGGAATAATATGATCAAGTAGTCTTTGATAATGTGTTATAACTATTGTTGCGTTATCGTTATTTTTTAATTTATTAACCCCACTAGCGACTATTCTTAGAGCGTCTATATCCAAACCTGAATCAGTTTCATCTAAAATTGCTAATGTTGGCTCTAACATTGCCATCTGAAAAATTTCATTTCTTTTCTTCTCTCCTCCCGAGAACCCTTCATTTAATGACCTTGAAAGAAATCTGGAATCAATTTCTAATAGCTTTGCCTTCTCTCTTATATTTTTTAACATTTCACTAGCTGGCATCTCCTTTAGCCCCCTAGCCTTTAAGTTTGAGTTGATTGCTGTTTTAATAAAGTTTGTAACAGTTATCCCAGGTATCTCAACAGGATATTGGAATGACATAAAAATACCCCTGTGAGCTCTTTCTTCGGCTGAAAGGTCTTCAATGTTTTCATCTTTAAAAAAGATGTTACCTTTTGTTATTTCATAGTCTTCACTACCTGCTATTACAGATGAAAGAGTACTTTTACCGGAGCCATTAGGCCCCATAATTGCATGAATTTCTCCGGTTTTCACCTCTAAACTTACGCCCTTGAGGATTTCTTTGCCTTCAATGCTAACATGTAAATTTTCTATTTTTAACATAATAATTTTTTTAACCAACGGATCCTTCTAGCGAAATCTCTAATAATTTTTGAGCTTCAACTGCAAATTCCATTGGCAATTTATTCAACACTTCTTTACTGAATCCATTAACTATTAAAGCAATCGCTTTTTCAACATCAATACCTCTTTGATTACAATAAAAAATTTGATCCTCACCAATTTTACTAGTAGTTGCCTCGTGTTCTATTTGAGCTGATTTATTTTTTGCCTCTATGTATGGAAATGTATGAGCACCACAGTTATTACCCATTAACAAGGAGTCACATTGAGAAAAATTTCTGGCATTTTCAGCCCTTTTACCAATGTGAACTAAGCCTCTATAGCTATTTTGAGATTTTCCTGCACTAATACCTTTAGAAATGATTGTACTTTTAGTATTTTTTCCAAGATGAATCATTTTTGTTCCAGTATCAGCTTGTTGATAATTATTTGTTACTGCTATAGAGTAAAATTCACCAATGCTATTATCACCTTTTAAAATACATGATGGGTATTTCCACGTAACAGCTGAACCTGTTTCAACTTGAGTCCAAGAAATTTTGGAATTTTTATGACAAATACCTCGTTTTGTTACAAAATTATAAACACCGCCTTTACCTTGTTTATTTCCAGGATACCAATTTTGAACGGTAGAATATTTAATCTCAGCATCATCATGCGCTATTAGCTCAACTACTGCAGCATGCAGCTGGTTTTCATCTCTACTTGGGGCTGTACAACCCTCAAGGTAACTAACATAACTCCCCTCATCAGCTATAACCAGAGTTCTTTCAAATTGACCTGTTCCAGCTTGATTTATTCTAAAGTAAGTAGATAATTCCATTGGACATTTAACACCTTTAGGTATATAACAAAATGAACCATCAGAAAAGACAGCAGAGTTCAATGCTGCATAGTAATTATCAGTTTTTGGAATAACTTTGCCTATATATTTTTTAACTAGCTGAGGATGATCTTTAATTGCTTCGGAAATAGAGCAAAATATAATTCCATCTTTAGCCAAAGTTTCTCTGAAAGTAGTTGCCACAGAAACAGAGTCCATAACAATATCAACAGCTACACCAGAAAGTTTTTTTTGTTCTTCAATTGAAATTCCAAGCTTGTCAAATGTTTTTAAAAGCTCTGGATCAACTTCATCTAAGCTTTTGTATTTATTAGTTTTTGGGGCAGAGAAATATGAAATTGCTTGAAAATCAGGCTTTTTATAGTTAACATTAGCCCAATTGGGTTCCTCCATATTTTTCCAAGCAGCATAAGCTTCTAATCTCCAATTAGTCATCCACTCCGGTTCATTTTTTTTCTTTGATATAGATCTTACGATATTTTCGTTTAGACCAATAGGAAATGTTTCGGATTCTATATCAGTGGTAAATCCGTATTGATATTCCTGTTGTTCTAATTCTTTTTTTAATTCTTCTTCTGTATATGCCATAATCTTATTTATAGAGAAAAGCTTTCACCACATCCACAAGTTCTTGAAGCATTAGGGTTTTTAAAAACGAACCCTTTACCATTTAACCCCCCCGAATATTCGAGTGTAGTTCCCACCAAGTATAAAAAACTCTTTTTATCAACTACAATTTTTATACCATTATGTTCAAAAACCTTGTCTTCATCTTCTTTGTTTTTATCAAAATCTAATTCATAAGACAACCCTGAACACCCTCCGCTCTTAACACCAACCCTTATAAAATCATTTTTTGGGTCAAAACCATCAATTAGCATTAGTTTCGAAACTTGGTTCTTTGCTGTATCTGCTACTTTAATCATATCTTGCAAATATAATCCTTTAATAAACATTTAAATTTGGAATTCGTTAAATTTCAATTACTGTACCAAAATTCATAATTGATATGAAAGAAAATAAAAAAAAACTTACAGATCTCAATCATATTGGAGAATTTGGATTAATTGACCTTATCACCAAAGATTTTGAAATAGTTAATGAAAGTACAGAATTATCAATTGGAGATGATGCAGCTATTTTAGATTACAAAAATCAAAAATCCATTGTCACAACAGATATGTTAGTTGAGGGTGTGCATTTTGATTTATCTTATTTTCCATTAAAACATCTTGGTTATAAAGCTGTGGTATCTTCAATATCTGATATATGCGCAATGTATGGTATTACAAAACAAATTACTGTCTCAATAGCTGTTTCAAACAGATTTAAATTGGAATCTATTCAAGAACTTTATTCAGGGATTAAGCTTGCGTGTAAAAGATATAATGTTGATCTAGTAGGTGGCGATACTACATCATCTATGAAGGGATTAGTAATTTCGGTAACAGCCATTGGTTGTGCTAATGAATCAGGTTATGTGAAAAGATCTGAATCACAAATAAATGATTTAATATTAGTTACTGGTTCTCTTGGCGGAGCATACTTAGGTCTTCAGGTTCTTGAAAGAGAAAAGCAGGTTTTTTTAGTAAATCCAAATAACAAACCGGACCTATCCAAGTATAAATATGTTGTTGAGCGTCAATTAAAACCAGAAGCAAAATCTGAGGTTATTGATTTTTTAATGGAAAATAAAATTAAACCAACATCGATGATTGATATTAGTGATGGGTTATCTTCAGAAATAATACATTTATGTAAAAGTTCTGGAAAAGGTTGTCGAATTTATGAAGAAAAGCTACCGATTTTAAAAACAACAAAGGATATATGCAAAGAATTTAAATTAGAACCAAGCACTATTGCTCTTTCGGGCGGTGAAGATTATGAATTGTTATTTACCATTAATTCTAAAGACTTTGAAAAAATTGAAAACCACAATGAATTCACTGTAATTGGTCATATAACGAGTGAAACTGGAATAAATTTAATTACCAAAGATGGTAAGACAACACCAATAACTTCCATGGGTTGGAAATCTTTTTGATTTATTAAATCATTATCTTTTTTTATTCATAATTGATTCAATGTGATCAATTTCAATTGGTATTTCGGTCATCAAGTTAGTAGGATCACCAGAATTATTTATTACAACATCGTCTTCAAGTCTTATCCCAAATCCCTCATTCATTATATAGATTCCAGGCTCAACAGTTAAAACATTATTCTTTTCAAAAGGAATTTTTAAGTCACAATAATCGTGAGTGTCAAGACCCATGTGATGAGATGTACCATGGCTAAAATATTTTTTATATGCAGGTTTGTTTTTTGTTTCATTCTGTACATCGGATTTGTCTAATAATTTAATTTTTAGAAGCTCAGAGGTCATAATTTTACCAACTTCGATGTGATAATCTTTCCATAATGTTCCTGGTCTTAAAAGTTTTGTAGCCTCATTTTTAACATTTAAAACAGAGTTATATATGGTTTTTTGTCTCTCGGAAAATCGCCCATTTACAGGGACTGTTCTTGTCATATCACTAGAGTAGTTGGCATATTCAGCCCCAACGTCCATTAAAATAATTTCCCCATCATGACATTGTTTATTATTTTTTATGTAATGCAGATAGTTTGAGTTTTTTCCTGATGCTATAATTGGAGTATATGCAAATCTCTTAGATCTATTTCTTAAAAATTCGTGTGAAAATTCTGCCTCAATTTCATATTCCCAAACACCAGGTTTGACAAAGCCTAAAACTCTTTCAAAACCTTTCTTAGTTATTTCACATGCTTTTTTTATTAAAGCCAATTCAATTTCATTTTTAACTGATCTTTGATATTGTAATATAGGATTACTTTTTTTTAGACTTAATCCTCCAAAACTTTTAAGTTTTTCAATAAAACGATCTTCCCTTGTCTGAGTTTCAACACTTTGTCTGTAATGCTCATTGGTATTAATATATACGTGATCAGCTTCCTTCAAAATACTTTTTAATATTTCCTCAAATTCTCCAAGCCAATAGACATTTTTTATTCCCGAAATTTTAGTTGCATCTAATTTTGTTAACTTTTCGCCCTCCCAATGAATAATATGATCATTAGTTTCTCTCAAAAAAAGTATTTCTCTATAATTTGGTTCATTTGAATCGGGAAACAAAACTAAAATACTTTCTTCTTGGTCAATACCACTTAAATAAAAAATATCTCTGTGTTGTTCAAATGGAAGAGTTGAGTCTGCACTGATTGGATAAATATCATTTGAATTAAAAAATGCAACACTATTTTTAGCTAGTTTATTTGTAAAATTTTGACGATTTTTAATAAATAAAGAATTTTTTACAGGATCGTATTTCATAATAATCTATATAATCAAATTTAATAATTTAATAAAAATGAAAAATATTGCCATCATTTTACTTTTTTTATCAGCATATAATTTCAGTCAAAACAACTATACCTCTGCTGAGCTTATTCAAAAATCTGAAAATCAATATAAAATTGATTTAGAAAAATCACTAGTTAAAAATATAAAGTTTGAAAATATTGGGCCTAGTGTTATGAGTGGACGAGTAACTGATATTGAAGTCAACCCTGATACTCCCACAGAATTTTATGTTGCATATGCATCAGGGGGTTTATGGCATACAACCAATAATGGAACAACATTTAACCCGATTATGGATAACTCCATAACACAAAATATTGGAGATTTTGATGTTGATTGGTCATCTAGAACTATATATGTTGGTACTGGAGAGAGTAATTCATCTCGATCATCTTATCCTGGTGTAGGGGTTTTAAAAACAATGAACAATGGAGAAAGTTGGACTAACGTCGGCCTTCGTGACTCCCATCACATAAGTAGAGTTTTAATTAACCCTAGTAATAATCAGCACATTGTAGTTGCTGTAATTGGTCATTTATACACAGAAAATACTCAAAGAGGGATTTACAATTCATATGATGGAGGAGAAACATGGTCAAACTCTTTATTTGTAAGCGAGAACACTGGAGCTATTGATTTAGTTTTCGACCCAAGTAACTTTGATATTCAGTATGCTAGTTTTTGGGAAAGAAGTAGAACTTCATGGAATTTTATAGGAAGCGGTGACAATTCAGCGATTTATAAAACTATTGATGGTGGTAAAAATTGGAAAAAAATAACTACAAAAAATTCTGGATTTCCTGTAGGTGATGGTGTTGGTAGAATTGGACTGGCAATTTATGACTCATCAACTATTTATGCGGTTTTGGACAATCAGTTTAGAAGAGATTCAGAAAAAAAACCTCAAGGAATTCAAAGAATCGACTTTAAAAATATGTTAAAAGATGAATTTTTTAGTCTTGATAAAGATGAACTCAACTCATTTTTAAGAAAAAACAATTTCCCTAAGAACATTAATTACGAGTCACTAGAATTGAAAATTAATTCAGATGAAATATCACCTGATGATATTTATAAATTCTTAACCGATGCAAATGCTGAACTGTTCGATACGCCCGTCATTGGAGCAGAAGTATACAAATCCATTGATGGAGGCGTTAATTGGCAAAAACAAAATGAAGGATATTTGGATGCTGTTTACAATAGTTATGGTTACTATTTTGGACGAATTCATGTTTCTCCAACCAATCCTGAACAAATATATATTTATGGTGTTCCAATTTTAAAATCTAATGATTCGGGGAGTACTTTCAAAAGAATTGGAGCAAGTAATGTACATGTTGATCATCACGATCTTTGGATTAACCCAAAGGACACTAATCATTTAGTCCTAGGAAATGATGGGGGTGTAAATATTTCATATGATCAAGGTGAAAATTGGATTAAATTAAATCAGCCATCAGTTGGTCAATTTTATTCAATAAACGTTGACAACTCCGAACCCTATAACGTTTATGGAGGTCTCCAAGACAATGGTGTTTGGATGGCAAAAAACAATTCCTTTGAATCACCAGCATGGCATGAATCAGGACATAATAATTGGACTAAAATTATGGGGGGAGATGGTATGCAAATTCAAATTGATAACAGAAATAATAATATAGTTTACACAGGATTACAATTTGGAAATTATTATAGGTTAAATTTAACTAATGAAAGTAGAAAAAATATAAAACCAAGACATAAGTTTGGAGACTCCCCACTTAGATTTAATTGGCAAACTCCGATACTCTTGTCTCCACATAATCAAGATATACTTTACCTTGGAAGTAACAAGCTTCATAGATCTTTTGATAAAGGTGATAACTGGCAAGAGATATCAGGTGATTTAACAAACGGTGGAATTAAAGGTAATGTACCTTACGGGACAATAACCAGCTTTGATGAATCTGTTTTTCAATTTGGTAAAATTATTGTGGGATCAGACGATGGTAAAATTAGTATAACTGAAAACTCTGGTGATAGCTGGAAACTGTTAAGTAAGGATTTACCAAAAAATCTTTGGGTCAGTCGAGTAATTTTTTCTAAACAGAGAAAAAATAGAATTTACGTTTCACTAAATGGATATCGTTTTAATGATTTCACACCTTATTTATACGTCAGCGATGATAATGGAACTTCTTGGACAAATATATCATCAAATCTACCTTTGTCACCAATAAACGTAATAAAAGAGGATTTTAACAAAGAAGAAATTCTTTATGTAGGTACTGATAATGGGGTATTCATTTCTTTAGATTCTGGAAAAAAATGGCATCCCTTTACCAATTCACTAAATAGAGTAGCTGTACATGATATTGTCATACACAAAGAATCGAATGAACTACTTTTAGGCACTCATGGTCGTTCAATTTATAAAACCAATCTTAAAATATTTACAGACTATTTAAACAATAAAGTAACTGATAATAAAATAACTATTGTTAATATTGATGATTTAACTTATCGCAATAGTTGGGGATCAATATCTAATAGAAATCAATCAGTATCATTGATTTATGATAAACCACAATTAGATCCAAGATCATTTATTCAAGTTGATTTATTCAGTGAATTAGCTGATAATTTTGAATTCAAAATATTGAATAACGATAAAAGACTATTAAGTAGCGGAGAAATTAAATTAGATAAAGGCTTTAATAGACTACAAATATTGCCTGTGGCTGAACCAAGTTTAAATCAAAAGCAGCGTAAAAAACTTGGACTAACGTTAAAAAAAGCTGATGACGGAAATGTATATTTTAACAAGGGTAAATATATATTCTATATAAATAATGCATCCAAAGAATTTTTAGTTAAATAACACATATTTCTTGTTTGTAATTTTTCTGTAGATTAATTTTGTTAATGAATAAATAAGCATGAGTAATATTTTTAAATCCTCCATCGGCAGAAAAATAGCTATGGCCTTGTCTGGGATTTTTCTAATAGTTTTTTTATTGCAACACTTTCTCATTAATATAACTTCAGTTTTTAGTGAAGAAATTTTTAATATGTTGTCCCATTTCATGGGTAATAATCCTTTGGTTCAATTTATACTCCAACCAGTTTTGATAGCTGGAGTACTTTTTCATTTTGTTATGGGATTCGTTTTAGAATGGCAAAACAGAAAAGCAAGACCAGTTACTTACGCTATGTATAAAGGTTCAAGAAACTCAATGTTCGTTTCCCGAAATATGATTATTTCTGGAATCGTTATTTTGTCTTTCTTGGCACTACATTTTTACGACTTCTGGGTTCCAGAGATGGATTATAAGTATATTAAGTCATTACCCGAAGATCCAAACAGGTATTATGAAGAATTGATACATAAATTTGAAAATCCAGTACGTGTGGGTTTATATTGTCTTTCATTTATATTCTTAGCGCTGCATTTGGTACACGGATTATCGTCATCAACACAATCCCTAGGTACTAATAACAAGTACGCAATTACTATTAAAAATATTAGTTTCGCTTTTGGTGTTGGTATTCCACTTGGATTTTGCTTTATAGCATTATATCATTACATCCTTCATTTATAACACATAATGTACTAAATTGTAACACATAAATAAATACTTGTTGTGTTACAAAAAAAACGATTATACAGATAATAATAGTGTTACAAAAATAAATAAATCTATTTTTTTTTAATTAAGATATTATTATTAATTTTAACACGTGAATGAAAAAAATAACGTATTCATTAAACTATAGAAAGCCTAAAGAGGATTACACTGATAACTGTGAATTAACTGTTTGTGTTAGATATTATCAAAAACTTGATAATGGAAAACATAAAGTTGTTAAAAAGAGTACTGGTGTTAAGTGTAAACTTAAGGACTGGGACTCTGACTGGCATAAGGCAGAAAACAGACACCCGATAAAATCTACTGATTCTAATTATTTGGAGAAAAACCGAATCATTAGAAACAAGTCTATTGATTTACATTCCTTTATAAAAGAACTAAAACCCATCCAAAATATTTCTTCCCTGAACTCTAAAGTGCCAAAAGGTCCTCTTGATCTTAAATGGAGCTCTCATAAAAATAATGTTCGATTAGTCAGCCCTGCTAACAAAAGAAATATTGACGTGATTGTAGTCGGAACAGGATTAGCTGGTGGATCAGCCTGTGCGACCCTTGCGGAACAAGGTTATAATGTCAAGGCTTTTTGTTTTCAAGATTCCTCCAGAAGGGCTCACTCTATTGCTGCACAAGGAGGTATTAATGCGGCCAAAAATTATCAAGGTGACGGAGACTCTGTATATCGTCTTTTTTATGACACCATCAAAGGTGGTGATTACAGATCAAGGGAATCAAATGTTTACAGATTAGCTGAAGTTTCATCAAGTATTATAGACCAATGTGTTGCCCAAGGTGTACCTTTTGCTCGAGAATATGGCGGATTACTTGATAATAGATCTTTTGGTGGAGTTTTAGTATCTAGAACTTTTTATGCTAAAGGTCAAACTGGGCAACAACTTTTGTTAGGTGCTTATTCTGCGATGAATAGACAAGTTGCAAGAGGTAAGATTGAAATGTTTACACGACACGAAATGATGGATATTGTTATTGTCGATGGAAAAGCTAGGGGAATCATCACAAGAAACTTAATTAGTGGTGAAATCGAAAAACACTCAGCTCACGCTGTTGTATTAGCATCTGGTGGTTATGGAAATTTATTTTACTTATCTACAAATGCTATGGGTAGCAATGTTTCA
>Ga0163110_10001548_pt1 | contig 11671 bp, 8 predicted proteins | sample CRUFie1St17metaG_FD_108703 | JGI IMG/M metagenome (GOLD analysis project Ga0163110, IMG submission 108703) | Marine microbial communities from the Costa Rica Dome - CRUD Field 142mm St17 metaG | ecosystem: Environmental > Aquatic > Marine > Oceanic > Photic zone | place: Costa Rica: the Eastern...
AAGGCAATCATCGGCCGAATGAACAGCCTATAACCAAGCCCCATGATAACCTCTCATAGACGGTATCATTCAAGACTTACCCTTGATTGGCCCAAACATGCAGATGAATCACCCACTATGGCCTGTGGTCCGAGAATCTGCCAGAAGAGTTGTCCGTATTGAAAAAATATCTATTACAGCACCTGATGAATACACCTCTGACATTAATCATCTATCTGGTTTAATTGGAGACCATATACCACAAAGAAGCACTTTCCCAGTACATAGCAAAATCGAAAGGGAAGAAATTTGGATATATGATGATACAAGGGTGCAATCACCTCCAATAATTTACATTGGAAATACAGAGCCCCATATTGATGTTTGCTGGATTGAACTGCCAATTAAAGATGGTTTTAATGCCATAATGGAGTCATGTGAACAACTGTTGAATGCTGGTTATCCCGGTTGTGTGGGTTGCGACGAATCGATTCAAGAAGGGCGATGGAATGAAGAAATATTCCGAGCCGAAAGAAAAAAACTGCTAAAATAATCCGAGGTGATTTTTCTCTAGATACTATAGTATCTAGTAAAATTTTGTCCATAGAGAGGGTTCAAGTATCGTCGCCGGTGGGAAGTAAATCATGGCAGTTGTCATCATCGCTGAAAAACCAAGTGTGGCAGAAGACATTGCCAAGGTCCTTGGTGTTGCTAAAAAAAATGACACGCACTGGGAATCTGATGACCTAATAATCACCTGGGCAGTTGGTCATTTACTTGAATTAAAAACCCCTGAAGAATATGATGACAGATTGAAAGACTGGCGTAAAAGCGTTGAATTATTGCCGTTCATTCCAGAAAAATTCGAATTAAAGCCTAATAGCGGCAGAGGGACAAACAGAAAGCAATTAACTGCCATAAAGAAATTGATTTCCAGCAAAAACTGTACAGAAATTGTCAACGCTTGTGATGCAGCGAGAGAAGGGGAATTGATTTTTAGAAGAATTGTGGAATTTTCCAAATCTAAAGTCCCAATGAGCAGAATGTGGCTTCAATCGATGACGCCTGACTCAATCATGAAAGCATATGATAGTAGGTTGGATTCAAGCAGTTATTCGAAACTAAGGGATGCTGCAGTAAGCCGAGCAGAGGCTGATTGGATTATTGGAATGAACGGTTCAAGAATAGCATCAACATTCCTCAGGACTGGTAGAAATGATGGCACTTCAATGTCACTAGGCAGAGTGCAAACTGCGACTTTGGCACTTATTGTGGATAAAGAATTAGAAATTTTGGGACATAAGGCAGAACCATTTTGGGAACTCGAAGTTGATTTCAAGTCGGGGAATAGTGAGTGGAGTGCACGTTGGGAGCGTCGTAACAATGTAGAGGATAAAGACAATCCACTTACAAAAGCGCATAGAATAACTGAAGAATCAGAAAAACAGGAACTAGAAAAATTACTTAGCTCAGAAGGAGAATTTACAACTAAACAAGAACATCGTGATTCAAAAGAAAATCCACCACTAAATTATGACCTAACGTCACTGCAAAGAGAAGCAAATAGCATTTGGTCATGGACGTCTAAGAGAACCTTATCTGTTGCTCAACAACTTTACGACACGCATAAATTGACTACCTATCCACGTACTGATTCAAGATACCTTCCTGAAGACATGATAGAATCAATTGGTAAAACAATAGCTCAATTAGGCGCCCAAGATCATCTTCAGCATCACAGCGAGAGGTTAAAGCAGAATGGTTTGCAAAATGTTAGCAGAAATTTCAACGACAGCAAAGTCTCAGACCACTATGCAATTATTCCGACTGGTAAACTTCCACAAGGAAATCTTACCGGAGACGCTGAGAAGCTATATGAATTGATTTGCCGCCAATTTCTTTCATCATTTCACCCACCAGCTATTTGGGATGTGCAAACAAGAGTCACAACCAAGGACAATCATGACTTCAAAAAAGAAGTAAGAATTTTGAAAGAAGCTGGTTGGAGAGAAGTCAAACCAAAAAGCAATGCTATTCCGGAAAAATGGGAATCACTAGCTACAAACCCTGCTGCAACAGAAGCAATCGGTCATAGATTCAAAGAGGAACTAACCAAACCTACTAATCGATTAAAGGAAGCAAAACTTCTCTCATTGATGGAACATGCTGGTAGGAGTATAGATGATGAGGCAATGGCTGAAGCAATGAAAGGTAAAGGATTGGGAACTCCTGCCACCCGTGCAGATACTATCGAAAAATTGATTTCAAGGAATTTTATTCAAAGAGCAAAATCGGGTAGTTTACGTGCAACTGCCGGAGGAATCAAACTAATTGAATTACTTAGAGCAATACCGGTTGAATGGATTACATCACCTGAACTCACCGGAGATATGGAAGCAAAACTGTCATCTGTTCAAAACGGTGAGTTTTCCCGTCAGCAATATATGAAAATTATTTTTGATAAAGCTGAAGAAATGGTAACGCGAATTAAGAATCATGATCGTTCAAAATTATTTCAAGAGACTGAATCAATTGGCGATTGCCCCAAATGTAATGAACAATTAACAGAAACGGTTCTGTCATATATTTGTCCAAAAAACGAAGGAAGAGGAAATGGTTGTGATTTTGTATTTTGGAAAAATACCAGCGGAAGATGGTTTGATAGAACAACTGCTGCCAGATTACTTGTTGACAAAGAATTGATTGACCTACATGGATTTTTCAACAGAAATGGCGAACCATACGTTGCGAGTGTAAAAATAAAATGAAAGCGGTACAGTAGAATTCGTTGGAGGCGGAGAATCGACGTCGTCAAGTGATGATGACGAACTATGTGAGTGCCCAGCGTGTGACCGAGGCACGATTAGAGTAAATTCAACTATGTATGCATGTGATAACCAAGAATGCAAATTTAGAGGATTATCACAGGAGATGTGTAAAAGAAAAATCTCGGCGGACGAAGCGAAATTTATTTTTCTCAAGGGTAAGTCAGAATTATTGGATGATTTCATATCGAAAAAAGGTAGGCCATTTAGTGCATACTTGAAACTAGATGGAAATAGAGTAAAATTTGAGTTTCCTCCGAGGAAAGCAGCCGCTGGTGCCAAAGAATTCCCTGTTGTAGCGGGTGTAGTAGCCATCTGTCCAAAAACCAAAGAGGAAATAATCGAAACTCCAACTTTTTATCAACCTGCAAATGACGGTAGTGATTGTAAAATTCAGATTGCCCGTGAAATGTCTTCAAGAGCAATCACTCGAGATGAAGCAAAGCAATTGATCGAAAAGGGCGAAATTGGACCGTTCGATGATTTTGTCTCCAAGAAAACTGGAAAAAATTTCACCTCAATACTCTATCTAAAAAAGAACCAAGCCGTTGGATATAAATTTGCTAAAAAATGACCATTTGACCACTTTGTCATCATAACAATAAAACGACTCGGTACCGAGAGGATGTCATGGACGAGCCATTAACATCTCATGACTGGGATGTTGTCATTGTTGGCGCAGGTCCAGTTGGTGGACATACTGCTAACCTGCTTTCTAAGCGTGGTCAAAGAGTATTACTGCTAGAGGAACACAACGAAATAGGTAGGCCGTTTCAATGTGCTGGTCTTGTCACACCTAATGCTATGAAGCAAGTCAACTTGTATGATACGATTCTAGAGGAAGTAGACGGCGCATTGATACATGGACCATCAGGGACACTTGTTCCGGTGGGCACTGGTGGGACAGTCCGAACCTACGTTGTGTGTAGAAAATTGTTTGATGAGGCAGTCGTTAAACAATCCATGGTTTCAGGGGCCACCTTATGGTTAAACTCAAAACCAATTCATGCAGAAACACAAGAAGACAGAGTAAATTTATCAATTATCCGAGATGGTGAAGAAATTCAAATTAGTACCAAGTTGCTGATTGGGTGCGATGGTGCTCATTCTTGGACTAGGAGATACTTCAAGATGGGTCGTCCAAAGGAGTTGATGATTGGTTTTCAAACCGAAGTTGTAGGTTATCAAAATAGAAAAAGATGGTTAGAAATGTATTCTGGTTCAGAAATCGCCCCGGGATTTTTTGCTTGGGTGATCCCATCTGGCAATGATAGTTGTAGAATAGGACTCTGGTCTACTGCAGATAGATTAGATGGAAGGAGTATCGAGGAATGTTATCACAACCTATTACAGCATCCATTGTGGAAAGACAGGTTTAGTGACATTCGTGAAACCGCCCGCTACTGTGGACCAGTTCCGAGTGGAATGGTAAAAAAAGCCTACAAAAATCGAGTTTTGTTAATCGGTGATGCAGCCGGAATGGCAAAACCTACAACTGGTGGAGGAATTGGGCCTGGATTCGAACAAATAAATGGAATTGTCGATAAATTATCTTTAGCAATTGATTCAAATAAGCTAAGTGAAGATAAGTTAAAATCAATAGCAAAATCACACTTCGAGAAAATGCGCAAAGAACAAAATAGAGCGAGGTCGTTGAGGAATTTGTTAGTCAGTGATTGTGAGGATGATGAGTTAGATAGAAATTTCGAACAGTTTGCCAAACCCGAAATAATCAATTTAATCAACCAAGTTGGTGATATAGAGAAACCAGTACCACTAGGGATGGCATTGATTCGAAAGGTCCCTGCATTTAGAAAGTTAGCACTTAAGGCTGGAATGAAATTAATATTTAGTTGAGGCTTTGACATGGGTAAACTTATACTTGAAGAGAGAGTCAAGTATCCCCCGTTTGAGAGTTATCGATTTAAACCAGAATTATTACCGATTGCTGTAAAGAAAACTGAAATTAATGACAAGATTACCATAAATGATGCTTATGAAACTATCAGGAATATGCCACCACCATTTAGAATTGGTAACAAATCGTCATGGCTAGTTGAAAGACGATACAAATTTAATGATGAAACACTAAAGTTGGATGAACAACATGCACAAGAAATGCTTGAGAATGTACCCGAAGATTCCATAGTTGACAAACAGAGAAATGGATGGTACTTAACGCCCAATGTTATTCACAAGCAAGCAAGAAAGATTATGAATTTCTCAGTTAGTATTCTTCTTATTGCACTAACATATTTATTCTTAGAGCCAGTATTGAGTTACTGGGGATTCCCGAGCGTAGGTACTGGAAGAGTGAGGTTTGGATTACTAGATTACCCACTATTGGCAGTAGTTGTAGTACCAATTCTATTTGTTCCAATATTCATGAGGGGGGGCGCCAATTTTTCTGATCTGGTAAAGCAAAGGAGATTCTTAAAATCACAACCAAAACCACCTAAGATTAAATTCCATAGCGATACTACATCAGGTGGAAAATTGGTTGCAACAATTGATTTTCCAGAAACAAAGGAAAACTGGAAAAGTATGTCTGTTCTTTGGAGGGTTGGAGTCTTGCCGCCAAGCAGAGAAGCCCTAATGCAATCCCTTGGCCGAAAAGAAAATACTCAACCTGCTCCGGGATTGACTACTGAGTTGCCTCACCATTGGAGTGTTGATTTAGATGATGGGACAGGAGGAGGTGAAGATTCTCCAATGCAAACTTCGGAGGTTAAAGGTGGACTATTTCTAAAACCGATGCGTATCATGCAACAATCTGAGATAGTTGATGTATTAGATGGTGAAACCACAATACCAGCGCCAAAGGGAAACTGGCCGGGTACTATTTTCTCACCCTTGATAAGAATTCATTGGGAAATGATAGTAATAATCGAAAGAGATAATCTGCCTGAACTACTTTGGGTTCAGCCACTAAAAGTTAAACATCCAGCCTTATTTTGTGTGACAGAGGCTGTTGTTAATTCTGGTAGAACTGAGACAAATCATCCTCTAGATCTTTCATAACTCAATGTTGTTTTGGAACTGGTGCAGCTAATTTTCTGTCCAACCCCTCAAAAATTAATGTCTTAAGTTTATTATAATCACTATCTCGCTTGACTGGGATAAATCCAGCTCTAATTATTGTGTTCTGCAATTCTACCTCTGATGCTGAAATTTTACTCGTCCCTGATGCTGACACTACATTTTCTTCCATCATTGTGGAGCCAGCGTCATTAGCGCCAGATAAAAGCGCCATTTGAGCAATTCCTAGGCCCATCGTCGGCCATGATGCTTGGATACTAGATATGTTATCAAAAAACAAGCGTGACACTGCAATGTGTCTGATATACTCAGTTGGACCCGCCCCCAAGGTAAACTTATTTTGACCCCGATTTCTTCTCCCAAATGAATTGGTTTCAAGTTGTACAGGCCAGGCAATAAATGATGTGAACCCATTATCATAATTTCTTATCGACGAATCTTGTAAATCACGGATTTTTGCCATGTGCTCAACTCTTTGTCTCAGGTTTTCTCCAAAACCAAAGACGTTTGTTGCACTGGTTGTTAGACCAAGTGATTGTGCTTCTTCCATCACTTTCAACCAATTATCTGGACTACCTTTTTTTGGGGAGACGTCAGTCCTTACCTCATCGACAAGCATTTCTGCACCTCCACCAGGTAAACCATGTAATCCTGCATCCTTTAGCTGCTGTAAGACTTCAATTGTATTCATACCGGAAACCTCTGCTATTCCTTCGATTTCAATAGGACTAAAACAATCCAGATCGATACTTGGATGTTCCTCAACTAGATATTTTATCAAATCAATATACCATGAAAAATCTAAATCAGGGTTCACACCACCCTGCATTAGAATTCTTGAGCCACCAATTTGTTCAAGTTCTTTAATTCGAACTGAAATTTCATGATATGATTGAGTGTATGTTTCATCGTGCCCGGGTGGTCTATAAAATGAACAAAATTGACAATTAATTGTGCACACATTAGTATAATTTACGTTTCTATCCACGAGGTAGGTCACTTTTCCATCTGGGTGAAAATGTGTTCTACGAATATCTGCGGCTTTTGTTAGTTCATGCAGAGGTGCATTTTCGTAGAGCTCTGTTGCCTCATCAATGGTTATTCTTAACGAATCTGCTTTGTCTATCGACCAGCCTTGCTGTCGCTGGAGTATAGATTGCCAATTCATAATCTGCACCTAGATGGCTGTTCCAACGATTGATTCTATTTCATCAATTGTTTTCGGACACATGTCTGTAAGTACCACAGGACCATTATCGGTAACTAGAATATCATCTTCGATTCTAATCCCAATATTAGCATATTTTTCAGGACAATCAACATCTGGCCTCCATGCCCCAAAATACAAACCTGGCTCTATTGTAAGACACATACCACTTTCGAGCAATCTCGGTTCGCCATTAGGAACATAAACACCAACATCATGGACATCAAGACCAATCCAATGACTAGTATTATGCATATACCAGTCTTTTAGTTGGCCCTCGGTAGCATCGAGGGAATCCTCCAGACTTTGTGTAATTACTCCTAGATTGATTAGACCTTCTGCAAGTACTCTCTTTGCTGCTTCATGTGGTGCATTATATGGATTACCAACAACACATTCATTGATTGCAGCTATTTGTGCATCTAAGACGATTTGATAGATTTCTTTTTGTGCATCTGTGAACTTCCCATTATTTGGCCAAGATCTAGTAATGTCTGCGGCATATCCTCTAAACTCTGCTCCCGCATCAATCAGCACGACATCACCATCTTTGCAATAATCTTCATTTTGCTTGTAGTGCAATATGGTTGCATTCTCTCCGCTCCCAACAATAGATGGATAAGACCATCCTGAAGTACCAGCATATCTAAAGAAACCCTCGATTATTGATTGCAATTGGTTTTCTTTAGCACTACTACCACCTCCGTGTTTCATTGCAGCGATATGCGCTAGACTAGAGACATCAGAAGCAAATTTCATTTGTGCAATTTCTGAATCTGACTTAATCATACGCATCTCGGCAATCATGTTACTTGGATCTTCAATAGATACAGGACCAGAACCAAACCTTTGTCGTGCTCTATCTCGCTTTTTAATCGCTTTAACGACCAAGTCATCGACATCAGCCATAACACCCATTCTATGCATAATTTTTGATGACTGAGTGATAAATTCTGCTAGTTTATGTTGTAATTCATTGATTGAATGGGCGAAGTCAACTGGCCATTTCTCCATAGCACCCTCAACACCCGGCCTCCTGCCTTCCCATATTTCCTTGAGTGTATCTTTAGGCTGAACAAACAGATGTGTCTCCCATTTATCTTTATTGTATAGTGCACACATTACCGCTTCTGGTTCTATCCAGCCTGACAAATATAGTAAGTTACTTTGAGTTCTGTAAGGATGATGGACATCGTTAGAATGAATAGTCTCGGGAGATGAGCACAAAATAAGCAAATCATCTTTGTCTAATTTACTGTACAATGAGTTCTGCCTAGATCTAATTTCTTCATTTGAAATTGGGTTCGGCATATCGCCCAGTTGAGCATACATCTCTGCAAACATGATACTTCCACCTGATTTATCTTATTCAAACCTTGGTTACTTCATTTACCCCATTTTGGTAGATTAAACGAATTCTCTTCCCTGTTGAATTTAAATAAGAGTATGATTGATAGCCCAATTAAAATTACACAAAGAGAGATTAATGTTATGCTAACTTTATTGTCTGAAGAATCATCTTTTGATTCGATGATGATTTCTATTTCTGATGTTGTGGATAGACCATCATTATCCGTTACAACTAATGTTACTGCATAAGTTCCAGCACTCTCTAAATTCGCATTTGATAGATTATCGCCTGTGTGAATAATTTCACCATTAACCATCCAATGAAAAATCAAATCATCAACATCATTTGATGTATCAGAAGTCATTGACGCATCTACATACCACTCTTGAGATATGTCTGTTACAATCTTTACAGTATTTGACGATTCACTAGATGGTGCTTGAAAAGATATCTCTGGTGCGATATTGATAATGGACACTTCATGATGTTGTTTGGTAAAATGTCCTACTGAATCTATAGCTAGAACAGAAATATTCCAAACCCCAGATTGGTTGAATTGAACCCTTACACTAGAATCAGAAATGTGCTCTTCACCGATTAAGCCACGAACAATCCCGCTAGGTTCTGTAATCGTCCAAGTAAGTGCGACAAGGGAGCTATCATATCCATCATCTACTTTGACTGAGAAAACCTCTGTATCCATCTCACTAGCGTTAATGGCCCCTGAAATTTGTACCTCTGGTGGCATCGTGTCAAATGTCAAAATTCTTTCATCTACGTTAGATAATCTAAGGTAAGAATCCCTCATGAAAATCTCAAAATGCCAGTTCCCATCATCCAGTGACAAAAAATCTTGATTTATTTCAACCACAAATATACTATCACTCTGAATGGTGTGATTTAAGACAACTCTTCTTGTCTCTGAAACACAAGAACTACCACCATATAGACAAATATCGGCTTTGAATACGACATTGTCGGTGTATTGGTTAATGCCCAGTTCATTATTTCCTATTCCAATAACTTCATAGTTTAATAATTCTGACTCTGCGCTCTGAGCATTATTGAAAGTTGGTTGATAATTAATTACGGAAAAATGATTGAACTGTCCGATGAATATTACAATTGATTCCTCTGCCAGTGATGGATAGTTGGGGGCGACTATTGAGAATCTACAAGTACAATTCATGTCATTGACTGGAATTGACAAGTCCCAGTGGAATAAATCGTTGTATACATTAACATCAGTGAAGGTGCTTGATGAAACAATACTTTCTGTCGAAATAGCAAAACTGTTGTATTGTTCTATGTGATCAATTGACCAAATTAACTCAGAAACGGGTATACTTGACTCCCCTGATATGTTGATGAAATCATCAAAAATAATCCCTTCACTGGTCTCAATTACAACAAAAACATTACTTGATTGACCATCTACATTCGTTCCAGAAATTATCGGACTAAATGTTATACTTGTCAAAAAGAATACTACCATTAAGGGTAGTAACCTAGGTGACATGATATTTTCTGTCATAGAGTACTCAAGAACTTTATGTTCATTTGTGCTTATTCACTAAACGGATCGCATAGTTCACCTTGACCCGGGAAACTTGTAGGGTCCCTAGGGTTGGTGTCCCACTTGTACTCACAATAGTTAACATGGCCATCGCCATCGGTGTCAAACATTCTATCTGCTGCATCATATGGATCAAAATCAAAGTGATATTCCCAACCTGTGGCCATTCCGTCATCATCATGATCTTGGAAGTAAACTTCTGGTCCGTCATTCCAATTGTCACCGTCAGTATCGTTAGAAACTGGGTTTGTGTTATTCTGCATTTCTTCGTAATTTGTGTAATTTGCTAGATTTTGATAGAACTGAGCTCCGTCTGGTGTATCAGGATCAATATTGCAATCAGAAAATGAGCTGTCGTTGTAACTAGGGCAATATCGCTTAATTAACCCTGTCCGGTTTAATCCATCATTATCTGGATCTTCTTCGCCATCTTCTATTCCGTCTAGGTCGCTGTCTATCATTGACGGGTCAAGAACACCTCTTGCTCCAAAAGCTGATAATGTTTCATTGTCAACAAGTCCTGATTCTATAGCATATTGAGAATATTTCACTTCCCACCCGTCGAACAACTTGTCGCCATCAGAATCCTTGTCAACAGGATTAGTATTCCATTTGTCCGGTGCCTCAGCACCGTTTAGCAAGGAATCATTGTCTATGTCATATACAGCATCGGGTAATCTAGCAATTGCGCTTGCCTCTGATGGGTCTAATGCCCACCTACCATTACAGTCACACAAAGGATTGTTAGGGACACTAAATCCTGTAAGGTTCATTTCATGAATCTCAAATTGCTTTTGTTGAACAAAACCGCCTAATGTGTTAATCCACATATATCCACCAGGACTCTTAGCACAATTATTTGTCTGGCTTGGAACGCAGTTAGGTATGTTCCAACTACTTGTCGCAACCCATAGGCTGTGTGAATTGGTATTGTCCTCTTCAGATTGAACTTGCATTTCCCATCCATCTAACATTCCGTCAAAATCAGTATCATTGACCAGTGGGTGTGTTGCCTCTTGGAATGGGCGCGGTATGTACAGAACTTCATTGCCATCTTTTAGACCATCACCATCGGTATCTGAATTGTTTGCGTGCGTCATGAAACCATCTTTACCAACAATTACTTCCTCACCATCTTCAAGGCCATCGTTATCAGTATCGAATGCGCATGGACTTGTGGTGTAAGCCTCACCACCGCCTAAAGGCCATTGTAAGGTGCCACCGCCACCAGTTGCTTCGAACTGGTCATCTAATCCATCACCATCAGTATCAGGATTAGATGCATTTGAACCAGAATCACAAAGGGATGAATACTCAAGGAAATCTGATAATCCATCAGAATCAGTATCTGGAAGTCCTGGATCGGATACAACAAGGGTAATCTCAACCCCACGATTAACAACCAATATCTCCCAACCGAATACTTCGATACCGTCAATCAGTCCGTCGTTATCGGTGTCTGGATCCATAGGATCAGTTGATCTTCCAATGATTAAACTTGGATCACCATTTTCATCGAATGGTTCATTATTCTTGAATTTCGCTTCATACTCATCTTCGTTCGTAAATCTCTCATTGTCCTCGACAACTACAAACCATACGGTATCTCTGGAGGTAATAACTTGGTCTTCTGTTACATACATCTGGTAGATAGTACCTGAGGAGGTTGCCTTGATATTAACTGTTTCAGTTTG
>Ga0163110_10001550_pt1 | contig 11668 bp, 10 predicted proteins | sample CRUFie1St17metaG_FD_108703 | JGI IMG/M metagenome (GOLD analysis project Ga0163110, IMG submission 108703) | Marine microbial communities from the Costa Rica Dome - CRUD Field 142mm St17 metaG | ecosystem: Environmental > Aquatic > Marine > Oceanic > Photic zone | place: Costa Rica: the Eastern...
CTTAACGCGTCGTCATATGAATTTGGCCATGCGATATTCTTCTAACATTGGAGGAGCACCTGCTGGCGATATGTTTGTCGTTGGCACTTCAAAAAACTCCTGGCATAAAGTGGGAGAACAGATTGGAGCCTTCTTAGTTTTTGTAAATAAGACATTCTCCGAAACTGGGGAAGTTAAATTAAATTCGCCGAACTGGAGCGATGAGCCCTCTGTCGATTTTAATCTTTTATCCGACAAACGTGATCTAGACCGATTAATTGACTCTATACGTCGCCTTGCCCCTCTGTACTCTGATCCGGCGATGCAATCCGTGGCAAGCAATCCATTTCCCGCTGCCTACTCAGACAAAGTACGTCAAGTAGGCGCTATTACCACAAAAAATAAAATACTTACCGGTATTGCAGCAAAACTTTTGGACGGCCCCGCATTCCTTCGTAATTATCTAATTGAAAATTTTCTTATGGAAGATTTTTCTCTTGATGAAGTATGTGTTGATGAGGATAAGGCGGAGACTTTTATTAGGAGGGCAGCTGTTGGTGTCTGGCACGCCTCATGCACGTGCAGAATGGGGGCAGAAGACGACCCAATGGCGGTGACAGATAATCAAGGCAGAGTAAGAGGAATTGCGGGCTTACGCGTCGTAGATGCCTCAATTTTCCCGGTTGTGCCATGTGCTAATACAAATTTTCCCACTATAATGACCGCAGAAAAAATTGCCGATACCATTCTAAAAGGAAAATTAGGCAACTGAGGTTATGAACTCTCGATAGATATTGGTTGATTGTCTCCAACTAATGTGACGCGACGCATTATCTTTCGCACTGATATATTATCAAATGGCTCGACTGCATGCATTGTCCAATGATTATCGCACAACACGACATCATCATTCTCCCATGTATGTTTGTAAACAATCTTTTCCGACGTCGCATCGTGTATACTCTCGTCTCGTAACTTTCCGCTTTCATTACTTTCCACACCCAAGATGTTATCCATAGCCTGAGGAGATAAAAAAATGAGTGTCTGCAGGATAGTGTATTTGATACAAACCACCTTTTCGTTTCTTAATGAATGTACTGCCAAGCCGTCTCATTGGGTTGAATGATATTACCGCACTCGTCAACATTAGAAACTCGTTAGATTTCTTTCTTTTTGAAAGATCAATGCGCTAGCAAAGGATGCACCCCCCACTCTACAAACTGGCAACCAAACTTTATATGTTGTTCATCATTTAGCGATTGATTGGGAAAGATTTAAACTAAGTTTTCCATCCAACGAGAATGTATTCGCTCAAGTAAATTATTATCTAGAGGGCATCTTAAATCCACTTCTTTGAGTTCTGCACCAATCAATAGATGTCTCTTCCTTACACTGATTGAGTAACGAAGCGACATGATTAAGTCTCAGTCAAATGATTGTTTCTCATGGCGTTAACTAATTTAAGCTGCCCCGTTACTTTAATTTAATAAACGTCCATCTATTATTTTAGCGCCCTCATGCCTTAGCAAAAAAGCTTTGTTCTCTAGCCCTCCAGAAAATCCAGTGAGCGATTGGTTAGAACCGATAACCCTGTGACAAGGAATAACAACTGGAATAGGATTTGCACCAATCGCTTTACCCACTGCTCGTACAGCTGTCGGGCGTCCAATTGATAAAGCCACTTCCGCATATGTCCTTGTTTCGCCAAAAGGAATTTTATCTAATTCTTCCCAAACTCGTTTTTGAAAATCAGTGCCAGTTAAAAATCTAGGTATACTGAGATACTTTGTTTGATTATTAAAGTAAGCCTCCAATTGCGCGACGATCGACCCAAAACTTGAACTTTCCTCAATCCACTCGCCCATATTATCTCTAGGTTGCTGTGCTTTTAAAATAACTAGATATTGAAGGCAGTCACCACTCCCAACCAGTCGTAGAGGACCAATAGGGCTTTCTATATCTCTATATAATAGTTTTGTTAATTGCCGCATTGTTTGACTCCCCGTAAAGAACTTAAATAGATAAGACTTTTTTAGCCAGCATCTTGTTTCTGAATATTGACTGTTTGAACTCAGAAAAGTTTAATGAAAAAATGGAAGAAAAATATATATCGCTTTGGGATAAATCAGCCGAAGAGAATGACTACACAGGCCACTTCGAAACATCAAGAGATGCAGACGTTATTGTTGTAGGTGGCGGCTTTACCGGTTTATCTACAGCTTACCACGGGGCCAAACTTGGACTTGATATACATGTTTTAGAAGCCCATAAAATTGGATATGGTGGCTCAGGCCGCAACACAGGTTTGGTAAATGCTGGATTATGGTTACCCCCTCAAGACGTGAATAAAAAATTGGGGGCTGAAACAGCTGCAAGTTTGATTGAAACATTAGGGAAGATGCCCGAGTACGTCTTCTCCTTAATCGAGAAACATCAAATTCAGTGTGAAGCAACCCAGAATGGAACTATTCACGCGGCGCATTCCCTAGCAGGACTCAAGAATTTAGAGGCCCGCGCCCTAGAGTGGCAACGTTTAGGTGCACCTGTCGAATTACTTACGGCGAGCGAAACGGAGAGTAAAACGGGCACCAAGAAGTTCTGCGGTGGCTTACTGGATAATCGTGCTGGAACGATCAACCCTATGGGGTATGTGCGAGGACTAGCTAGAATAGCGCTTGCCGCCGGAGCGAGAATATCAACTGGAATTCATGTCGAAAAGCTCACGACAGAAAATGGTTTATGGCAGGTTCAATTTGGGGAGCAGATACTGCGAGCAAAGACTGTTATCTTAGCAACAAATGCATATACCGATAATCTTTGGCCTGGACTAAAACAAACATTCACAAAAATTAATTACTTCAATATCGCGACAACCCCAATTAATGAGAAGTTATATTCTGTTCTACCTGAAGGGCATGGACTTTGGGATACAGGAAAAATTATGTTTTCCTTGCGAAAAGATATTCACGGTCGACTCGTCATAGGATCGATGGGTTCGATAGTAAAGGGCATGGAAAAGATGTCTGAAAGATGGGCTGTTCGAAATCTTCGCCGGCTGTACCCAGAACTGGGTGAAATCAATATTGAAAATGCTTGGCACGGAAATATCGCCATGACGCCCAATCACCTTTTTAGAATTCATAAACTTGCTGATAATCTCTACACCCCAATTGGATACAATGGACGAGGCATAACCACTGGGACAATGTTCGGCAAAGTGTTTGCTGAGCTTCTTACAGGAAAAGAAGAGGCAAAGTTACCAGTTCCTATTACTCCGCTATCACCCGTAAAAGGCAGGTTATTAAAGCAAAACCTCATGCATCTGGCCTTTACCGTCAATCAATTCGTCAAATCGCTATAATTTGGTACTGAAATATAAAGCGCAGAGGCCAAGCTATATCAAACTACAAAGCAAGGTGCAGTTCCGATGAATTCTAAAGAAACGGCGAAAAAAGTAGCTTCAAAAATATTGGAACGTGATAAGACTTGTCGATCGATGGGGATATGCTTGGAGTACGTAAATGAAGGTACAGCTACCTTGTCTTTAGAGATTAAAGAGCAACACATAAATGGACATGGTATTTGCCACGGAGGAGTAATCTTTACACTTTCGGATAGTGCTTTTGCTTTCGCCTGTAATAGTCGCAATGCAGCGAGTGTCGCTCAACACGCGAGTGTCACTTTCATAAAGTCTGCAGAATTAGGAGACAAGCTCTTTGCGACAGCAAAAGAAATAAGTCTCGTAAAACGTAACGGTATTTACGACGTGACGGTAACAAATCAAAATGCCAATGTGATAGCAGAGTTTCGAGGATACTCCAGAACGATCAAAGGCCCCGTGCTCAAGGAAAATTAAAAAATTATCTGAGGCCTGTTTAATTTGGTATTGGGAATTTCAAACGAAAAGCAACCCGATTGGTCCCATTATGGAAATTCTATGTTCTGAATTCTGATGGTTTTGCGTGCTGCAGTTAAGTGCTATTTTTCTTTTTTTATTATTTTTTTTTGCATCACCAGAAATTTTCGTTATGAGAAATTTACAGATCTATCGTTATGTCGATACTATCTCTCGCACCGGTTCCATAAGAAAAGCGGCAGATCGCCTAAATATAACAAGTTCAGCGTTGAACCGAAGAATCCTCTCTTTAGAAGACGAACTTGGCTTTCAAATATTTGAGCGTATCGGCAATGGTGTGCGACTAAACACTGCAGGTGAGTTGGTCGTCGTTATGTTTCGAAAACAACTAGCTGAAGCTGAACGATTAAAATCTCAATTAGCAGACTTATCTGGAATCCGTCGCGGTCACGTTTCAATAGTTTGCAATCAAGCATTACTAACTTATTTTCTGCCCAATCAAATATATAAATATCAATCAGAGTTCCCAAATGTCACATTTGATATACAAGTAAAAGACGGCGAACAAGCTATGGACAGTCTACGAGACTATAGTGCTGATCTGGCGCTTGTGTTTGAGTTTTCATCAATGAAAACAGCAGACTTACAAAGCATTTGCACCGTGCGACAACCCATTCAAGCAATAATGGCAACGAACCATCCTTTAAGTACTCGAAAACGTCTACAACTGATCGATTGTCAAGATTACCCGCTAGCTTTACCTGGTAATCCACAATCGTTAAGGGATATATTGGAACTGACTGCTAGCAAAACGGCTACACCATTAACCCCAATATTAACATCCGATGACTTCACCTTTTTGAGAAACTATGTTGGCTTAGGAGAAGCCATTTCCTTTGAACTACCAATTGGCCTGCCGTTGGATAACTCAAACTTTGACTTAATCAATATTCCATTAGAACTATCTGGTGATTTGAGCGGACTACTGCATTTGGCTCAACTTAAAGATCGTACCCTACAAGTAGCAGCCGCTCGTTTTGCTGACCAATTATCGCAAACATTTTTCAGCAAATTTGATACGAATTAGTACTCGGTGTAACCTTCTTATATAGGTGTGCTGTTTATGCATACCTGTTGGAACTAAAAAGCAGCAGACATCAGTAGCTCTGTAGCTAAACTTATAATGTTACACTTTTATGTCATTAGATGAATATTAAGTTTGCACGTTCTAACTATTCCAATAGGGGTCAACCTATAGTTACCAAATAAAACTAATCATTGGATGATTACATGGATATTGCAAAAAAAGTGATAATTTCTCACCACCAAGCAATGAATGAGTGTAATACAGAAGCTTACTTGAACACAATCTGCTTCCCTTTCACCTTTCATCGCTATGATGGTCACTTCTACAGAGTAGCCAATATTGAAAACTATAAAAATGAACATCCCATGCCATGGGAACTCATCAGAAATTATGAACAAAATTGGTCCTACACCGAGTTAGAGGAGCTGGAGGAAGTAATAAAAAGCAACACTCAGCTTGCCTACAAGTTGGTCGCTCGAAGAATTAATTCAGGAGGCAAAACGAGCACAATTTTTCAAGCCATTTGGGTTCTTGGACAAATCGGGGATACCTGGGGCGTGCAAACCCGGTATAACCTCGGCATTTTTAATGGAAATGCCCCTATAGCGGCGTAAAGTCCCAAAATTGAAATAGGTTCCTCACTTTTAAAAACGTTGTGTTCTAGCCTGGCAAACTCATTGTTTTGAATTTCAGATGAACATGTAGTGAGTTAACTTATGTTTGATCGACATGGTTGGCCTGGAACTAAAAAATAAGCATTTTCTAAGTTTCACCTTCGGGACCTCTTGCTGTATTCTGGTTTAAGAATGTTTTTGACGGCTGTAAATTATATGGATCACTATGAATAAATTATTAGTTGTAGGCGCTACTGGCCTTTTAGGTAAAGCGACTATTAAATATTTTAAAAACAAAAAAGATTGGAAGTGCGCTGGATTATCTCGTCGCCCACATAAGATAAGAAATGTTGAATATCTACAGGGAGACCTTTTGGATAAAGGTTCGATCGACAGACTACAGAGTAGATTGCACGATGTAACGCATGTGCTTTATGCGGCACTTTATGAAATGGATGATCTTCTTATTGGGTGGAGACATAGTGAGCAAATTAAAACTAACACCCTAATGTTTCAGAATTTAACTAGCGCCCTATCCCTTTATTCTCCAAAACTTCGGCACTTAAGTATATTACAAGGCACAAAAGCCTATGGTATTCATGTCGAACCAATGAAAGCACCCGCAAAAGAAAAATGGCCACGCCATGATCACGACAACTTCTACTGGCATCAAGAGGATATACTGAAACGCCTATCTAAAAAGAAAAACTGGTCTTTCAATATATGGCGCCCCCAAGTAGTTCTCGGGAACGCAACTGGAAGCCCTATGAATTTAATTGCCGCCGTCGCAGTATACGCAACTATTTGCAGAGAAACTGGAATGGCATTTTTTCAGCCTAAAGGAACCCCGATTGTTACCGAGGCGACTGATGCCGAACTTTTTGCTCGAGCATTAGAATGGGCGTTTAATGAAAAAAATGCTCAAAATCAGACATTTAATATTACAAATGGTGACGTTTTAATTTGGCATCACTTATGGCCCGAAATTGCAAATTATTTTGATGTTCCATTGGGACAAAAACGAAATAGAACATTGTCGACAGCATTACCGAAGCTTGAAAAGGAATGGCGCGTTATTGTTGAAAAATATCAACTAAAAAAATTAACGCTAAAGGAATTAGTGGGAGGCTCCTGGCAGTTTCTAGATAGAGCACTTCGTGATGCTGGACCATCCCCTTCTCCTTCTCTCGTTTCTACAATCAAAATTAGAAAGATTGGTTTCAATGGCTGTATAGATACAAGTGAGTCGATACAAAAATATTTTATGGAAATGCGAAGAGAACGCTTGATACCTTAAATAGGTTGGTGACTTTAAAAGCCGGGACAAATTACCTTTCCTATTAATAGCGTTTAAATCTAAATTGCGTGTTTTATTTTTAAATGCTGAAAGCAGTAGTTGCTTGCCCCGGTTGCTAAAAATAACGCAACGGCAAATAATATTGGTAAGTTTACGTCTTTGGTGACGTCATATAACCAACCAGCTACCGGCGGAGCGGTTGATTGAAGTAAGACTTGCCCCATAAAAAACACCCCCATTCCAATAGAGCGACTTTCAACCCGCATTGCCTCCGCGGACAACGCCATCAATATTCCCGCAGGGGCCATCCCTACTAATCCAAAAATTAGGACTGAAATAAGAGGCAATGGCAAATTTAATAACATTAAAAAACTTAGGGTACAGGCGCCCATACAGATATAAATAATAAGGTTTGGCCGTTTAGTTTTATCCGAAATGAAACCACAAATCGCACCGGAAAAGATCATTACCCAACTAGCCGCGCTAACAATACTAGAAGCGGCCATCGCGCTATGACCTAAACTAATTAAGACAAGAGGAGAAAAACTTAAATAAACTACATAGCCAGCGTTGAAAAAACCCCAGGCCAATGATGCTGTTAGCGTCAGTAGAAGTTCAGATTTATTTAGGGAAAACTTAACGCTGCGATTTTCCCTCAACTCTTTTACTGGCACACGATAGAGTAATGTCATAAGAGCCGCGCTAGCAGCGCAATATAATGAAGCAATATAAAAAGCCCAACGCCAATCTAAAAAAACCGATAACCACCCATGGCCAACTTGTCCCATTGCGATCCCAAAAGGCCAGGACATGACCAATACACTCATTGCAGTGGCCAATTCCTTTCCTTCAAACCAATCAATTAAAACTTTTGCAAAAAATATAGTTGAGACTACAAAGCCAATTCCACAAATAACTCTTCCCACGGATAAAAATCCAAATCCTTGGGAAAGGCCAGCAATTGTACCACCAAGGCTTAATGCAATTAAACCAAATCCAATGAGAGCTTTATCAGAGAAAAAATTTCCTGCTAACCCTGCAGGAATAGCCAAGAAAAGGCCTGGCAGCATAAATAGTCCTATTAGTGTTCCTATCTCCGCATAGTTAAGTGCGAGTTCGTAAATAACTTTGCCGCTAGTAGATCCCATTGTTTGGAATTGAAATCCAAGACTTATTCTAGTTATGAAAAGCAGCCCTAGAATAAACCAACGGTTATTCATTTCACTTCCACAAAAAAGACAAAATATACACCAGCCCACCTAGACTTTTTAAAAGTAAGAGCAATTTGGACGAGATAGCCAACTTAATCCTGAAAAATCGAGCAAAAGTCTGTGGTGAAACAGGGGCCTTTTGGGCCCCTATCTCTTTAAATTAAACGTAATTATGAATTCCATGCAAATTTTTGAGGTTTACGTGACGAGTTTTGAGAAATCACGATATTGACCAATGCTGGTCCTGGAAAAGCCATCGCCGCTTCTAATGCAGCGGGAATGTCGTTTGGATCTTCGACAAAGAAACCTTTTCCACCAAAATCTTCCATCATCTTGTCGTAACGTGCACCATATATTAAAGCATTAGGCTTCAGTTTCATCATCGGGTCATCTGGAATTTCTGGCATGCCAGGTCCAATACCACCGTTGTTTAGTACAACGATTTTGGCAGGTAAATTATAACGTACTAATGTCTCCATCTCCATCCCAGAGAACCCTATAGCTGAGTCCCCAGACAGATGAATAACTGGCCGGTCTGGGTGAACAACACATGCTGCAACTGCATGCCCAAGACCAACTCCCATAGTACCGTATGTTCCAGCATTTAAACATGAACGAGCATTTGAAACAGGTAACTGAGTAAGCCCTATATCCATTGTACCTGCACCTTCAGCACTCAAAATTGCATTATCAGGCATCCATGCTGCTACATCTCTTAAGGCTCGATAATAGCCTGCCGGAGCTGTGTCATCATTTACCTGCGCTTTAATGGTCTCTACGTTAGATGAAATTTTTTCACCTAATGCGGTCCGCCATGGTGTATCTTTTGGGTAAAACCACTGCCGGCTATCCAAAGCTTGATTCATCTGGCTCATAATTGCTTTACCATCGCCCACTAAAGCTACTTCGGCAGGCTTGTTATGGCCTATTTCTTCTGGCGAGATGTCTAATTGAATTACCTTTACATCTGGAGAAAACCTCGGTGGTAGACCGAAGTGGAATATCCAATTAAAGCGTGCACCCATAAGAAAAACAACATCGGCCTGTTGCAAGGCCAATGTTCTAGCAGCTGAGGCGGCGAGCGGATGATCGTCCGGAATTACACCTTTACCCATTGGCGATCTTACGAAAGGGAGCTGAGTTCGATCAATAAAAGCCCGCACCTCGTCTTCAGCTTGCGCCCAAGCCATTCCCTTGCCTACTAAGACCAGGGGCCGCTCTGCACTCTCAAGAACATTTAAAGCAGCTTCAATATTTTCGGCAGGTGCAATCATTTTTGGTGGCTCTGGAACGCGATCAACCTTTATTATATCGTCGAGCTCACATTCACCCTGAATAATGTCATCCGGCATATCTATGTAACAGGCGCCGGGGCGGCCATAGATTGAATGACGGGTGGCCATCTCGACGTAGTATGGAATACGTTCCACACTGTCAACGGCATGTGAAAATTTACAAAATGGACTTGTGATAAGAACCTGTCGCTCTTCTTGGAAAGCACCCATTCCACCTCGGTAGGTTTGAGAAGCCCCACCGATTAGTATCATTGGCCAGCAATTCTGTTGAGCATTTGCTAATCCTGCCAGACCATGCACAACGCCAGGTCCTGTCACAACGATGCAAGCTCCGGGTCGGCCAGTCATATAGCCATATGCCTGAGCAGCATAGGAAGCTGCTTGCTCGTTACGCATCCCAACATAATTGATGCCTTCTTTTTGTGCTGCCTCCGCGATTGGTCCTACCGGGAAACCCACTACACCGAATAAATGATCAATTCCCTGTTCCTTGAGACTCCGAGCGATCAGGGTCGCACCATTGATCTTCGCCATTAATAATTCCTCCCATTTCGAAAATTCTATTTCAAGAACAATTACATTATGAGAATGAATAGAAAGAGGCTAGTGTATTTTGCATTTAACCAGACTGATGCTTAGTATTTTAATCGGTTTACATTTTTAAATGACAAGCAATACAATTTCTCAAAATATTTACCGAAGAATGGAAGTAAAAAATTGAAACGCAGACCGTCGAAAAAACTAGCTTTTAGAGTTTCGCTTATTTCTGATACCCATATAAACGAGGCCGAAGATTCTTCTGCGTCTCCATATCCTGCAAATGCGGAAGCTAACCCACGAGCCCGATATATTTTCGATCAAATCAAACAAAGTGATTCTAAATTCTGTATTCATTTAGGTGACATGGTAAACCCAGTGCCTGAATTACCCAGTTACGGTGCTGCAGCAGAAAACTTTCATTCAATCGCCTCAAGACTGACTATCCCTCTGCACTTAATGCCAGGCAACCATGATATAGGCGATAAACCGGTAACATGGATGCCTGCAGGAATGGTCAACAAAGAGCAAATTGATCTATATCGAGATCATTTTGGCCAAGATTTTTTTTCGTTCAATTATGAAAATTGTCACTTCGTTATTATTAATTCACCCCTAATCAATTCAGGGGACCCTAGAGAAGTGAAGCAGGCAAAATGGCTAGAGGCTGATTTGAAAGAAAATAGAAGCAAACGCATATTTTTATTTAGCCACTATCCTCTTTACGTTTCAAATCCAAAGGAACCAGAAAGTTATGATAATATAGACGAACCTGGGAGAAGCTGGCTAATTAACCTGATTGAGACTTACAAGCCCGAGGCGTTATTCACAGCGCATGTGCATAATTTTTGGTACGATGTTATCGGCGAAACGGAATATTATATTGTACCGTCTACATGTTTTGTTCGACACGACTATTCCGAAATGTATCGAATAGATGGCGGTAGTCAACAGGGTCGGAATGACACTGCGAAACTTGGGCACATTACGTTAGAGATATACGAAAAGGGACATGTCGCTCACTACCACCGCAGTTTTGCTGGATGCTTAGCTGACGGTCCAATCTCGGCTCCCCCGGTCGTAACACGGCCTCATGTAAAAACGGTGGACATCCAAAACATTTACATTGATATGCGGCACGCGTGGGCCGAGGAGTTGACAGTGTCGCCTTCCGGCGCGGTCGATGAATTTAGACGAAAAATAGCACGCAATGACTATCCTATAATGGCTGTATGGGAGATGGGAATTCGCGGTTTGCGTGTTCCCATCCAAGACCTGGAGGACGAAAAAACACGAAGACGAATGAGATTGATGAGAGACGTAGGGCATAATTTTCATGTCTACGTTTATGATATTCCTACAGTGGAACAAATCAGTTTGATCCGAGAAAACACCCACCTTATTTCTCAACTCGAAATTGTTATATCGTGGGATAAAATTAAAGAGTACACAAAGGTATTAAACGACCTAACCAATCAGTTTCGTTTAGATATCATTTTATCGAGAGTGAATCGCAAGGACAGCGCAAAAACGTCCGGAGGCAAATTTAACCATCTAATAAGCCACGGCTTTAGTTTATCCGAGACGGGAGAACTAAGTAACTTCCTGTCTGATAATAAGCATCTGGTTTCTGGCGTGCAATTTACAATTACAAGGGGAGACTGCCCTTGGAAGGCTTCCGAACTGGTACAAAAATTCGCAAACGCGACGGGATGCACACCTTATCTATACGTTAAGTCTACAGAAGCCAGTCCCGCTGAGCGCTTCGATGACGAAATTTCCAATACATTAC
>Ga0163110_10001551_pt1 | contig 11664 bp, 14 predicted proteins | sample CRUFie1St17metaG_FD_108703 | JGI IMG/M metagenome (GOLD analysis project Ga0163110, IMG submission 108703) | Marine microbial communities from the Costa Rica Dome - CRUD Field 142mm St17 metaG | ecosystem: Environmental > Aquatic > Marine > Oceanic > Photic zone | place: Costa Rica: the Eastern...
AGTCTTGTCCTTTCTGCTTCAAAATTCGAGCTCTTTTGGGGAGCCGTGGCATTGCCTACGCCGATGTCGAAGTTGAACCAATGCAGAAGGCTGAACTAAAGTGGGGAGACTGGAATCAAGTTCCTGTGTACGTGGATGTTGATGGGAACGCAATGGATGAGTCAAATGATATCCTTCACTATATCGATTCCAATAACGGAAATCTATTCCCACGTGCAGGACATGACCCTGAACAAGATCGTTGGATGGAATTCAGCAACAAAGTACTCGGTAAATCCATAGTTGCTGTAATCTACCGGACTTTTGGAAGTTCATTCCGTGCTTTGGAATACGTCAATGGTATCGAGAACTTCTCAAGAAAAGACAAACTTGTCAACAAGTATCTAGGTGGATTTGTGATGAAAATGGTTGGACGTTCTCGCGCTAAAATGTTTGATCTGCCGCCCAGAGAGAATCTCAAAACCCAACTGGATACAATGAGTAGTGGTTTCAAAGGCGATTTCTTCGGAGGAGAAAATCCGAATGGAGCTGATTTTGCAAATTATGGTATCTTGCGCTCGATGCAAGGATTGGAAGGCTTCGATATTCTAGAGGCTCATCCAGAAGCCTTCGGTTGGTATAATCGAATGCAATTAGTATCTGGAGTCTGAATTTCTTCGACCGCAGCAGCGATAGATGATTGTGTGCTGCGCATAGCATGGTTGAGGTCGAGACCGAGGTGGCTTGGGTAGGGGATATGGCCAAGGCTGAAGCCCTACTATCCGCCATTGAAGGTCACGATTTTGCCGATATTGAGTTAGTCACTGAATGTGATGGTGGCCAAGTAGGAATTCGAATTACAGTGAAAGGTGTAGATTTGAGAGAAGTTAGATCACAAGTCGATACTTTACTTGCCGCACTGGCCTCTGTAGAGGCAGAATACGATTCCAATAATTGAAGGCTGAGCATCGACTCCATAGTATCGTGAACAGCCTACCTCATGACCGTTCATGGCTCCTTGGTAAAGCCGAGCCAACGGCGCTATTCCTCGATTCTATGGATCGTTGGATTGATGCGATGGTTACTGATGAACACGGTGGAGGAGATAGTTCCTCGGAACCAATAGTAGGCACAATTAGGGCAAAGGCTAGTGGAATAATTTCTGGAGCTTGGGTCGTAAATCGGCTCGTAGCACGTCATTTTGATGAGTGTGAAGTGACATGGAATGTCAACGAAGGAGATAATGTCAAAATTGCAGATGCAGTTCTAACAATCTCTGGTCCAGCAGTTCAAGTTCTTCGTTGCGAACGAATAATGTTGAATCTACTAGGTCGTATGTCAGGCATTGCAACAAATACTGCTTCTTGGGTTTCCCAAGCTGGAAGTATGGGGGTTGCTTGTACCAGAAAGACTGACTGGGGTATACTCGATAAGTGGGCCGTGCATATTGGCGGTGGATTGACTCACAGGTTATCTCGTGCAGATGCCTTGATGATTAAGGAAAACGATTTGGCGGCTTTAGCTCCAGAAATTGATAATGAAACGGATTCTGTAGCCGCTGCAGTATCGAAAATTGACATGGATGCTGATGCTGAATTCACAGTAATTGAAGTTAGAGATTCAGATCAGGCTATAGCCGCTACGAAAGCCTGGGATTCCCTACAAATAGAACGCAGTGGATGTGAAAAAATCGTCCTACTGCTAGACAATATGGGCCCGAAAGGTTGTGGAGATGTGCATGAAATTCTCGTGAAAGAAAACCTTCGGGCTTGGTGTATACTCGAAGGCTCTGGCGGTGTAATTTTCGAAGATCTACAACAGTGGATTGATTCAGGAGTAGACCTTGTCTCAACAAGTGCTCTAAATCGAGGAATTTCTCCGCTCGACCTATCAATGAAAGTCGAGGGAGGTGAGTGAATGAGAGAAATTCCAGATTCTCATCCAAGAAAAGCCTCTTTGCTTGCTAGAGCTAAATTGACTGAGGCGGCCTCTCAAGGCTTACTCGCCGAATCTGCATTGATTGCTCATGGAAGAGGCGAGGCTTTCGATTACCTTCTGGGAGAGAAAACTAGTGAGTCCGCCTCACTAGCAATTCGTGAAACCGCGGCCAGACTTCAAAATGCGGAAAGGCCTGTGATTTCACTAAATGGAAATACAACTGTACTTGCAGGTGAGCAGGCAATTATGGCAGCGGCCATCATTGGATGTCCCGTTGAAGTCAACATCTACTACCGTACTCCTGAAAGGATGAAAAAATTGACTTCAACTCTCGAAGAGACTCGAAATAAAGTCTCGCAAATGGCACCCCCAACTGGCTGGAATAGCGCTCAGTGGCACGATTCTGTAAAATCTGTCGAAGTCCTTGGTGCAGATGCTGACGGTCGCATAGAAGGTCTCGAAGGACCTCGTGCAATCTGTAGTTCTCGAGGCATCGAGGCAGCTGATGCTGTGCTCGTACCTTTGGAAGACGGAGATCGCTGCGAGGCCTTGGTGGCCCTAGGAAAACAAGTATTGGTCATCGACCTAAATCCACTCTCAAGGACCGCCAGAATGGCTCATGTTACCATTGTCGACGAAGTGAGTCGAGCCATGACTGAACTCTGTTCTGCCTTAGTTGAGAAGCCTGAAATCTCGCAGTGGGATAATGGCCAAGCCCTGCGAGACGCGCTCGTAATAATGGCTCAAGCATCAAATCAAATACCAAGTTAACCTCGGGACTTCATGGGTAAGAAATATTTCTTCAAATTTGTATCCGAACCAAAAAACGACTTGCTCAGGTCAATTGTAGGCTTAGCATGCGTCGGTCAGGCCATCTCTGACGGCCACGAAGTCAGTGTGTTCTTTGCCGGAGCAGGAACGAGATTGTTGGATGAGGAGTTTATTGGAGAACTCAACCAAGAGATGGGTGCTGATTCAAAATTCGTCACTCAATTGATGGAGAATATAATTGCAAACGCTGTCCTTTACTGCTCATTTGCATCAGTTAAGTCAACGCTTGGCTACAGTGAAGGAGACGGTGCTCTAATCGTCCCCGATGACCAAATCGAGTGGAGCGGCCCGCCTGGCGTAATCAAGCTGAGCGCTGACTCAGAAGTTCAGTTAGTCTACTGAAATTCTTCCTCTAGCATTATTTTGCATCTGTCCGCAATGGCTTGGCCCACTTCGGAAGTACTAGCATCGCCACCAAGATCGTAGGTAACAACTCCGCCTTCTTCGAAATGTTGCTGAATTGCTTTTTGTAGAACGTCAGCGCACTTGTCCAAGTCTTCGTCCTTCTTTCTGTAAGCTAGAGCCTCAAACATCATCTGCACCGATTGTAGTGTAGCAATTGGATTCACCACATTCTTTCCAGTGTATTTTGGGGCTGAGCCGTGTACTGGTTCGAACATCATGTGCTCCGGACCTAGGTTTGCACTTGCAGCCATACCAAGTCCTCCTTGCAAGACACTTGCTAAGTCAGTGGCGATATCGCCGAACATGTTTGGAAGGACTACGACGTCCAGATCCTCTGGGTCTCTCATTAGCCACATAGTGAAGGCATCAATGTATGCTGCATGAGTTTCAATATCCGGATTTTGTTCTGAAATCTCATTGAATATGCCTCTAAATAATCTACATCCGCGTGTTACGTTGGACTTATCAACACAAGTTACTGATTGGGATACTCCCCTTTTTCTATGGCGATGTCTAGCTAAATTGAATGCGAACTTGATGACTCTCTCACTTCCGTTACGGGAAATTGGTCTTGGGTCCCATTCCACTTCTCCCTCAAGTCCAGGGAATTCTTCGATTACAATTGGCTCGTCCTTCTCTCCTTTGGCCTTCTGTTCCATTCTACGTAGAAGAGAGTGGTAGAGGCCTTCGGTATTCTCTCGAATCATTACCATGTCAACCATATCTGGTTGCCAAACCTGTTGATGAACTCCGTGTACCTTGTGTTTTATACCAGGGTAGAGTTTGATTGGACGGACATTAGCGAACAGATTGAGCCCGCTCCTAAGTCCAAGTATGACTTGGCCCCCCGCCATATCACCATTTGGAAGTCTAGCATCCGGCCAACCTATTGCTCCCAGCAAAATCGCGTCGGAATTGTCTCTACAGTGTTCAAATGAGCCTTCAGGCCACTCTTCACCAGTTTCAAGATAATATCGTCCTCCACATGGAATTTCTGTGATTTCAAAGGAGATTGGGCTATTTTGTTGGAAAACCTCGATTACTCTAATTGCCTCAGCAATGACTTCTGGGCCGGTTCCGTCGCCTGCCAACACGGTTAGGCGGTAACCTGTCATGAAACCGGGGCACTTGCTCATCATTCATCAATACAACCCATCCTATCCTTCGTGTGAAGAAATGCTTCGACGAGGTTTTCCAAGGCGATATTTGATAGACGGTCACCGCAAACATGGTTCACATGGAGCGCGGCGGGGAGGATGGTAGTGAATCATCACGCATTAATGTAAACGCCCTGCCGGAATCCCTAGTTCGCCTTTGGGATACAATGCTGAGAATTGACCCAAGTTGGAAATTGACAACTTGGCTGGAAGAGCGTGCCGATGAGGAGCTTGAACTGGTTGAATCACATCTTGGTAGAGAGCGGCTTCGGCTTGAGCAGCGATTACATCGAATAGAGACTTTAGTCAAGAAATTGAAGAGGCAGCGAGAAGTTGCTGGCCCTGATTTGATTAGTGATCCACATCAGAAAAATCTCTTCGATATATTCGACGAAAACGGTTCTGAAAATGATCAGGAGGTCAAAACTATGGAATCTGAAGAACCTATGGTTTCTGGAGGGATAATGGGTGTTGAGGATGATCCACTTCTTGCTATTGTCGCTGAACACATCCTAGGTACAATCGAAGTAGCTTCGTTGAAAAATTCAGAGCCTGTTCATTTCGAAGAAATTATCGATGGATTAGAACCGATGGGCATTTCTGTCGACGAAATCGACGAAGCCATCGCTCATCTGCTCCAACACCGTCAAATTATTGAAATTGAGCAGGATTTCTTCGGTTTATACTCTTGAAAACCGCTTCAACTGAGGTTGCGAGCAACCGTTCCATTCAAAGTAGAGACCCATGTGGGAGGGCGCGTCGGTGCCATGGTTAGCGACGCTTCGGGATGGTATGCACGACTTGACAGGTCGTGTGAGGATAGAATAAAGCAACTTGATTGTTGGCTGGACGCCTGGGAGGAATCGATTCGGCATAATATTCCAATTGCCGCTACAATGCCAAATGATTGGCCAACTCTCCCTGCAGGTCTACTGTCAAATCCTGGTGCTGTTCTCGACCACATGCTAGCGCGTTATGATGCTGAAATCGATGGTAGGTCTCCTCGCGGAGCCTATGCTACACCCGCTAGATTTGCTGATGCCATGCTCGCTGACGAATTAGGCGAGCGAGGTGCAGATGTAGAGAATCCCATTCCGACCGGAATCTCACTAGCAGCTTTGCCTCCGGGATTCCACGCCTTCGCTTCACAAATCAACGAAGCTAATTCGAAAGACGATGACAATGAAATCGATGAGGACGTCATCGCGGGTAAGAAAAGCGTCTCAGGAGTACCTTTGCCTTTCGCAGATCCTGCGGTTGGAGCAGGACTTTTTCCTGAGAGAGTCCTCAAAGTACACTCGGAACGAATCGATGGTATGCCAGCCGATACAAAGAAGCAGGATACTATCCGTCTTCTTTCGAAAATGCAACTATTGGATATATCAGAAATCGCTGTCCGCTGCACACGCAGGAGGCTACTCCTAGTCCTTGCAAAATCTGACTTGGTTGAATTAGACGGCGATGGTGATGATACTAGAATCGGTCGGAAGCAGGCTGAAGAATTGCTAGAAATCAGCGTCCAAGAGGGCGATGCACTTCGTGGAAACTGGCCTTGGGATGAGAGCCCTCGTCTACTAATTTGCAACCCTCCATGGCTTCGAATCAAAGATCGATTCCGCGGACACCCAGAAGGAAGTCACCTACGCAAAGAACTCTCTAGAGAACTTCGAAGCATCACAGAACCGGATGGTCGACTCAGATTTAGTACACTTCTTGGAAATGTCAACCTGTATCGATTGTTCCTAGAACGCTCTCTACAACTTGTAGAAGAAGGCGGTCGTGTTCGAATGATAGTACCCGATTCGCTACTTCGAGAAAAGAGCAGTATCCCTCTTCGCCGATTGATGGTGGAAAGAAATGAGTGGGACACTGCTTGGTCTTTCCCAGAGAGTCAGCGAGTATTCCCTGGAGTATCTCAGGGAGTGCTTGTAATCGGAATTACAGTTGGAGGAGAGACTACCGGACTGACAAGCTGGGGACCTCTTGAGTCCAGTGATGTTCTACCATCTACAGGATTAGATCCTAAGTCGCCTAAACTAGAACTTGAACGGACAAAATGGGCTAATTGGACTGACACAAATTGGGCTGTACCTAGAATGCCTCGTTTAGAGCATGAGCGAAGAAAGGTACTGAATGCAATTTCTCAATTGGCAGATCTACCTCGGCTTTCGGAGGACCATAACTGGCTCAATCCAAGCGGCGATCCTATCCGTGTTCGTGTCGGAGAAATTGACCAAACAACCTGGTCGGAAGATATCCGCGATTGGAAGCCTCGTTCTCGTGGAACTCCATTCATTCGTGGTATTCATTTCCATTTGGATAACGGCAAGGTTTCAATCAATCACCCAGGTTACACATCTTCAATTCCTAGAGATGCATTAGAGCGCTCACAGGCAATGTGGAAGGGGCCTATCGACGCTAGAGGCATTAGTCGCATCGCCTGCCAAGCAATCGTCAATGCACAACAAGACAGGAGACTACGCTGGGTCGTCGTTCCACCAGATTGCGTTCTAGGCAACTCAGTGAATTTCCTCGAATTGCCTGATGCTGTACAGGATACTTTGGCTGAAGAATACGGAACGCTAGAACAAGGCCTACTGTGGTTAGCAGAACATCTGAATTCGGACACTCTTGATCTTTGGTCTAGAGCTTGGGCGGCGAATAATAACGTCAACAATTACGAAATTGAAAACTTACCATTCCCTCCACCGATTAGCGTAACTCAAGTTGAGCTTCGTTGAATCAGGCGCTTTACTGATTGTCGTTTGATTTTCGATTTACGACAGTATAGCGGAAATGTCTCGGCTCGACTCCGGAAATTGTTTTCCGCTCCGCGGAGTAATTGAAGCGAATTGACCAAATTGGTTATTACGACCACATTACGTACGCGGGGCGTTCCGTCGCGTTCAGCATTAGGGTCAGAGGCAAGAATATGGGAATTCATCCAAAAATTGGCATTACCGGACTCCCACGTTCTGGCAAGTCCGCTGTTTTGGAAAAAGTTGTCAACATGCTGATCGAAGAACGAAAACAAGAGAAGAGAGCCAGGAATGAAGATCCGAATGCAAAGCCTATCGTCGGCGGAATGAAAACTCAGACGATTATGGAAGATGGTCAGCGAGTTGGGTTCGAATGTGTCGATATCGTAACTGGTGAATCGGCAGTCATGGCTCATCGCGAAATTGATTCAAGAACAAGAATTCTAGGTTATGGAATAAACCCAGAAGCATTGGATGAAATCGGTGTTGCCGCAATTGAACGAACCATGGAAGAGTGTGAGATTTTAGTTATCGATGAAATTGGTAAGTTTTCAGTTGAAAGCGAGGCATTCGTTGAAGCGGTTAGAGCAGGGTTGAAGGAAGATATGCCTACTATTCTATCTCTACACAAAAAGAGTCGTCACCCTCTTCTGCAAGATATACGAAGAAGAGATGATTCCCGTATATTGGAAGTTACTCCAGTAAATCGGGCACTACTTCCTTACAAGATTCATAAATTAGTCAGAGAAACCTACTGATTAAGCGAGGCATTCATCCCCTTTGGGCATCTCAGAAGGCCTGATGGATTCACCCGCCGCCCGACTCGAGCGAGTGCTGATTGGTATCGCGATACCTATGGCATTCCTAACCGCTCTCGCAATTGCAGAGGGAAGAATCGAGTTATTCGGCTGTGAAGGAGACTCATGTGCTGATGTTGATGAGATATCACTTGCATTGCCGGGAATCGTGATACTGTGTTTAGTTGGGGTGGTTCTTTTGCGAGTTTCAAAAAATCGCAACTTCGGAGATGGATTACTCGATCGTTGGTTCAGTAGGGAGCCTGAATCTGTAATGCGAGAAAGGTTGGAAGAGGAGAGATTCGAAGCCAGCGATGAGAGTATGGGGTCTCGTTGGGCAGAATTGGAAAAGAAGAATTTGGAAGACCGATACAGCGAGGAAGAATGATATTTTTCCCAATCAAAGGCTGGCTTCGAGATAGAAAACTTGACCCCTTTCAGTAAACTCGGGAGCATGATAACATGAGCGAGGTACCCACCGATCTGAGATACACGGCCGAACATGAGTGGATTCGAGTTGATGGTGATGAGGCAGTAATCGGTGTAACAGATTACGCTCAAGATGCGTTAACCGATGTTGTTTGGGTAGAACTACCTGAAGTTGGAATGTCTGTTGGCGCCATGGAATCATGTGGCAGCGTGGAGTCCGTTAAATCAGTTAGCGAAATCTATGCGCCAATCGCCGGAGAAGTTACAGAGGCTAACGAAAGTCTTGAGGATGCACCGGAACAAATCAATCAGGACCCCTATGGAGAAGGCTGGATCTGGAAGATGTCAATCAGTGATGCTGGGGAGCTCGAAGGTCTTCTTGATGCAGCGGCGTACAGCGAACTGACTGGTGAGTGAATAACTTGGTAGCAGCCCTCCACATTTACGTGGATGGTTCTTGCGAAGAGAATCGAAATGTCACCTCTGAAACACCAGCAGGCTGGGGGTTTTGCGTTGTTGAGGGTGATACCGGCCTTGGTAGAGGACGGGGTGAAATTGTAACTGAAGGCTCGGGTTCTGTCGTTACAGACGTGGCTTCTGAGGCTTTCATCGGGGCTGAGGTTGGCTCAAACAATACTGCTGAATTGAGTGCAATTGCCGGAGCTCTTGGTTGGCTGCTTAGACAGGGGGGAAGTAGTTCTGTTGTCATACGTGCTGATTCTCAATACGCCCTCAATATAGCAAATGGACAATGGAGGGCTAAGAAAAATCGTTCCTTAGCCTCACATGTCAGGTCACTTTGGGATGAAGTAGCCAGTCTACGTGAATTGACGGGAGAACATGTTCGAGCACATCGTGGGCATCGCTGGAATGAGCGTGCTGACCATTTAGCATTCAGAGCGATGAGCGGAGAGGAGCCTCTGCCGTTACAATTTTGGAAACCTGGGCAAAGGTAGTCGGCTTATTCTTCCGACTTTGAATCTGCAAGAGGGCCTAGTGCTAACATTGAGTATACGCCGGATAAGGAAATTAGCAGTCCAATCAATAACAATACCAAACCTGTTGGTTCTGGAAGATATTCTTGTAAAGGATTTCCCGCTAACCAAGCCAGAATAATCGTAAATAAACCTGTAGCAAGTACTTGTTTTGAGGATTTTTCAGGATTTGCCCAATTGTCTAACCAAGGAATCAGGCCTTTTCGCTTGAAGGTGAATCGATACCATGCGACGTACCAAAACCCTAGTCCTGTCATACCAATTATTCCTAATGTAAAGGATTCTGAATCCCATGGTCCGGGAAATGAAAAATCTAGAATCATAGTATTGAGGATTAGAAGAGAGCCAATGATTGCTGGAACGGATCCATCAACCTCCTCGCTAGTTGCCACATCACTTCCAATCGGCATCAGGGCTTCAAATCGACTAAGAAGAAAAGTCATTTATCAGTGACTTTTGGTGAATTTATGAAGAATGGGTTGGTTTGGGAAAAATTCGTCGATCAAGCCCATCTTGATTTGAGGTTCGATGTCCTTCGAGAAGGATTACCAAGAGGATCTGAACACTATCCTGGAATCGATGAAGACCCTAGAACAACCTTCTTGTGTGCTTATGAAAATGGGGAACTAATTGGATGCTCAACTCTTCAGGTGGATAGAAGAGAAGGTTGCAAATTCCGAATTAGGGGAATGGCGGTCAGATCTGAGCACCGGAACAAAGGGGTTGGAACTAAGATAGTAAAAGGATTGCAAGACTTCGCTAGAAGTCAAGGCTCTGGCATATGGTGTAATGCCAGAATCAAAGCAGTCCCAATGTACGAAAGGTGTGGCTTCGTAATTATCTCGGATTTGTTCGAAATCGAAGGAATCGGGCTCCATCATGATATGCAATGGATACTTTCTGATTGACTTACATCATAATGTTAGCAGTGAAAACCAGTCCGACTATCAATGTGACAGTGATGACGAAGACGTTGAACGCGTTGGGTGTCATCTCCTCGATACCAGCTCCGTAGCCGGTCATTCCGTCTTCAACTCCTTCATCCCTCATTCTGTAATATGCATACAACACTAATAGCATCGCAACTGGCCCTGCAAGACTATCAATTACAGATTGATCGGAAACCGGCCTTGTTATCTCCCCAACATTGTCAACTAATGCCATGTAAGTCGATATGGTAGCAGTGATTAGGAAGAAGATCCCTGGATGTAATATCGACCACTTTCCTTTGGGTCCGTCCAATACAACCATTGCGGTCCAGAGTGTGTAGACTAAGAATAGCGAACCACTTACAGCTACTGTCACCTCAGATGGAGCTCCCAGACCCGCATCGAGCATTTCCTGACTTACCTCCCCTAATTCGAAGGCAGCTATTCTCTCCGCGGGCATGACGATGGACATGAAGCTGTACCAAACCCCCATTAGAACCACAATTAGCATAGCCACAAGTGACGGCTTGTCCTCTATGTTCAAACCCATCCTAAATTCAGATAGGCCATCGTCTACCTCATCCTCGGCCTTGAGCAGGTAGTAGGCCGCTATGTATAACACAGTAGTTATCGGAGCAACATATTTTGGTGTCTCGGAAGAGTCCAAGTCTCCCCAATAGGCCCACATTGTAACAGACATTACAACGAAACCCAAAATTACTGGTATCATAATCTTCCACATTCCCTTTGCCCCCTCATTAAGGATTAGCATTGTGGACATGAATACACCAAACATCAGTACCCCATTGAAGGCGGTCTCAGGCCCCCCATTTCCATAAGAGGTCATTCCGGCAGATGTATCATTGGAAAATCCGAGAGTAAAGCAGCCTTCCCCTCCCGTAACATAACAATCGGCAAATAGCATGAAGTTTAATGAGTAAACTATCGCTACAAGTGCACTGATAACAAGACAAATTTTCGCAGGCGTGGATTTGATTCTATCAAACATTGCTCCAAAGAGTGAAAGTAGGCACTTAATACTCTCTTCAATTCGAAGTGTATATTTTATGTCGTCAGAGTTCCATTTTGGTAATCCAAAAAAGCCTGATGAATTTCCTCTTTCGTGTTCATCACAAATGGTCCGTATCGCTCGATTGGTTCATTTAATTCTGGACCTGCAAAAATCAAGAATTCGGCACCTTCTTGGGATTTTATTACAATTTCTTCTCCTTCGGAAAGAAGAGCCAGTTCACCGTCTTGAATTTCCTGTTTTGCCTTTATTCCAAATGCGATTGGGCTCATCTTGACCCTAGTTTCATTTTCCAGATTTATCCCCCCTCCAAATACGTAAATCATACCATTCAAATCTGTTTGTAACTGTTGCACTAAACGTGATTCCGGTTTCATTTTGACATGAATAAGCGTGATTGGGATCTTAGTATCTA
>Ga0163110_10001555_pt1 | contig 11658 bp, 9 predicted proteins | sample CRUFie1St17metaG_FD_108703 | JGI IMG/M metagenome (GOLD analysis project Ga0163110, IMG submission 108703) | Marine microbial communities from the Costa Rica Dome - CRUD Field 142mm St17 metaG | ecosystem: Environmental > Aquatic > Marine > Oceanic > Photic zone | place: Costa Rica: the Eastern...
GAGGATGTGTAGTTTGGCAATGTCCAAACTATTACTAGAGAATGGGATAGAACCCATAATGCAGATATCCTGTAGAGATCGTAATAAAATTGCTTTACAATCTGATATCCTCGGCGCAAATGCTTTAGGAATAAAAAATATTTTATGTATTACTGGCGACTCTGTTAAAGCAGGGGATCAACTAAATGCTAAAGCTGTGCATGAATTTGAATCAGTTAGATTACTTCAACAAATTAAAGATTTCAATGACGGAATTGATCCTACATTTAAAAACCTTGCGGATAAAAAAACTAATATTTTTGCTGGAGCTGCTGCTGATCCAAGCTGTAACAATATTAGGAGCTTAAAAATGAGAACACAAAAGAAAAAAGATGCTGGTGCTAGATTCATACAAACTCAAATGATTATGGATAAAAAGTTTTTATTTGATTTTTGTAAAGACATCAGTGGGCCTTTAGGTCTCCCTGTGATTGCAGGCGTATTTTTATTGAAATCTTATAAAAATGCTCTTTTTATAAATCAACATGTACCTGGGGCAAACATCCCAGAGAATATTTTAAATCGTTTAAAAGAATCCAAAGACCCATTGGAAGAGGGTATTGAAATTGCTTCTGAGCAGGTAAAAGAATTTATACAATTTGCACAAGGAGTTCACATCATGGCAGTCAAAAGTGAGCACCTTGTTCCTGAGATACTTCAAAGAGCTAAAATTAATCTGGAATATTTATCAGATCAGTCCCCAATAACTCAGCCATAGCTTTTTGTTGTGGTGAAGGCTCAGATAAATCCATTCTTCTTGAATCAGTAATTAACCAATCAAGAGAGGCATCCTGTAAATCAAAGTGATCCCCATTTTTTCCAACACAATATCTACCAAAAACAAGCTTATCAACCAATTGAACACCTTTACCAATCTTTGAATAATCAAAAATAATTGAGTTATCAATTGTTGCTCCCTCACAGATACAACAACTTGGTCCAATCATTGTAGGGCCTATGATTGTTGCTCCATCCTCAATCCTTGACATCCCTCCAATATACACAGGCCCTTTAATATTAATTTTGTCCCAATTAGCCGCTACATTTAATCCTGTAAAAATTCCGCTTTTAATCTCTTTCCCTGGAATCTCAACTTGTCTAACCTTACCTTGCAATACGCTTCTAATAGCACTCCAATAATCAGGAACCTTCCCAATATCAATCCATTCAAAATCCATTGGAAGTGAGTAGAAGGGTAATTCATTAGCTACAAGCTTAGGGAAAAGATCTGCTCCAATATCAAATTTCTGACCTGAAGGAATATGATCAAAAATTTCAGGTTCAAATAGATATATCCCAGTATTTATTGAATTACTTAAAGCATCATCAATCGAAGGTTTCTCTTGGAAAGCTTTAACTCTTCCATCATCATCTGTAACTACAACTCCATAACTAGATACTTGATCTTTAGGTATTTTCTTTGTTATGAGACTTGCAATAGCACCATTTTGTTTATGTCTTTTAACAGCTTCAGTCAAATCTACGTCGACAAGAGCATCCCCGCATAAAACCACAAATGTCTCATCAAAAAAATTTTGAAAATCTTGGATTTTCTTTAATCCACCTGCAGATCCTAAAGCATCCCCAATTAATTCCCCATCTTCGATTCTTCCTTCAAAACTATAGGCGATTTCTACACCAAATCTCTGTCCGTCCCTAAAATAATTCTCTATCTCCTCAGCTAAATGAGAAACATTAACCATGATTTCTTTAAAGCCATGTTCTTTTAATAATTCCAATAAAAACTCCATAACTGGCTTTTGTAATATTGGGATCATTGGTTTTGGAATAATATGCGTAATAGGCTGTACACGCGTACCTTTACCAGCTGCAAGTATCATTGCCTTCATTGACATCTAAAAATCCTCATTTAAGATTAAACGTTATTTCTCACAAACCTCAATGCAGCGGTCGGAGAAGTATCTGTCACTTCCAAATTCTCTATAGGTAATTGGGCTAAACCGCCCTCAGGAAGAACCCTTTTCAGTTTTATAGGACCATAAAGAGAATTTATTTGCTTTAGCTCAATTTTATTTTGAGATGAAAGGAAGAGTAAAGCCCAGAATACCCCTAACCTATCTTTATCTAAATCTTTTTTTGCAATTGTTTGCCATTTGATTACTAAATATTCGAAATCAACCCACTGTAATGCTTTTTCCCATTTATCTATAAAATTTCCCAAGGCCTGTGTAGTCTCTGGTAATTTTTCTCTATGAGCAAGCGACTTAACTTGATCTATTAGTGCTCTATCAGAGTATTTCTTACTTCTCTTCCTCTTGAGTAATAAAATGTCCTGCGTTTCAATTGTTTCCGCTATTGCCTCTAATTGGCTTACTAGTTCTCCTAGAGTTGTTGATCTTTTAATCACAGGATGAGCAACAGACCTTCTTCTGAGATATCTTTCTGGATATTTTGGAATATCAAAACTTTGGTTTATCCACGATTGGTCTAGAAATTCTGTATCTTCCTCATAATCTGATGCATCTTCAGGGAACACATCTGACTCTAAAACTTGAGCTTTTAAATTAACTAATACTGATGCTGCAAAAAAAGCTTCGCTTGTTTCAGACAAATCCCTTTCATAAGAAGTTTTACTATACGAAGAATGCATTAATTTCTGATTAAATTGATCTAAAAAACTATCAATAACGCTAATAACATCAATATCCCAAGGATCCAATTCTCCCCTGGAAGCAGCATCTTGAAGAAATTTGATCAACATTCTAGGACCTAATTTAGTCCTATCAATAGATGTTGAGTCTGATATTTTTTTTAAAAAAACTATATTAAATCTATCGAGATATGAGCTTGTTCGCCATTATATTTAAATTTAGTTAAAAATTATATTGATGGAGCTTTTAATATCTCTTTATCATTTGTACTCGCAAAACTAAATCCTTTAACAGAATTTTTTACAGCATTTAAATCTCTGGTTACCAAATTATCAATAGACGCCAAATAGCTCTCTGTAACAATCCTAGGATATAAACCAATCCCTAGAATAGGTAAAAGTAGACATGCAATTATATAAATTTCTCTTGGCTCAGCATCAATTAACTTCCTTTCCTCAACTAATTTCTGATTTTCCTTCCCAAAGAAAATTTCTCTCAACATCGAAAGTAGATATATAGGAGTTAAAATTACGCCTATTGCTGCTAAAGATGCCATAACAATTCTAAAAGGCAAAGTGTAGATCTCATCAGTTACAAATCCAGTAAAGACCATCAATTCAGATACAAATCCACTCATGCCTGGCAATGCTAGTGAAGCAAGACAACAAGCAGTCCAAAGTGCGAACATAATTCGCATTTTTTGACCCACTCCACCCATCTCATCTAGTTGAAGAGTTTTAGTTCTATCGTAGGTTGCTCCTACTAGAAAGAATAAGCTTGCTCCAATTAATCCATGACTAACCATTTGAAGCATTGCCCCACTTGTACCCAATGCACTAAAACTACCTATTCCAATCAATACAAAACCCATATGACTTATGGAACTATATGCAATTTTCCTTTTTAGATTTCTTTGTGCAAAAGAAGTAAGTGCAGCATAAATTATATTTACTGTTCCCAGAACAACTAATAAAGGAGCAAACTGAGCATGTGCTAAAGGTAATAATTGAGCATTAAATCTCAAAAGGGCATATCCACCCATTTTCAATAGAATGCCAGCTAGCAGCATATGAACAGGAGCTGTAGCCTCCCCATGAGCATCTGGAAGCCAGGTATGCAAAGGCACAATTGGGAGTTTCACCCCAAATGCAATTAAAAGTCCTGCATAACATAATATTTGGAAATTCTGACTAAAATCTTGTTCAGCTAAATGAGAAAACTCAAAATTAGGAAAAGAACTACCATAAAAACCCATAGCCAAAGCTGCTAAGAGAATAAAAATAGAACTCCCCGCGGTATAAATAATAAATTTAGTTGCAGCATACTGTCTTTTTTTTCCTCCCCATATTGCTAACAACAAATAGACAGGAAGCAGCTCTAATTCCCATGCAAGAAAAAACAAAAGCATATCCTGAACAGCGAAAACGGCAATTTGACCACCATCCATCGCCAGAATTAAGAAGAAAAATAATTTTGGCTTAAATTTTACTGGCCAAGCTGCTAACACAGCTAGTGCCGTAATAAAACTAGTTAGAAGGATAAGAGGCATAGAAATCCCATCAGCCCCAACTGACCAAGTCAATCCTAAATTTGGAAGCCAATTTATACTCTCCTTTAATTGAACATTTTCATTATTGATATCAAAACCATTAATATAAGCTCCAACTGTAATTAAGAATGTTATCAATGCAATAGAAAGTGCATACCATCTAACTTCTTTACCTTCCCCTTTATCCGGGAAAAAAGGAACAAAAAATGCACTTATCAAAGGGAAAAGAATTGATACTGATAGCCATGGGAATTGGGACAAACCTACACCAATGGAACCAAGCATTTTAAAAACGAATAAATTTGATAAACAATAATAATTCAAGGGAATTAGAAATCCTTTTAAGTAGAGTTTAGAAATTATCGGAACTTTTACTACCTATTAGCAGAGAAGACACACATTTGTTAGTAAGAAATCATGGTGATTGGAGTCCAAAAATTGCGACAAGAAGTATTACTCCTCCAAACACAATTAAGGCATAGAATTGAGCTCTACCTGTCTCAAAATACTTTAGGCCTTCACCACTTCCCAGTGTTACAAGACCTGTTAAATTAACAACTCCATCAACAACCTTTGAATCTACTTCCAATACTTCTTTTGCTAATCTTCTACTCCCTTTAACAAAAAGTTTTTCATTGATATCATCTAAATACCATTTCTTTGCTAAAAAGGTATTGACTGATGGAAACCTTGAAGAAAATAAAATTGAAAGATCAATTTTTTTTGCAAAATAAGCAAGATAAGCAACAGTGATTCCTCCAGAGGCGATTAGCACGGAGCCGATTGCTAGAGGTAGAAACTCTTTTAGATCAAAGTTTGCAGCTAAATCTATCGCTTCCTCAGGATTTAATAAAGAGATAAATTTACTATCCCATGGCAAACCAAAGAATCCAATTAAAACAGATGGGAAAGCTAGAAATACCAGTGGAAATGTCATCGACCAGGGAGACTCATGCACTTCTCCGTGTTTTAGTTCATGAATATCTTCATTATTAGTTTCACCATGTAATTCTTTTTCTTCGAAATCTTCTCCATGTATTTCTTCATCTAATTTTAGTCCCGCTGCATTAATTAATTCTGCTTTTAGTTCTTCATTATTACCTCTAAATTCACCTTCAAACGTTAAAAAATATAATCTAAACATATAGAAGGCTGTCATTCCTGCTGTCATAAACCCAATAAACCAAAAAGCAGGAAATGAAATAAATGCATTACCTAAAATCTCATCCTTACTCCAAAAACCTGCCAAAGGGGGAATTCCACTAATAGCGATACATCCTACAAGAAAAGTAGAGGATGTATAAGGCATCTTTTGTCTCAAACCTCCCATTAATCTCATATCTTGCGCCAACACTGGTTGATGACCTACCACTTCTTCCATTGCATGAATAACTGATCCGGAACCGAGGAACAACATCGCTTTAAAGCAAGCATGTGTAATTAAGTGAAAGATCCCAGCTAATGGTGCTCCGCATCCCATTGCAAGCATCATATAACCTAATTGTGAGACCGTACTGTAAGCTAAACCCTTTTTTAAATCCATCTGAGTTAGGGCAATTGAAGCTCCTAAGAAACAAGTAATAGTTCCTACTAGAGCGATAATAAATTGCATTGTTGGGAATAAAGAGTAAAGAGGATCCAAACGAGCCACTAAAAATACTCCAGCAGCAACCATCGTAGCTGCGTGAATGAGGGCCGAAATTGGAGTTGGCCCCTCCATTGCATCAGGCAGCCAAACATGCAAAGGAAACTGAGCAGATTTTGCCATAGGTCCAAGAAATACTAAAAAACATAACAAAAGTGGTGCCCACCCTGGCAACGAATGATCTGTTAAAGATTGAGAAATCCCTAAAGCAATGTCATTAAAGTCAAAACTTTTTGTTGCCCAAAAAAGTCCTAATATCCCAAGCAAAAGTCCAAAGTCTCCAACTCTATTTACAACAAAAGCTTTTTGAGCAGCATGAGCCGCTCCATCTCTGTCGTACCAAAAACCAACAAGAAGATATGAACACATACCAACCAATTCCCAGAAAACGTATATTTCTAGTAAATTCGGACTTATTATGAGACCTAGCATAGAACTACTAAATAAAGCCAAATAAGTAAAAAATCTCACATAGCCCTTATCATGAGACATATATCCATGAGAATAAATCATTACCAAAAGTGTGATAGTAGTGACGAGTGAAAGCATCACACTAGCAAGTGGATCTAATACAAACCCCATTGGAATTTGAAAATCTCCCGCACTAGCCCAAACAAAAAGCTTCTCAACAGATTTATAGCCATTGATTTGTTCAAATAAAGCTTTATAACTGATAACTGCTGATACCCCTACAAATGAAAGCAGACTAATAGCAACAACTTCTCTTAATTTATTTATTTTTTCATTAATGCTTATCAAACTAAGACCAGAGAGAACTGCTCCAACTAAGGGGAAGACAGGAATTAACCAGGCTATTTCGGAGGCTTGGGGCATTTTAATTTACATTTATATATTGATTTTAAACTGCCAATCGAAGAATTCAGACAAGAAAGAAGAATTAAATGTTGTTACAGCAATATTTATATATTTATGAGAACTCCAAATGACGAAAATTGCAACTAATATCCCTAATTGCGAAAACCTTAAAAATTCTTTTAATTTTAGTTCCTGCCTTCCTTCAAGAATTGCTAAGAAAGGTATCACGGAGGTATTTTCTTTAAATCTATGAAATTCCTTCCCAAACTTAAATTCCAATCTTTTATCACCATGCCAAATTGCAAAAAGATGATGGCAAATCAGTCCAAAAGAAGTTATTAGCGTAAACGTTGTACCGATCCATAAAGAATGAGCTATACACCAAATAATTTGACCTATAGCTTGCGGATGTCTGGTGATGCGCATAATACCAGTGCTATAGATTCTTATTTGCGGCTTTTGTAATGATGGAATTTCTAATAAGTTATAAGTTGCCGGATATAGAAAAATAAAACTTATAGCAGTAAGAAACCAAACTACAAAAAAAACAAAATTATTTCCTTGAAAATTCCACAATCTAATACCATCATATCTGTGAGCGAGAAAATAGCCTATCAGAATCACTGCTGAGGGTAAACTTAAAGATACAAAACACAATCTCCATAATCTTGCACCCATTATTAATTCAGCTTTATTTCTAAGAGCGGCTCCACCACTATGGATTAACGCAAAGATCAGGATTAAAATGAAAACTATTATTGAAGTTATATGAGTTTCCATAAAATCTTTGATTCACAACTATTTATAATTTATTATTAACAATAATTCAGCTAAGTATTAAACTTATCAATATTATTTTTTGGCATTTCCATGCCTGAATTACCATTTACTTTAGATCAACTCAGAATTCTAAAAGCTATCGTTGAGCAAGGTAGTTTCAAAAAAGCTGCTGATATACTATACGTTACGCAACCTGCGGTTAGTTTGCAGATTCAAAACCTTGAAAAGCAACTTGAAATTACAATTTTTGATAGGGGGGGCAGAAAAGCTCTTCTAACTGAAGCAGGACAAATATTACTTGATTATTGCCAAAGAATTCTTAATCAATGTGACGAAGCATGTAAAGCAGTAGAAGATTTAAATAGTCTTCAAGGAGGTACATTAGTAATAGGGGCAAGCCAGACTACTGGAACTTATTTAATGCCTAGAATGATTGGTTTATTTCGTCAGAGATATCCAGATGTGTCTGTACAACTCCAAGTTCACAGTACTAGAAGAACAGGCTGGAGTGTAGCTAATGGTCAAATAGACTTAGGAATTATAGGAGGTCAATTACCCTCAGAATTGGAGAGTTTATTAGATATTATCCCTTATGCTACAGATGAACTTGCTTTAGTATTGCCATCAAAACACAAAATGGCTGCAGAGAAAGAACTCACTAAAGAAGATTTATATAAATTAAACTTCGTCACACTCGATTCCAAATCAACAACAAGAAAAGTAGTAGATAAGTTATTGAAAGATTCTGGTTTAGATGTTCAGAGATTAAAAATTGAGATGGAATTGAATTCTCTTGAGGCTATTAAAAATGCTGTTCAGTCAGGATTAGGCGCTGCTTTCCTACCTGTTATTTCTATCGAAAAAGAACTTTCCTCAGGAACTATTCACAAACCAAATATGTCTGATTTAGGTGTTAAAAGAGAATTGAAATTAATTACTAATCCCTCAAGATATACATCCAAAGCATCAGAAGCATTCAAAAAAGATATACTACCTCACTTTGCTAGCCTCGAAAGTCCATTAAGAAAAAAATAAAACTAGAATTGTGAAGCTTCTTTATTAATGCCTACTCCACCATCTTCAACTTGACCATCTCCTTTGATAATAAATTTATTTTCTTTTACATCTGTTTGATAAACACATTTCACAATAGGCTTATCTCTTATAGAACCTATATAAGCGAAAGTATTCATTCTTTGCTTACACTCTCTTACATCTTCATTACTAATTGCACCTTGTTTTTGCAAAACAGTCCAATTCTCTCTTCTGATAACGCAGCCAGGTTGCAAAGCAGGTTGTGTAACAAAACTAGTGGAGGGATTTAAGGTCGTATACATTTCTACATCTATTACGAAAGCACTTGCACCCCATTGTCTGCAAAACTCAGGGTCTGGAACAGCCATATCTAACTGCTGTTGACTAGCAATATTACCCTGACCTCCATCAGTTGTGCTAGTAATAGCACTACCAATTCCAACTCCAAGGATAAGTACCCCTGCTAGCACAGCAATTGTTCCTGTATTAAAGTTCATACTATTTTTTGGCGATGAAGGTTGAATCCTCTTTCTTGTTTGATCGAATTCTGAAAATCTATCAGTATTAGATGAACCATAATCGCGCCTTGAACTTCTTCTAGGCCTTCTATCTGAAAATCTACTCACAATAGCTCTTTAGTTTTAGGTAATCCCATTGAATAGTTCATAACTCTACACTCTGGGTTATAGCTTAATAATCCATTTTGTAACAACTGTTTAATTAAACCTTCAATATCTGAACCAATTTTGCGAAGTTCATAATCGTCTAAGTTTTTTCCTTCTCTTTCTTTAACTAACTCAGAAAATTTATCTTTTATTTTATCTAAACATTCATTATTCCAAAGAAATTCATTATCAGGATCTAAATCGATTGTTAATTTGTTTTGATCAAACTGTAATTCATCCTCAATAACATCTGCAGTAAATATCCGAACATGTCTTGTGGTGGATTTTATAAGCATTTTTTCCATAATTTTGAGAAAAATTCAACGAAAGAAAGTATAATGTTTTAACTTTAGAATAACTTCATTGTAAGTGTAAATTTATTTTTTGTTGAATAATGCGGATTTTAATTGCTGGTGCTGGTTTAGCAGGCTTATCATGTGCGAAGTACTTAGTGGATCATGGTCATATTCCTATCGTTCTCGAAGCAAGAGATGTTTTAGGAGGCAAAGTTGCAGCATGGAAAGATGAAGATGGGGATTGGTACGAAACAGGATTACATATCTTTTTTGGTGCCTACCCTAACATGTTGCAACTTTTCAAAGAACTAGATATTGAAGATCGACTTCAATGGAAAAGCCATTCAATGATTTTCAATCAACCAAGTGAGCCAGGAACTTACAGCAGGTTTGATTTTCCAGATATGCCAGCTCCACTAAATGGAGTATCTGCAATTTTGAGTAACAACGATATGCTCTCATGGAATGAAAAAATCTTGTTTGGTTTAGGTCTTGTGCCGGCAATGCTTAGAGGACAATCATATGTTGAAAAATGTGATTCAAAATCTTGGACGGATTGGCTAAAAGAACATAATATTCCTGAGAGAGTAAATGATGAGGTATTTATAGCAATGAGCAAAGCACTTAATTTCATAGGTCCTGATGAAATTTCATCAACGGTTTTACTGACTGCATTAAACAGATTCCTCCAGGAGAAGAATGGATCAAAGATGGCTTTTCTTGATGGAGCTCCGCCTGAAAGACTTTGCCAACCTATAGTCGATTACATAACGGAAAGAGGTGGAGAAGTTCATATGAAAAGCCCACTGAAAAAAATAAACCTTAATGATGACAGTTCTGTTAAAAGTTTTACAATTGAATCTCCAGACAAACAAGAAAAAAAAGAAATTTCAGCAGATGCTTATGTAAGTGCAATGCCAGTAGATATATTCAAAGGAATTATTCCTAAGCAATGGAAAGGTTTAGAAACTTTCTCTAAATTAAAAGGCCTTAATGGTGTTCCCGTTATTAATATTCATTTATGGTTTGATAAAAAACTTACTGATATTGATCATTTACTATTCAGTAGATCTCCTTTGCTTAGTGTTTATGCTGATATGAGTATTGCCTGCAAGGAATATGAAGATCCAAATAGATCCATGTTAGAGCTTGTTTTTGCACCTGCTAAAGATTGGATAAGTAAAAGCGATGATCAAATAATCGATGCAACTATGGAAGAATTAAAAAAACTATTTCCTACACATTTTATTGGTGAAAATAAAGCAAATCTAAGAAAATATAAAGTTGTAAAAACACCTAGATCTGTTTACAAAGCTGTTCCTGGTTGCAAAGAACTTAGACCTAGTCAAAGATCACCAATTAAAAACTTCTTCTTGGCTGGTGATTATACAATGCAAAAATATTTAGCCTCAATGGAAGGCGCCGTTTTGAGCGGTAAATTGTGTGCTGAAACAATTGATAAAGAATATTCAAAAGAAACAAATGTTACTTCCACATAAATATAAAATAGAATTATAGATTAACTTATTTGTAAAGAAATTTTTGAAAAAATCATTTCATACACTTGATGATGCATATGAAATATGCAGAAAAGAAACTCAAGAGTGGGCTAAAACTTTTTATTTAGGTACTCTCCTATTACCTATGGAGAAAAGAAAAGCAATATGGGCCATTTATGTTTGGTGTAGGCGAACTGATGAATTAATGGATAGCCCAGATGCATTGAAAAAAACCAAAGAAGAATTATCTGATAATTTATACACATGGGAAGAAAATACAAAAAATATTTTTAAAGGAATAATTAAAACTGAATTAGATGCAGTCTTGGCTGATACAATCGAAAAATTTCCACAATCTATTGACCCATATCTAGATATGATTCAAGGCCAAAGGATGGATTTAACAAAATTTAGATATAAAAATTTTGATGAACTCAAACTTTATTGCTATCGAGTTGCAGGAACTGTAGGACTTATGACAAAAAATGTTATGGGTTTAGATGCTTACTATTCTGCTGCATCATGGATAGATGTACCTGATATTTCAGAAGCAGCCATTGCATTAGGAATTGCTAATCAATTGACAAATATTTTAAGAGACGTTGGAGAAGACAGGCAAAGAGGAAGAATTTATCTACCTCAAGATGAAATAAAAGAATTTGGATATTCTGAAGAAGAACTTCTTAATGGAAAGATTAACACTCAATGGAAAAATCTTATGA
>Ga0163110_10001557_pt1 | contig 11654 bp, 8 predicted proteins | sample CRUFie1St17metaG_FD_108703 | JGI IMG/M metagenome (GOLD analysis project Ga0163110, IMG submission 108703) | Marine microbial communities from the Costa Rica Dome - CRUD Field 142mm St17 metaG | ecosystem: Environmental > Aquatic > Marine > Oceanic > Photic zone | place: Costa Rica: the Eastern...
AATTCTTCCTGAATCGGCTCTGAGGCCTCACTAACCCTCCGCGTAGTTAAACTGACATGAAGTAATAAATGCTCACCTGTTGCCAACAACTGCCCCTTATCACCCATCATTTCATGAAAAAGATGAATTTTTTTCTTTGTCTCTTCCAAGCAAGTGGTTTGTATCGATATTTTAGATCCAGCCAAAACCTCTTCAATATGGCATATGTGTGTCTCAGCAGTAAAATAGCTCCCACCTTTTGCAATATATTCTTCATCACAACCGATTTCTTCCATAAATCTATCCGTAGCATCACAGAAAGCTTGAAGGTACCTAGCCTCATTCATATGCCCATTATAATCAGTCCAATCCAAAGGAACCACACGACAACCTGTTTGTAGTGGCACATCAGTAAATGGAATAGAGGATATTTTGCTTTTCGAATCATACTCATTCAAAGTCTTACCCGCACCCCAATTTTGAACTTTCAAAGCACGCAAAATTGAAACCAAGTTATTATCTCTTATTTTTTCTAATTCTCTTGCCGAAAATTGGGACGATTGGCTCTCACACTGGTCCCCCACTAAATCAACAAACTCCGGCGTTAATTCAGGGACATCCATTAATTTCGTCCAAGGCCATTTCAAGCAAGGTCCAAACATTGCTAGCATCGCCCGCATCCCACCTTCACCACCAGCAAGATGAAATGTTTGCATGGTTCCCATTTGAGCCCACCTTAAACCAGGTCCATAGGCAATAGCAGTATCTAATTCTTCAGCTGTAGCGACACCATCATGTAAAAGCCACAAGGCTTCTCGCCATAGAGCTTCCTGAAGCCTATCAGATAAGAATCCTTCAATTTCCACACGACAGTGTAGAGGCTGCATACCCAAATTTGAAAGAAGCTCTTTTGCAGCAAGGATGAACCTTTCTTCAGTCTTCTCTCCACCAACCAATTCAACTAAAGGTAAAAGATAAACCGGATTGAAGGGATGAGCCACTATTAATCGCTCCGGATGCTTCATTTTACTCTGCAAGTCACTTGGCATTATTCCTGATGTTGAGGAAGCAATTATTGATTTATCATTTTTATTTTCAATTTCTTTATAAACTGCTTGCTTTATTTCCAATCTTTCAGGAACAGCCTCAATTATAAAAGTTGAATTTACGACCGCATCTTCGATCGTTTCACAAAAGTTTAAAGTTCCAGGTGAAGGCATCTCAATATCTGAAAGACCTGGCAAAGATCTATTAGCATTCTCCAATACTTCACCAATTTTCCTTTCAGATTGTGGGTCTGGATCATAAATATTAACCTGCCAACCATTTAGAAGAAATCTGGCAGCCCATCCGCCTCCTATAATTCCACCACCAATAATAGATACCGTTTTTGTCATCTTCATAAATTCCCTTTGTTATTAATTTCTAATGCATCCAATATTCTCGAAGAATACCATTTAGCAAAATTAGCTACATTGTGCTCAAGAATGGGCGAAAAAGGCCCTTGCATTGCCTTTGGAGATTGTAAACCTATAAATTGATTAGATAATGCAATAATATCTTCATCTAGCGCTGTATCCATCCTTTCATAATAAATTTCAGATACCTCTTCAAAATTATCTTGACCAATAGTTGTGGGGTGAAAGCAAGTTGATTGAGTTACTACGCATGTGCTTTCATCCTTAGGAAAAGCCTCATAAACCCACATGGAATCATTAGAGCAAGCAAATGTCATAGTTGGGAAAATCCATGTATACCTAGCACCAGTTAAAGCATCTCCAGTTAGGCCTGGCATATTACCAAAAGCATAGCTTTGCTGACTTTCTAATAGTCCACCAGTTCCATCTGTTTTACCAAACTGAGTCGTAAAGTTTCCTGTTGATAGGTCACCTTCTCTTGGCGTATGGTACACAGCATCAATACTATCACGATGTACAAATGGAAGATGATAATATTCATTAAATACATCCAAGAAGCATTTCCAATTAAATGGAAACTCCCTAGTCCATTTTCGTGTAGTCTTCATTTCTGTGATGGGCCAATCTGCGTGTAATTCAGAAAAGTTACCCAGCCAATCTTCAATTGGCTCAGGATCTTCATCAAAATTTATGAACAAAAAACCTAACTTCTCTTCTAATCGATAGCAAATAAGGTCATTATTTCTTCCAAGATATATCTCTGAAGTTTCCATTCTTGGTGCCGCGGCAAGAGAGCCATCTATTCTATACAACCAACTATGAAACGGACACCTTATTCCCTTTGTATTTCCAGCCCCATTAAGTAACCTTGCCCCACGATGTCGACAAGAATTTGCAAAAGCAGTAATTTTATTTTCATTACCTCTTATTAAAATTAACGGATGACCGCACAAATCTAATGTTTCATAATCTCCTATTCTCTGCAGCCGATCTGCTCTACCTATTGGAAGCCAGCAATTTTCAAACAAATTTTCTTTTTCGTAAGTAAAAAACCTTTTTGAAGTATACGCTCTTGGAGGAAGACACAATGCTGTTTCACTAGAGCCTAGGCATGAAGACAGTTCATTTTGATCAACTTTTGAAATCATAAACTCTCTCCCTAAAAATTCGAATCAGAAATTCAGAAATTTGGCTTTCTTTTAGTCAGGTTTAACTTTTTACGTACGGCCTCTGGCCCTAAAATAGAAGCTCCCATGTTAGTAATTATTTCTGACGCACGTGACACTAAACTTTCATTTGTAGCCAAAACACCCTTCTCTAACATAAGGTTGTCTTCAAGGCCTACTCTAACATTACCTCCTGCAAGCACACTAGCTGCTACATAGGGCATTTGATTGCGACCCAGTCCGAATGCTGAAAAAGTCCAGTCTTTTGGGACATTATTCACCATAGCTAAAAATGTATTCAGATCGTCTGGAGCACCCCAAGGTACTCCCATGCATAATTGTACTAAAGCATCAGGCTCTAATACACCATCTGCTACAAGTTGCTTTGCATACCAAAGATGACCAGTATCAAAAGCCTCAATTTCTGGCTTTACCCCTAATGCAGTCATTTGCCGACCCATTTCTTGTAAAACACCAGGAGTATTTGTCATAACATAATCAGCTTCAGCGAAATTCATTGTTCCACAGTCCAATGTGCAAATCTCAGGTAGACATTCTGCGATATGTTCAACTCTTTCTGAAGACCCTACCATATCAGTACCATTAGAATCTAATGGCAAAGGAGACTCTACACCACCAAATACCATATCTCCCCCCATTCCAGCTGTTAAGTTAAGAATTACATCAACTTTAGACGACCGAATAAGACTTGTTACTTCCCGGTAGTAATCCAATTTTCTGGATGGCGTGCCACTTTCTGGGTCTCTAACGTGACAGTGAACAACTGCTGCTCCCGCTTCTGCAGCGGAGATTGCACTATCTGCTATTTCTTTAGGGGAACGCGGCACATTAGGGGATCGATCCTGAGTAGACCCAGATCCAGTTACTGCACAAGTGATAAATACTTCTCTATTCATTTCTAATGGCATTTCAAAACTCCTTTTTAAAGACCAGAAATGATTCCATCGAATTGAGCAACCCTGAAAATAAATTTATTAGCCATTAAAATTTAAAATTAGCATTTTAATTTTCCATAACTAAAAAGGCATAGGGTGTTTCTTGTGAATCCTACCAATTTCTTCCAAAATCTCGATACTCAAATTTAGTCTACTAGATTCAAGAGCATTCTTAAGCTGAAAGCTTTTTGTCGCTCCAATTATTGAGGAACTTATAAAACTTCTCGACCTACAAAAAGCCAATGCCATCTGACATGGATCAAGATTAAAGTTTCTAGCTATTTCAAGATAACAATCAATTGCATTAAACACATTCTCCGAAACCCTACCACCTAAGTTAGTAACAATTGACATTCTTGATCCTTCTGGGATCAAACCTTTTTGATATTTACCTGATAAAAGTCCAGCCGCAATCGGAGAGAATGCCAATAATCCAACATTTTCATGGTGAGATAATTCTGCCAAATCTGTGTCAAATAATCTGCAAAGTAACGAATATTCATTCTGAACAGAAACAACACGAGGTAAATTATGTGTCTCACTTAACTTTATCCACGTTGCCAAACCCCAGGCACTTTCATTTGAAACTCCAAAATATCTAATCTTACCATCACTTACCAAGTTATTAATTGTTTCCAATACATCTACAAAATGCTCTATTGTCTCTTCTTTACATTGTATAGTAGGATCATAATCCCAATTTTGCCTAAACATATAAGAGCCTCGGTTTGGCCAATGCAATTGGTAAATATCTATATATTCTGTCTGTAAATTGCGAAGAGAATTTTCTACTGCAATCTTTATTGTTTCCCCTGAAATTGGTGCACCATCCCTAACCGCTTTATATCCTTTGCCTGAGACCTTGGTTGCAATTACTAATTCATCACGCCTTCTTGATTTCTTAATCCAATCACCAATTATTTTTTCAGAACTTCCTTGAGTCTCTTTTGATAATGGATTCACTGGATACATTTCAGCAGTATCTACAATGTTAACCCCATAGTCTAAAGCCATATCGATTTGCTCAAAAGCTTCATTTTTGGTATTTTGTGTTCCCCAGGTCATTGAACCTAAGCAAATTTCCGATATTTTTAGATCAGTTGATCCCAGCTTTTTTCTAAGCATGATTGTAACTCTTTTAAATTAGGTTTTTAATTTACTGCCGTGACAAAATAATCTTTCTCACATCAATACCCTCGCTTTTGATCAATCTCAAATAACAAAGGTTCATTTTTTATCAATTTGTAATAATTCAAGGGAATGGTTTCAATTGCATCTTCAACATTCCATCCCGATACATGAGGGGTTATGACAATCTTGGGATGGGTCCAGAAGGGGTGTTCATTTGGCAAGGGCTCTTGCTGGAAAACGTCTAAGGTAGCTCCACTTAATATGCCCTCTGAAAGAACATGTAACAAGTCTTCTTCATTTATGACCGAGCCCCGTCCAACGTTTATTAAAACCGATCCTGGTTTAAATTTACGTAGAATATTCAACGATAATAGGTCTTTTGTTTCTTGTGTTTCTGGTAAAACGCTAATTACATAATCTGCATTAGAAACAACAGTAATCAATCCATCAATTCCAGTATAATTAGTAAAATTTGATTGTGCTTTTGCCGTTTTACTCCATCCAAAAACGGTAAAACCAAAATTTTTCAAGGTTTGAGCGATTTCCATTCCAATTAATCCCAATCCTAAAATAGAAACACTTTTTTCTTTTACAATTGAAGGTTGACGTTGTTTCCATATCTTTAAAGATTGATTATTAAAATATTCACGGATATTGCGTTGGTACGCCAATACTTCTGCCAAACAATATTCTGCCATCTCCTTAGCCTGGATCTCACTACTCATTCGACAAACCTTAATATGTTTTGGCAGATTACAATTGGATATCATATTTTCAACGCCCGCACCTACTTTCTGAATTAATCGTAAATTGGGCAGCTTTCTTAATGTATTCTGATCAAGATTCTTAATAACTATTGCCATAACGATACTTGGCAGTTTTTTATTTGGCTCTCCACAATAAATAGGTATACCGGGTAAATCACTCGATATCAGTTGTTTTAGATCGGAGTCTTTCATCCAATTTCTATCTTGCAGATCTATCAGAATACTCATTTTTATCTCTGGCTAACCTTCCAATTAGGATTTATCCAAGGCTCTACATTCGAGGGAGATAATAAATCTCTCCCAAGGATATGATCAGCAGCTTTTTCTCCTGTCATAATTGAAGGTGCATTTAAATTACCATTAGTAATTCTTGGAAAAATTGAGCTGTCCACCACTCGAAGATTTTGAACTCCTATTACTTTAGTCTCTGAATTAACCACTGCATACTTATCATCCTCACTACCCATCTTACAAGTTCCACAGGGATGGTATGCACTTTCTGCATGATTTTTTATAAAATCATCAATTGCTTCGTCTGAGTTAACATCCGATCCAGGTTGAATTTCATGCTTTACAAATGGCTTAAAAGCATCTTGAGCAAAGATTTCCCTAGTCAATCGAATACATTTTCGAAAATCAATCCAATCTTTCTTTGTAGACATGTAATTAAATTGTATTCGAGGTGGTTGATAAGGGTCTCCAGATTGCAAAGTAATTTCACCTCTTGATGGGGAACGCATTGGGCCCACATGAGCCTGAAAACCATGGCCTTCACTAGTGGCTTGTCCGTCATAACGAACAGCCATCGGCAAGAAATGATATTGGATATCTGGATATTCAACGCCCTTATCTGATCTAATAAACCCCGCACTTTCAAATTGATTTGTTGCACCAGGACCAGTCTTGGTCAACAACCAACGAGCCCCAACGTAAGCTTTGCCCCAAAAGTTCCAATACTTAAATAAACTAACAGGTTGGCTAGCTGCCATTTGCAAATAAACCTCAAGATGATCTTGTAAGTTTTTACCTACACCTGGACGATCTGCGATTACATTGATTCCGTGTTTTTTTAAATGAGCAGCAGGACCAATTCCTGATAGCATTAATAATTTTGGTGAATTTATTGAAGATGCCGCTAAAATAACCTCTTTCTTTGCAAATATGGTTTTAATCGAGCCCTTATGAGAAACTTCAACACCTTTAGCACAACCATCTTCAGTGATTATTTTTAAAGCTAGAGCATTAAGTAAATTACAATTTGATCTTTTCAAGGCAGGGTATAAATACGCCTTAGCCGCAGACCATCTTTGCCCATTATGGACAGTCATATCATAAGGCCCAAAACCTTCTTGTTGATACCCGTTATAATCGCCTATACGGTGATATCCCGCTTGCTCTCCCGCATCTATGAAAGCTTTTATTAATGGGTTTTTTCGGGGCCCACGACTGACATACATTGGTCCATCTTTTCCACGCCACGTTTCGTCACCACCATGACCTCCTGCCGACCAATTTTCCATTTTTTTATAATATGGTAATATATTCTTATAAGCCCAACCTGTTGCGCCGCTTTCTTCCCAGTAATCAAAATCTTTCGCATGACCTCTGACGTAAATCATCCCATTTATTGAAGAAGATCCTCCAATTACTTTTCCTCTCGGAGTTGCTAGTCGCCGATTATTTAGATTAGCCTCTGGTTCTGACCTAAAACCCCAATCATATCTTGGCATATTCATAGGATACGACAATGCACCAGGCATATTAATCAACGGACCTGCATCCGAACCACCATGCTCAACCACCATAACAGAGTTAGTGCCATTCTCCGAAAGTCGATACGCTAAAGCACAACCAGCGCTACCTGCTCCAACAATTACATAATCTACATTCATAATTTTCTCATTTCATTTAGGTTTTTGTAACAATCACTGGTGGTGTTTTTGCCTGCAAGTTTAACTTAGTTTCACGGTAAGAAATGAAAGTAACTGCTGATATAATAACTCCACCACCGAGTAACACAAATACATCCAGAGGTTCAGAAAAAATAATTAAGCCTAATAATGTTGCCCAGACCAGCTGTAGAAAATGTATCGGTTGTGTGACCATTATTGGAGCGGCGTTAAGCGCTCTTGTCATTGTATAATGACCACCCGTTGCAAAAACTGCAACAAGAGCTAACCAAGCGACGTCAACTAAAGAAGGATTTACCCATTGAGAAATGGCAAATGGAGCCAAACCAAGTGTAACAAAAACTGTAAGCATACCAACTATAATGATAGGCTCTTCATCTTTAGTCATAAATTTTGTTAATAAATAACTGACCGCAAACAGAGGTGCTGTACAAAGCTGAGCAAAATGCCCTATTTCAATCTCACGGAAACCAGGTCTTAGGATAATTAGCGCACCAATAAATGCGATACAGACTGCCATTATTCTTCTTAAAGCCAATTTTTCACCTAGAAAAATGGCAGCCCCAAGTGTAACAAAAATGGGCGAAACATAGCCAATGGCAGTGACCTCCGCCAGAGTTATCCTGGCCATTGCATAAAACCACAATATTACGCCAAGAGCGTGTGAAAATCCTCTAATAGCAAAAATCGAGTAAATGTATATCGATCGCTTTTTTAAGAACATCCTTCGTAAAAATGGTAGGATTATTACAAGACCAAATAGGTAACGAATGAAAGCAGCTTGAGCAGCAGGAATTTCAGATCCCACATGCCTAACAATCCCAGTAACTGCGACAAACATTAATCCTGTAATGACCATCCAGGTGACACCCGCAAATACGTTATCGTTTTTACCATTAGTTTCCATGTTCTAAGAGTTGCTTGGGTTGACTAAATACTCAAGACCTAAATTGAATTAGATCCGATAAATATTTAAATTTATAAAAAATTTACAGATTTTGATCTGGAAAAAATTTTTTTAATCTTACATCCGCAGCTCTTGCGTGTCCTTCCATACCTTCAAAACGAGAAATATTAGCAGTTTTGATTGCTTGTTCTTTGACAGCATCTTTAGTTGATTTTTGCCAAGTTACAATTTTTCGAAAGTTATGAACTGATAATCCTCCCGTATATCTTGCAGCTCCAGACGTTGGTAAAACATGATTTGGACCTGAAACCTTATCACCAAAAGAAACTGTTGTTTCTTCTCCTAAAAACAAAGAACCATAAGCTGAAAGCCTATCAAACCACCAATCCAAATTCTCGGCTTGAATACTCAAATGCTCAGGGGATATTTTGTCAGCTTCTTGTGCGATTTCTTCACGATCACTGCATAAAATAACCTGCCCAAAATTATCCCAGGCCATGGCCGCATTGGCCCGATTTATCTCAGGCAAACTATTAATTTGATTTGGTATCAGATTTAATACCTTCAAACAAAGTTTCCTATCATCAGATAGCAACCAAACTGGTGAATTCCATCCATGCTCAGCTTGACTTACTAAGTCTGTAGCTACCAGCAAAGGATCAGCTTTTGAATCTGCTATAATCAAACTATCAGTTGGACCAGCCAGTAAATCAATACCAACTCGTCCAAAGAGCAACTTTTTCGCTTGAGTGACAAATTGATTTCCTGGGCCAACGATTATATCAGATTTTGGGCAATCAAAAAACCCAAGCGCCAAAGAGGCAATCGCCTGAACCCCCCCCAAAGTTAATATCTGATCAGCTCCACACGATTTCGCAGCATAAATAACTTCATTTGGAATATTCACTCCATCACGTGGTGGCGAGCACACCGTTACATTTTTTACTCCTGCTGCCTTCGCGGTTGTAACTGTCATAATTGCAGAAGAGATATGACTATAACGCCCACCTGGCACATAACATCCTGCAGAACTTATCGGTATTGATTTTTGTCCAGCAATTAACCCAGGTCGGATTTCCGTCTGAAATTCATTTATAGAATTTAACTGACTTGAGGCAAACTTCGCAACGTTTTCTCTCGCATAATTAATATCTTCTTTTAAGCCTTCGCTAATAGAGTTTTCGGCTTTCTCGATCAGTTCTTGTGACACCTTTATTGGTCCTGAAAAATAGTCGAATTTTCTTGAGAGCTTTTGCACCTCTTTTTCGCCACCTATTTCGATATCGTGCAACATTTTGGAAACTAATCTCGTAATCTCGCCTGACTCCTCAGGGCCTCCTAGTTTCGCTTCCTTTAAATATACAACAGACATTACAACTCCAACAAAAGTGTCAAGATAAAGTCTCAATTTTTAAATATTCGCAACCACAACAGTAGAAAATTTATAAGATACGACTTACCAAAATCAAATTTTTTGATTTTCGCAAATTTATCTTGGAATTACTAGAATGCTTGTTAAAACTATAAACAAACATGGCTAAAAAGGTTTTAAAGTATGAGTGATCACCTAAATTTTTCAATAAATGAATTTCAACAAAGAATTAAAAAAACACAAATAAAAATGTTAGAAAATGGATTGGATACACTATTAATTTCCGATCCATCAAATATGAACTGGTTAACCGGTTACGACGGATGGTCATTTTACGTGCATCAAGCAGTGATTTTACCCGTAGAGGGAGACCCCATTTGGTGGGGAAGAGGCATGGACGCGAATGGGGCCAAACGCACCGTTTTTATGAACCCCGATCGAATATATGGATATGATGATAGCTTTGTTCAAAACCCAGACAAACATCCAATGATAGACCTTTCCAATTTAATCAAACAAGAGGGTTTAAACAAAGGTAAGGTTGGAGTCGAAATGGACAACTATTGGTTTTCCGCATCAGCTTTTCTTACCTTAAAAGAAGAATTAGGCAGTGAATTTTATGATGCTACTGGCTTAGTTAATTGGCAGAGGGCGATAAAAAGTGATACTGAAATTATCTACATGCGACGGGCAGCAAAGATTGTTCAACACATGCATGAAGTCATACTACAAAAAGCAGAAGTCGGATTACCAAAAAATGAATTGATCGCTGAAGTCTATCATGCTTCGGTAGTTGGAGTTGATGGCTTCTGGGGTGACTATCCTTCCATGGTGCCCATGGCACCTTCAGGCATGGATGCAACAGCACCGCATTTAACTTGGAATGATAAACCACTTGTTGAAGGTGAAACCACATTTTTTGAAATAGCAGGAGCTTACAAACGCTATCAATGCCCTCAATCTAGGACATTGTTTTTAGGAAAACCTTCTCAAAAATATTTAGACGCTGAAAAAGCTGTATTAGAGGGTATCGAAGCAGGTCTTGAAATGGCCAAACCTGGGAATCAGTGTCAAGACATTGCAAAAGCTTTTAATAACACTCTAAATAAACTCGGTTTTCAAAAAGATAGTAGATGTGGATATGCTATTGGAGTATCCTATCCACCAGATTGGGGTGAGCGCACAATGTCATTTCGCAGTGGGGATTCTTCTATTATGAAGCCCGGTATGACTTTTCATTTTATGCCAGCCCTCTGGTTGGATGATGGAGGATTAGAAATAACTGAACCTTTCGTTATAACAGAATCTGGTGCAGAATGTTTATGCAACACCCCTCGTAAAATGTTTATAAAAAATTAAGTTTTTCCCCTAAAAAGTTTTTAAAAAATGTATCACACCGTTTTTTGATAAGATAATTGAAAAATGATGAGGTAATTGTACTACACATTTTACCATAAAATAAAATTATGTTTTTTATTTATCAAAAAAGTTTTATTTGCTTGAACCTGCAATATTGCAGTATTATTGGTGTTTGTATCGATAACTAAGAAAGGATTTGACAATAGCCCGAAGACCTCACAACGCGCCTCCTGAGCGCGAGACTGGCCCACGCGTGAATGAACGCATAACGTCAGAAAAAATTCGTCTTATTGGAGCCAATGGTGACAATGTAGGAGAAACAACCCCAAATCATGGAATGATACTTGCTGAAGAAGCTGGCCTAGATCTCGTTGAGATTTCGCCAAATGCCTCACCTCCCGTGTGTAAGGTAATGGATTTTGGAAAATATAAATATGAACAACAAAAAAGAGAAGCGGAAGCAAGACGAAAACAAAAGACAATCGATATAAAAGAAATAAAATTTCGACCGAACACTGACACTCACGACTATGAAGTTAAAATGAAGAGTGTCGTAAAATTTTTAGGAAATGGTGATAAAGTTAAAGTAACAATGCGATTTAGAGGTCGCGAAATGGCACATCAACAATTAGGCTTAGAGTTACTAAATCGTGTAGAGAATGATCTAATCGATATTGGAAAAGTTGAAA
>Ga0163110_10001559_pt1 | contig 11646 bp, 5 predicted proteins | sample CRUFie1St17metaG_FD_108703 | JGI IMG/M metagenome (GOLD analysis project Ga0163110, IMG submission 108703) | Marine microbial communities from the Costa Rica Dome - CRUD Field 142mm St17 metaG | ecosystem: Environmental > Aquatic > Marine > Oceanic > Photic zone | place: Costa Rica: the Eastern...
AATTATAAGGAAGTTAAATGAAAAAAGCTAATCCAAGAGGAAGCTCAGCGTATAGTAAAAGAAAGGGTAAACCCTACAAAGACTTAGAAAAATTAATTAATGAAGGCTTAGCAGATGCAGGGATCTTAAATACGGATCCAAAAGGTAGTCCACGAGCAATTTACAAATTTGCTCAAAATGAAACTATCATAGCTAATCCTGGCGGTGCGTCTATTACGATGGGCTTAGATCGCCCAGATTCACGCGGCTCTGGATATGGTTCAAGAGGGTTTGTAGGTTTACAAAATAAAAGTATTGGGTCTTCTAGAATTGATTTAGTTGTTGGTCGCATGGCTTCTGCAAATAAAGGTGATGGGGTACCACCCGGCACATATGTTGATAATAGTTTCTTTGCTGATGCTGCTAGAATATACATATGTGAAACAACTGATGTTGATAAAAACTTTGGTTTAGTTGAGGGCATTGTTGGCAATCCTAAAGCAGTGTCGACAGTTGCCATAAAGTCAGATCACACAAGAATTATAGGTCGCCAAGGTATTAAAATTGTAACTGGTGGTGGCAATAATGTTAAAGGTTTTGGTTTACGCGGCGAGACAAATTCAAAAGGTGCTAAACTACCAGTAGCTGGCGGTATTGACATGATTGCTGGTAATATTGGCGGGGATCGATTTGTTTGGAATCCATTTAATTTTCCTGAACAATTACTAGATTTGCAGCCAGTTACAAAAGCATATAATGTCAGAGATTATTTACTTGAGCTTAGTGCTCTTAGGGATGATATATATTCATATTGTAGAAATAATTCTATAATGATGCAGGCTATATGTACAGTCATCGGACAATTGCCGGCCACTTACACACTTATACCTTTTAACTTTTTAGCTATTTTGCAGTCTGTAATTCACACGATTATAGCTTTAGTTTGTAGTTTGGTTGCTTGGTTTGATAATCATGGTTTATATCACAGCCAAGCGCAACAAAATGCGATTGATTTTGATTACCTACAACACCCAGGGTATAAGTTTATTGGTAGTAGAAGTATCCGTGTAACATAAGAGAATAACATGTCTAATTACGAAGTTTCAAAATTTTTAAAGTATCAAGATAAAAATAATGATGGTTTACCCGATGTGTGTACGCCTGAAAAACCAATTCAAACACCAAAGTGTCCTGCATGTATACCTAAACCAAGCGCGCTTGTACCAAATTGGCGCACGAGAACACAGAAAGATCCTTTTTTAAACGAGCGCCAGTGCCTCTATCAGATTACTTACAGAACGCCGTTTACTGACACCGGCGCCTTTGAAAAATATGGCCCCAACCCCACAGAAGAACAAGCAGATTTAGCTCTTAAGGAAAGAGCCGACATGTTTGCTGAAGATGCAGCTAAAACTTTAGCAGAATATTACAACAAAGACTCAAGTGAAAAATCTATCAAATTGCTTTTAGAGGACATAGAGTGGTCAAACTGGGATTTAGATCCAAGACCAATGTCGCATTTGAAGTTTTTATATTCGGTGCCTCACGATACACTAATGAATTTACCAGAAGCTCCTTATAGTGATGAAGAGCCTGAGCCAGACATAGAGGATATTCACCTAACTGTTTTTGCTAATAAGATGAGAAGTTCTATGAAGCAAATCAGAATAGGTTTAAGTTTTTATCATAGTAATCTTAAGGTGTATCGTGCCTTAGAGGGCAAAAATTTATTTTTTGTTAATGGTGGTGTATTCAACTTAGGTTTATACGGAGATATTGCTCCTTTTGGTAGTTCAGTTACTGAATCAATGGTACCTAGGCTCCAAGCCTTTCTTGAGCGGTATGGAATTTATTTATTACCGTTTCCTCTAACTTTTGATAGTGACTGGGATGTGGCAACAAAAATTGAATTTACTTTTAGCCCTGAAAGAAAACTCAAAAAAATGTCTGTTCACACTGCTGGCGACTGCGCGCCAAAAGTTTTTGGAGAGAATAAACTACAATCACTCAACGTTCAGCAAGGGTGGAATGATCCAACAGCCGTAAATTATTTTGCACATCAAAATGATTTAATTAGAGCAATGAAGGCTCGTTCTCCAGAACCATGGCTTGATACAGTTTTAAGATATACTTATCCACCAATCAAAAGTGTAAAGATTACAGATCCTGTAAGAATTTCAGATGCATTTGATGCAGACACAGAAAATAAAACAATTATGGGCTGTGTCGGTGACGCTTTAGAGGCTGAATTTAAGCAATTAGGTCAAGACTTGAAAGATGATATTTTTGATATGGGAGATGCTCTTGCTGCGCAGTGGCATAAATCATTGTGTATAGGAGATTATAAAGATTTACTTGAAGAAGAATTCAAATTTGGTATCATAGACGATCCCGGCGCTAATCCCAATTTATCTCGTGAGGAAAGAGAAAAGACTATTTTTCAATATGCCCAAGAACAAGCTTTTCATGAAATAAAAGATAGAGACATTCTATTCGCTGGCCTTTGCGCTAGACTGGGTAACATTGCAGGTGGTAATCAGCAGAACACATTAGATCGCTTGTGGCGAGATGGCTTTGATCCTGAGCTTTTATGTAGCCTCATGGATATGATGTTGGATGTCATTGAGTGTTTATTTAAGGGTTTAACTTTCGAAGAATTGCTCGCCGCTGCAGTTAGATCAGCACTAAGAGCTATGTCGATTGAAGACTTCGGATTTTTGTTTGTTGGTTTGCCGGCTGATAAGCAAGCAAAGTTAGATGCGATGGTCAAACAAAAGCTTGCTTCCGGAGATATCTTTCCTGAAGGATCGCCTGGACAAAGGCTTTCCGATTCAATTGAATCAAGAAATCGCGATGGTTCCTCAACTGTTCCAACGGGAGCGCCCTTCTTTGCTAAAAGCATTCAAATTGACAAACCATGGGACAATCCACAAATTGTTGAAGAGCAAAATAAAAATTACCTAAGAGAAGGTCCATTATCTAGCTTTTCACCAACTGGCCGGCCGAATCGAGGTACTGGAGCTTCTCAACTTTCTAGAGCTACCGCGGCTGCACAAATCAAGGGTATTGGTGACGAACTTAATCCAAATGTTGTGATGGAAGCTTACATTTCCATGCTTATTGAAGAGTATTCGGATGATTTAACAAGTTTAATTAAAATGCTTGATAAACTTCCAGGCGCCCCAGTAATTAAATATCTAATTGCAACTTTAGACTGTCCACGCCCGCCTTTATTCAACCCTACTTTAGCAGACTTCTTAAGTGATTTGGCACTACCATTTTGTAAAGGTAAATGGCATATTGGTTTACCTAGAATGGATAATCTTTTTGCTTGGTTGCCAAAGTTAAGCGACATTCTTCAATTAGTTTGGTGGCTTATTAAAAAGATAATTCAACAATTAGTTATTATTATTGTCATGAGATTGATGATATGGTTGTGTGAATTGCTATCTGATGCTTTGTGCAAGGCTCTTTCCGTTTTGGGTGATGTTGCGATGAATATTCCGGCTATGATCCGCGGAGACAAAACCCTGCATAGTGTTATTAAAGATTCTATCTGTGGTCCAGATAGCGATATGGAACAAGTTGAAGAAACCATTCAAGGTATATTTGAAAGCTTTGGTGATGGTTCGGCTGCATTTTCTGATAAAGAAAAGGTTACAAATTTTGTTGAAGACTTATCCTCGGCTGTCACACGTAAAGAGATGACTGATGCTATCGCCGGTGAAGCTTCAAATACTTTCTTAAATGTCATGGAAAGTTTAGTTGAATTTGAGTATCCTGAATTTGCTAGCACCTTTGGCAATCGTGCCAAAGCGGAAGAATTTTTTGCTAACATAGGCAGACTAATGCCCCTTGAAGCTAGAGAAAAAATGAACGAGCTTAGAAACATGCTGGACGAAGATGACATGATGCCGGCAAACCCAACACTGTGTGCTACGCCCGAGCAGGTTGAAGAATTTTGCGCAGCCCGTGCCCAGATACTTGATGGCCGTGCATCCCCTAATCAAATTCAGAGACTTTGTGATGCGTCACGTGATGCGATTAAGGCTGATCTACAAGATATTGGAGACATTTTTCAGAAAGGAATTCCAGCTTGGATGGACGATAATATGCCGCCTATTATGTCACAAGACCCGACTTGTGATGATGGTATATTACCTTATGAGCCACCAGTGCTTAAAGAGGCTTCCACCAATAGTGCTAAGTCTAATTTTTATAAAATCGAATCTGCTTTCTACAGAGATATGATGGGAGAGGGTTCAAAAAGACCATCAGATTGGGGATGGTTGAATATGGTACTTTCAGATACTATCGGTAATCCATATTCCTATCATACCGATATGACCACGATTTCATCCATTTTTAGTTTTACAAGATATGTTGATCACTATATCCCGTATCGGCCAGACACATCACTATTTCCTCCAAAATCTAGTGCTTGGGCACACCAAGAGCTTCAATTTGGTGCCTATCCTAAAACAATAGCCAAGCAATTACAGGGTGAAATTTTACAACTTAAAGATAATTCTAATTTTAGAGCTACAAAAGATATTGAAGATACATCTGTGTTTTTTCAATCTTATGAACAATTAGGATTTATAAAAACAGGTCGTACTAAGGGAGGATGGTTTGGCATCGGAGCCGAGGATTTTACAGACGTTGATGTTGAGCTTACCACATTGCCTGATTATGGTTACAACGTGAAGCCAGTTGTTGAATGGAACAATAAGCGTGTTAGGCTTACAAGATACGCTAGAAAAAAAACACCAGACTTAAGTTTATCTTATAGAGATGGTGGTTTTTTTGGAACTCCCACAACAGTCAATGACCATAACTTTTTCTCCTATGGATTTGATATAGATTTATTTATAAATGACATTACAAAACAAAACGATAGCTTTTTCTGGCGTTCAGGTGATACATCAAGGGTTGTTGTATACAAAACTATTAATACGCAAGGTATGAGTTTAGGAGATAGTTTTTTTGCTACTGAAGAAAATGATGACGAAGGCGAAGGCGAAGGTCCCGCAAGACCAATGTCTTGGCAAGAATATGAGTTTATTTCCAAAGATAGAATTCTAGAGGATAACCCATTAGTAGATTCTGGATATTATATTAATTTTGATCGTGCACTTAGGGATCCTGTTGCGGTCGTACCGCCACAACTGACGTTGCTTAGTGATATGATTAGTAAATCAGGAGGCCTTGTAGCTACTGGACAACTAGAGACAGCATATAATGATACCATGAATATGATATGGAAATTAATTGTTGCAGATGTGGCCGATAATGATAACGCATATCGATATGGCGCCCCTGCTGATAATTTGTCAAAAAAAGATGTTGACTATGGTTACGATGAAGGTGGTGAATTTATAGGTGTGTTTGATTATATTAAGAAACGTATTCAAGAAAACCCAGACTGGAAGATGAGAGATCTTCCTTTAGGAATTAGTCGAATGCAATGGCTTGAAGAAAATGAAGACGGCCCTGAAAATCGTGTTTTTTACTTAGATCCAAAAGACTATGGTGGTAAAAATTGGAATCCTCCGTTTTATATTAAACCTGTACCTCCTACAGGCTTTTTGGGACTAGCTCAAGCTTTATATCCTGATGCTGTAGCTTGTGCTCCGGAAGCAAAACCTTTGGTTGATTTTGATAAAATTAAAAGTAGTGTAGATAATTCATACTCAAAAATTGCCGAAGACAAAAGGTTACAAAAAAATCCAAATTGTGTTTCTGAGAAACCATATAATAGAATTTTGCATCGTTTGCCAAAATCAACAATTGAAGCAGTTGTTAAAGCAACATGTAAAGTATTTGCAAGCATGGAAATTATAAAAAGCTACTCTTTGATGAGTAAATTTGCACCAGATTTTCAAGAAAATTATAGTAATATTTTTGCTTCATTCATTGTTGAGAGAATCGAAGAAGGGTTAAAAGATGCCCAAAATGATGGTTTTGAGGTTTTTAATCACTTTAAAGATGACGAATTTTACTATGCATTTTTAGAACAAGTCGTTCAAACTTATGCGCGCTTAATAGAAACTGGTGATATTCGAGAGCCTTCTGAAGAGCTTGTTGAGGCTCTTGAGCGTATGGAAAATTTTGAAATAAAATATAAAATGCCCACTAGAAAAGATTTTAAGATTGCAAAAGTTATTGGTGATACATCTCGCAAAGAAACGTTTAAAAACTTTAGATATGAAAAAGTCTTAGAAGGTGTGCAAGCGACAGAGGAAGATGCAAAACTTGTTTTGGCTGAATTTGTTTCAATTGAACTTGATGATCTTGGTAAATCATTTGAAGAAAGTTTAAAGATCGCTAATTTACCTGGGGTTGACAATATGTATAGAAACCTTGGGTATTACGTGTTGCAAAATCTATCATCAAATACTCAACTTGATCTGCACAAAACAATAAATGAAGAGGCTGTTAATTTCCCAGATGATAATGAAGCTGGTTTATACACTTACGGGGAAGAATTAATCTATGAAGATGGGACACCATACGTTGGATTTTATCATGTTCACAAAAACGAAGAGGGTAAAGTCGTTATTATGGAGGGTGAGAACCATGTTGATGAAATGCACGAAGAATTAGTTCCGATAGCCAATAGAATAAGATTACCAATTGGAGGGATTGGCAGCCTAACAACCACCAGAGATGCCACAAGGCCATTTATAGCTGAAACATATATGATAATTAACGAAACTGAATACACTGTCGACGCAGGCATGTCTCTTCTTCTTTCAAACACTGCCAACTTATCGAAAAACATTTCAGAAGTTTACCCAGGTACAATGAAATTGGTCTTAGCGACAGAAGGCCCAAATGAAGGTCAGCCTGTTGGAATTGAAGGTAAACTTGGAGTACGCTATGGAGTTAAACTAAGTTTATGTAACCCTCAAGGACATAAAATTGGGGAAGTTGTAAGAACTGAAGTAGATGCGCTTGATATACCAATTGGCAAAATTCCACCCCTTGAATATGATAGTAAGTTAATGTTTTGTTTAGTAAATAATTTAGTTGATGAGCCAGCGTTTCAACTTTTAATTAAATATGTTATGCCGATTCCTAAGATATTATCATCGCTAGCTATTTATACGGCAATGGGTTTTGTGCCATCAATAGGCGAAATTCAAAAAAATACAATTAATGACTCATTAGCCGAAAAGCCTGGAACTTATGTAGACTGGTCTTTTGATGAAGATGGCCAACTTAAATATTCATTATTGGAAGGTGCTGACGGCTGGGCAACAAAAAAACAACGATACCCAGGATGGGCTCGTGGATACGGATACAAACTATTGCATTTTGATAATTGGGATAGAGAGGAGTTATATCACACAAAAGCTGCGCTTAAAGATTTATTCAAAGCAAATTACTTCTTTAGAAAATTTGACCCGAGTAAGCCAACAGGCGCTGGTGGCATAGGATTAGACTACTACAAACGACCATTTAAGATTAAAAATCGCCCTACAATGTTTGTTTCATCGGCGGCACTTCGTCATATACCATGGTGGAAGCGTAAAATGCTAAGAGGCAATCCATTTAATGCAAATGGCGAGATGTGCAAAAAAGAATAATAAGTAATTATTTTAGTATATATTTAGATATGAGGTAAAAATATGGCTTCAATTGGTGTTGCACTCCCGCTTACAAGAAGTGACATTGATGGTTTCACTATGCATAAGCGCATAAAAGACGCAGCAAAACAAAATCTCAAAATGCTTCTTTTGACTATTCCGGGTGAAAGAGTTATGGATCCTGATTACGGTGTAGGTATGAAAAAGTTTTTGTTTACAAACTTTACAAATGATACCTATTCTCAAATCGATACAAGAATAAGAGAGCAAATAACAATATACATGCCTGCAATTCAAATTGAAGAGATAAGCTTTGGAGAGTCTGAACAGGACGCTAACAAGCTTGCTGTTTCAATTTCTTATTATTTGCCAGGTATTTCAGTTTCAGATTTGCTACAATTTACTATTTAATATAACTAAGGAACCTATTTTTTATGTCGGATGACCAGAAAAAAATAATGCCTATAAATTATACTAATAGAGAGTTCAGCTCTATTAGAGAAGATTTGTTAAGTATGGCAGAGCGTTTTTATCCTGACACATTTCAGGATTTTAGCGAAGCTTCTTTCGCTGCCTTGGTAATTGATGCTGCAGCCTATGTTGGTGATCAGCTTAATTTTTATCTTGATTACAACGTTAATGAAACTTTTTTAGATACGGCTTATGAATACAACAATATTCTTAGGCATGGTAGAATTTTAGGTTACAAATCCGAAGGCCGGCCCTCAACATTTGGTCAGATTACCATGTTCATAATTGTTCCTGCTTCAACTGTAGCACTTGGTCCAGATGAAAATTATTTACCTATATTAAGGCGCGGCGCGAGATTTACTTCAACTTCTGGCCTTAGTTTTATGTTAACTGAAAACGTAGATTTTGCTAATCCTAAAAACGATGTTGCAATTGCTAGAAACGATGTTACTACTGGTGCGCCAACACATTATGCTATTCGTGCATATGGCAATGTAGTTTCTGGAATGTTGCAGCAACAAGAGGTAGAAATTGGTGCATTCCAAAGATTTAGGAGTATTGAATTAGATGCTGTAAACGTAACCGAAATTATATCAGTATTTGACTCTCAAGGCAATGAGTATTTTGAAGTTGATTATCTTGCTCAAGATATAGTTTTTAAGGAATTGGCAAATAATAATTATAAAAATGATAATGTTCCATCAGTTATAAAGCCTTTCTTAGTTGCTAGAAAGTTTGTAGTTGAGTATCAAAGAGATAAAACAATAATTCAGTTTGGAAGTGGAAATGAAAATGAGAGTAATGTGGTAGCGAAACCGCAGGCAGTTGCCATGGATATGTACGGTAAAACTTATACCACTGACAAAACGTTTGACCCAACAAAATTAACTAATAACCAAAACTTTGGTATTGTTCCTTCAAACACCACATTAACTATTATTTACAGAAGCACAAACCCTACCAATTCAAATGTTGCTGTTAATGCTTTAACTAATGTAGCAAGTAGGGTTTTTGATTATAAAAATCGTTCTACTTTAAACAGCATTAAAGTTCAAGACGTTAATGATTCTTTAGAAGTAACAAATGAAACTCCAATCCTTGGAGATACTTCGTTTTTATCAGCACCAGAATTAAAAAGAAGAGTTTTTGATACCTTTCCAACTCAAAACAGAGCTGTTACACAAGCAGATTACGAAAATATAGCTTATCGAATGCCGCCAAAATTTGGCTCTATTAAGAGAGTGTCAGTGCAACGTGACGCAGATTCACAAAAAAGAAATTTGAACATGTATGTTGTTTCTGAAGATAAATTTGGAAAGCTTGTGGTCACCAATGATACTATCAAAAGTAATCTTAAAACATGGCTCAATAATTACAGAATGCTCAGTGATACGATTGATATTCTTGATCCTTTTATATTAAATATTGGTATTGAATTTGTCATTAAACCAATGCCATCTGCAAACAAATTTGTAGTGTTAGATAGAGCAATTGAAGAAGTGCGATCTAAATTTACTGATACACAATATATTGGTGAACAATTTTCTATTAGTGATGTATACTCATTCTTGAAAGAAGTGCCCGGAGTTCTTGATGTGCTTAAAGTAAAAGTAGTACCAAAAACAACTTCTGAGTATAGTCAAGCTAGTATCACTATTAATGATAATCTTTCACCTGATGGAAATTATTTAATTGTGCCAAAAAATGCGATTGTTGAAATAAAATTCCCTCAAGTAGATATTAAAGGTAAGGTTAGATAAATGGGCGTTAAAAGATATACTGCCACGGCTGACAATACTATATCTAACGCTTGGCAAAGTAACCTGACACGCCGCGCGACAGGCTCAAATATGGGAGCCGCAGACGTATTAGAGGTTTATTCAATATATGCTAGGGCTTACACATCTTCAGCGGAAAACAAGCAAGCTGAACTTTCAAGAATATTAGTTCAGTTTCCAGTAGACTCTATCACTGCCGATCGCGCAAGTGGAGCAATCCCTGGTAGCGGGAGTGTAAGTTTTTATCTCAGGCTATTCAATGCTGAAACTTCTAAAACTGTGCCTGAAAGATATACTCTTACAGTAAAGCCTGTATCGCAGTCATGGCAAGAGGGCACAGGACTAGATTTAGAAAATTACCTTGATTATACTGTTGGAAATACTGGCTCTAATTGGGTACAATGTAGAAGAAATGGTAATGGGACTGTTACAAATTGGTCGTCATCTGGCGGAGATTATCTTACTGCCTCAAATTTTGATCAGTATTTTGAAAGCGGACTAGAAGATTTAGAAGTAGATGTAACTATTTTGATGGAACAATGGATGCGCTCTGAGCCAGTATATCACAACTATGGTTTCGGCATCATGCTAACTGCTTCTCAAGAATCAACAGCTTCTTATAACCTAACAGGCGCCGCAAATTCATTTTATACAAAAAGATTTTTCGCAAGAGGAACACAATATTATTTTAAAAAACCTGTAATTGAAGCCCGTTGGGATTCAAGTATCAAAGATGACAGATCTAACTTCTTTTATAGTAGCTCGTTAGCGACTGGTGAACAAAACATGAATACACTGTATTTTTATAACTACGTTCGTGGCGCTTTGCAAAATTTACCAGATGTCGGTACGGGTCTGTTGAGAGTAAAGTTGCACTCTGGCTCTATGGACAATACAGAGCCTTCAGGTAGTGCTCTGACGCTTGTACAGGATGATACGTATGTCACTGCTGATTCTAATTTATACGCGACTGCAGGCCATGTTTCTACTGGTGTTTACAGTTGTAGCATAGCAATTACCTCTTCAAAAACACCACTGACTAATTTGTTTGATGTTTGGTACAGTGGCAGCACAAGATATTTTACAGGCTCAATTGAGCCAGGATCTTTTGAGGGCCAACAAATTTCAGTTAGACCAAGCTTTTACTTAAACATTAGTAATTTGAAGCAAAAATATCGCTCAAAAGAGAATGCAAGATTTAACCTTTATGTTAGAGAAAAATATTGGTCACCAACAATTTATACCAAGGCTGACAACGATATTGAAACCACAACAATTGAAAGCGCATCATACAGAGTATTCCGCGTGATTGATGGTCTAGAAGCAATACCCCATGGAACTGGTAGCGATATGCACACAGTCTTATCGCATGATGTGTCGGGTAATTACTTTGATTTTGACATGCAATTATTGGAACCTGGCTATGAATACGCTTTTAAATTTGCGTTTTACGATTCAAGCTTAAGTGATTGGGTCGAGCAAGACGAAACGTTTAGGTTTAGAGTAGAGAATTATGAGTATTAAAAAACTTTTTGGGTCCACTGAAAATAGCAGAAATTACTTATCTGAAACAAATCAAAAAAATGTTTTTGAAGATGTTGAGTCGTCAGATAACCTCAAGCAGTTATCAACGAGACAGCAAACATTTGTACCACAAATAGATTATGGAAAACCAGAAAATTTTGCTAAGTTTGGTTCTGCTTATTATTACTACAGCGGCGCCCTCGGCCGGATTGTTGATTACTATCCCTATGACGGCTCAGACGCAGAACAAAATGAGTTTTACAATAATTCGTTAGATGTTGAAAAATATATATTTAATAATT
>Ga0163110_10001561_pt1 | contig 11641 bp, 12 predicted proteins | sample CRUFie1St17metaG_FD_108703 | JGI IMG/M metagenome (GOLD analysis project Ga0163110, IMG submission 108703) | Marine microbial communities from the Costa Rica Dome - CRUD Field 142mm St17 metaG | ecosystem: Environmental > Aquatic > Marine > Oceanic > Photic zone | place: Costa Rica: the Eastern...
AAAATAAGGATACCAATCAGGTAACAAAACTTGTAAAACCTTTGCATGCTGGTGATATAGCTGATTTGTTTGAGGCCCTAAACCATCACCAGCGTGAGGATTTAGTAACCATATTAGGCAACAAGCTAGACGGTGAGATCTTAAAATACCTAAACCCTGAGATACTAGTAGAAGTTACCGAAGCAATGGGTGCTCGTAAAGCTGCACAAGCTATTGCTAGGCTTGAGGAAGACGAGGCAGTACAGGTAGTAGAAGGGCTAGAAGAGCAAGAGCAGCAAGAGCTATTTGAGAGCCTGCCTAAAACGTATCGTCAGGCATTAGAGGAAGGGCTTAGCTTCCCTGAAGATAGTGTTGGTAGGTTAATGCACCGAAAATATGTTAGCATCCCACAAAAATGGAATGTAGGCCAAGCTATTGATTACTTAAGGCAATTTAATGACTTGCCTGGGGATTTTCACGAGGTATATGTGGTAGATAAAAACATGCAGCCCAAGCAAATGGTATTATTGAGCCGCATTATCCGTAACCAGCGTGATACCAAAATTGATAAAATTTCTACTTCGGTAGAGCATATTTTAAACCCAGAGCAAGATCAGGAGGAGGGCTCCTATATATTTAGGCAATATGGGTTGATATCTGCGCCAGTAGTAAATAATGATGGGCAAATAATAGGTGTAGTTACACAAAAAGATGTAATAGATGTAGCTATTGAAGAGGCTGAAGAAGATATCTTAAAACTGGGTGGTATTAATGAAGGGGATTTATTCTCTGATGTTAATAAAACAGTTTATAGGCGTTTTCCCTGGTTGTTTGTAAATTTAATTACAGCGTTTTTGTCGGCCTTAATTATTAGTATGTTTGGTGCTACGATTGAGCAAATGGTTACCCTAGCTGCCCTAATGCCAGTAGTTGCCAATATGTGCGGTAACACAGGTACACAAACACTAACAATCGCCGTACGTGCGATTGCTAATAAAGAGATATATTTTGGCAATGCTAACCGCGTAATACTTAAAGAGGTTATAGTAGCGTTAATAAATGGCGTAATATTAGGCCTATGCGGTGCAGCTATAAGTATATTATTATTTGGTGGTATAGGCAGTGCTATAATTTTTGGATTATCTATAATAATTAGCTTTGCTATAGCTGGTTTTGTGGGCACAATAATTCCTCTTACTATGGCTAAACTTAGGTTTGACCCGGCGATTGCCAGCAGCCCAGTATTATTTGCAATTACTGACTTGGTATCATTTTTAATATTTTTAGGGTTAGCGACTATGTTCTTGCTTTAAATAAACCCTAGAAATTACCCATAAAAACTTATAAAATCCAGATCATTAAAATTTTAGAGATATAAATGGCTACAAATACATTTTTTAACGCAAGTTATACACAAACAGATCCAGAAGTTACAGCAGCTATTAAAGAGGAGCTGAATCGCCAACAAAACCAGATAGAGCTTATTGCATCAGAAAATATAGCAAGCCGTGCAGTAGTAGAGGCTACAGGTAATATATTTACCAATAAATATGCCGAAGGCTACCCAGGTAAGCGCTATTACGGTGGGTGCGAAAACGCCGATAGCGTAGAGCAATTAGCTATTAGCCGCGTTTGTGAGCTATTTGGTACTAAATACGCTAACGTACAACCACATAGTGGTGCGCAGGCTAACGGTGCGGTGTTTTTGGCATTATTGCAGCCTGGTGATACAATACTTGGTATGTCATTAGCACATGGCGGGCATTTAACTCATGGTGCTAAGCCAGCACAAAGTGGTAAGTGGTTTAATGCCGTACAATATGGCGTGCGTGAGCGCGATGGCCTAATAGATTATGATGAGGTAGAGGCACTAGCAAAAGAGCATAACCCTAAGCTAATAATAGCTGGTGGTAGTGCTTATAGCCGTCAGATAGATTTTGCTAGATTCAGGCAAATAGCTGATGCAGTAGGGGCCATATTTATGGTAGATATGGCGCATTTTGCAGGGTTAGTTGCTGGTGGTAGCTACCCCAACCCAGCTGAGTACGCGCATATTGTTACCTCAACCACGCATAAAACCTTACGTGGCCCGCGTGGTGGTATTATTTTAACTAATGAGGAAGATTTAATTAAAAAAATTAACTCTGCTGTGTTCCCTGGTTTGCAAGGTGGCCCATTAGTGCATGTAATTAGCGCCAAGGCTGTTGCATTTAAAGAGGCATTACAGCCAGAGTTTAAGCAATATGCGCAAGGTGTAATTGACAATGCACGTGCATTGGGTGAGGTACTAGTAGAACGTGGCCTTAATATTATTACAGGCGGTACTGATAGCCATTTAGTATTAGTAGATTTACGTCCTAAAAGCCTAACTGGTAAACAAGCAGAAGAGAGCCTAGAGCGTGCTGGTTTAACTTGTAATAAAAATGCTATACCGTTTGATCCGCAAAAGCCTTTTGTAACTAGTGGTATTCGTTTAGGTACACCTGCTGGCACTACACGTGGCTTTGGCACAGAGCAATTTAAGCAAGTGGGTACTATGATAGCAGATGTACTAGATGGATTAGTTGCTAACCCGGATGATAACTCTGCTAAAGAGAATGAAATAAGGCAGCAAGTAGAGCAGCTATGTGCGAAGTTTCCAATTTACGATCAAATTTAATGCAAAAAATAATTATACTGTGCTTTGTTGGAAGCATTCTAATCTCTTGCTCAAATAATCAGTTTATAGATGATCTATTTGAAAACGCAGTTGATAATGCAACGTCTGACTTGTTAGGTATTGAGGATAACAGCGATAAAAAGAAGGTAGAAGACAATAAATGGCCACATCAGCCAAAAGATTTAACAAAATATTAAACAAATTTTTGTAGTAATAATATGATAGTGATATATTTTATTTAGAATGGCAGAAGGCAACTTTCAGGATTTATATATAAAAAAGTCAGGGCAGCCAATACATTTGGTACGCTGTACTGATTTGCAAGGCCGTAAATGCTACTTTTTTTTAATGTGCAGCATGGAAAAGGTAAAACAGTTGCAAAGCCCAGAGAACAAACAAAAGGATAGTTTAGATTTACGTGACTACGGTAATATAGTCGCTAGTGGCTTTGGTGTTGATCCATCTGATGAGGTTATTAAAATGCTCAAAGATAAGTATGATTTTGTATATAAACCTCAAGAGAATAAAGATGAAGAGGATGAAAGCGCCTCTGAAGGTGGTGAGCCTAAAAAACGTAGTTTTGTAGATATGGTTGGCGGACCAAAAAGCTCTAACTAAAAAGGGTAATGACCCAACAATATTGCCAATATATTATTGATATATTATCTCCTTGGGCAGATATTATATGTAAGCCAATGTTTGGTGGGTATGGGGTTTATAAAAATGGCCAAATATTTGCCATAATTGCCGATGAGGAAATCTATTTTAAAGTAGATAAGGTTACTCAACCAGATTATGAAAAGCTAAATGCAGAGCAGTTTATCTATGATGGCAAAAATAAGCCAATTAAAATGTCGTATTGGAAGGTGCCACTAGAAATACTAGAAGACAATATCAGATTACATGAGTCGGCAGAAGCAGCTTATAAGGTAGGCTTGCGTAGTAAAAAGTAGGCTAAAATGGCTTTATTTTACTTCGTCCTCACCACTTCCTCCCCATGGGTGGCATTTACTTAAGCGTTTTATGCCAAGCCATACACCTTTTATGGCCCCATGTTTTATAATAGCCTGTTTAGTATAATCAGAGCAGCTAGGATAAAATCTACAATTATGCCCTAAGAGTGGTGATACAACTAACTTATACAAGGTTATGGGTAGGGTGATTACTCCTACCCATATTTTACGTATTAGCATTACTATTTAATTAATTTATAACCCTTGTTTTTCCAGCCTTTTGTGCCGGCTTTGTATTTATATATATTGTCGTATCCTTCATACTTAGCAATTTTAGCCGCCATTGCGCTAGCTGGGCATTTTATGCTACCACAATAAAAAACAATTATTTTGTCATCTACATTGCTGGGGATGGCTGCTTTTAAGGTTTTACTATCTGTTTCAGTAACAGGAATATTAATAGCTGTTGGTATATGCCCTTCATCGTAGTTTTTAGCAGAGCGTGAATCTATAAGATAAAGTAATTTATGATCTGTAAGCTCTTTATCTATATGAATTAAAAACTTAAGTTGTTCGCTGTTTATAATTTTACCGTTTTTGGCATCAGAATAAGCACTATTAATGTTAAAGCTAACTAATAATAAGGCTGCAATTAGTAAATGTTTCATAATATATTTAGTTTTTGTTATTTAATCTTATTATACGTCTTAACAAATGTATTTATGATGAAAAAACTACTGCCTCTTCTTTTAATGATATGCTTACTCCCTGCTTGTGAGGAAGAAAAACCAAAAAAACAAATAAAAATAGTGCAGGCAAGCGAGGTTGATAAAGAGGCGTATAATAAAGTAAATCCACAAGACTTAGATTTAATTAATGCAGTAAAGCAAAATAATAAGCAGTTAGTAGAGGATTTGATTGAAAAACACTCAGCTAATCTCATGGCTAGAGATGATCAAGGGCGGACATCGTTATTTTATGCAGTGCTTAATAATAATGTAGAAATTGTTGAATACTTAGTGGAATCAGCTGATTTACATGAGCATTACATAAATATAGCAGATAATACTGGCAAAACTGTATTGTCTTTAGCTATTGAGCAAAAAAATTATGGTATGATTGATTATCTAATAAAGCAGGAGGCTAAATTTAATTTGTCACAATATGGCTTAACTAGCCCGCTTATTTATGCAGTTAATAGCAATGACTTAGCATTGCTAAAATATGTAGTAGAAAATGAAAATCTATCTAACAAAATTAGCTTAGATTTAACAGATGATAGCGGTATTACTGCATTAACAAATGCTGTAAAAAATAAAAATGAGGCAATAATAAATTACTTAATAAACAATGGTGCCCAAATAAATGCCAAAAACAAAAACGGTCTGACACCAGTTATGGTAGCTTTAAAAAATAAGACTCCAGAGATTATAGATATGTTAATTGCTAAAGGGGCAACATTTAATGATACAGATAATGATGGTAATACCCCCCTTACTATAGCATTAGAGAATCAGAATTATAGCCTAGTAAGTTATTTACTGGATAACGGTGCTGATCCAAATGTTTTTGTGCCAGGTAAATTAACACCTTTACAAATTGCTGTGTCACATGAGGTGCCAAATTTACAGATAACATCACGTTTAATAGAGAGTGGTGCAAAGCTACAAGCCCCAGAAATGATAGCAAAGAATGTTTTACAGTTTGCTATCAATAAAGGAAACCATGATTTAATAAAATTATTATTAGATAGCGGTGCTGATATAAATATAATAGATAGCTCAGATAAAACATCTTTGTGGTATGCTTTAGAGGTAAGGGATTATGATATATCAAACCTTTTAGTAGATAGAGGAGCAAATTATACAAAGCTTAATAAAAAAGGCGTTAGCCCTTTAAAAGAGGCTATATGGAATAATGTGCCATCTCTAGCTGTAAATTTAATTAATAATGGTGCAGATGTTAACGTTAATGATTCTGTAGGTAATAATATATTAGTAGAGCGTGCTGTGGTTAATGATAACGCTAAGATATTAGCTGCTCTTGTAGATAAAAAAGTTAGCTATAAAAAAGATGTAACTTTAATGCGTGGAGTAATAGATGGGGCGCATAAAATTATCCCAGTTTTAATAAAAGATGGTGCTAACCCTAATATAATGAATGAGTATGGAGAGCCTTTGATTTGGCAAGCTATGCGTAAGCAAAATAATGATGCAGTAAAGGCTTTAGTAAAAACGGGTGCAGAGCCAAATGTTTTTGATAAAAAGAATAAGGTTACTCCTTTAAGCATAGCAGCATTTAAAAATGATATTGAAATGGTGAGATTTTTATTAAAAAATAACGCACAGCCAGATATTGCTGATAAAAATGGCTATACTCCGTTAATGTATGCGGCATCTAAGGGTAACTTAAAAGTGGTAGAGTTATTGTTAGAGAGTGGTGCTGATGCTAAAATAAAGGCTAATAATGGCATGGATATTGTTACCTTAGTTAGTAAAAGTAAAATTACTGATATGAATGTTAAAAACTATTTAGTAGAGCTGTTAAAAAGTAAGGTAAATAAGTAGAAAAACTTATTAGGTTATATTAAGAAACAGGTATAGGGAAGAGCCCCATCTTGCGCCTAAAGTGCTGTAATATATAGATAAAATGTTTCACATGAAACATTTTGTTAGAATGCTTTTTCTCAAAAAATTAAAGATTTTATTTATAAGTAGGTGTAGAGTTTTTCATGTAAAAGAATGGGCGTCCCATTATGGTACACTTTGTGCTGTTATAAGAGTAGCTGATGAATATCCTTAATAGTATGCAGTTTGTTTGGATAGCCTTTAATTGCAAAGTCCGCCAGCTCTAGCTTTTGCCGTAAAGGTATTTGACGAGCTATAATTTTGTTATATTTATCCTCATCCATACCAGAGCGCTTTAAGGCGCGTTGTTTTTGTATATGTTCTGGAGTGTTAATAACAATTGTGTAATCACAAAGCTTGTCGAAACCTGCTTCAAATAATAACGGCACTTCAATTACAACTAGCTGAGCACGATTCTTATGCGCGATATTTATAAATTTCAGGTTAGCCTTGCGTACTAGCGGGTGTAGTCGTTTTTCTAGCTCATTAATTTTATTATTATCAAACGCAGTTTTGGATAGTTGTTTTCTATCCATATTTAACTGCCTTAAAATTTTATGCACAACTTTATCGCTATCTTGCACCCATGGTGTATAGCGTTTAAATATTTGTAAAGCAGTGGATTTGCCACTTGCTATGCCACCTGTTAAGCCTAGTACTAGCATGTTAGTCTAGATTGAGTTTCTCCATTACATTAAATAGATCCTTATCACCACGGCCGCAAAGATTACATATTATAATATCATCTTTATTATATTGCAGTGCCTCTTTAGTTAGCTGTGCTATCGCATGGCTTGGCTCTAACGCTGGGATTATACCCTCAGTACGGCTGAGCAATTTAAATGCCTTTAAGGCCTCGTCATCGGTTGCGCTTTTATATTGTACACGGCCGATATCATTTAATATGCAATGCTCAGGGCCTATGCCAGGGTAATCTAGGCCAGCTGATATACTATATGTTTCTTGCACTTGCCCGTTATCATCTTGCATTAAATATGTTTTAGCACCATGTAATACGCCCACTTGCCCAGCTGCAATGCTAGCTGCATTATCAGATGTTTGCAGGCCTTTACCTGCGGCCTCTACTGCTATTAAATCTACCTGAGTATCATTTATAAAAGGGTAAAATAAGCCAATAGCATTACTACCACCACCAATACAAGCGATTAAGGTATTTGGTAGTTTACCCTCTGCCTCTAATATTTGCTGTTTTGCCTCAGCACCTATTACGGATTGAAAGTCACGCACCATCTCTGGGTATGGGTGCGGGCCTGCTGCTGTGCCTATTAGATAGTAGCTATCATGCACATTGGTTACCCAATCACGCAAAGCCTCGTTCATTGCATCTTTTAGGGTGCCGCTGCCATCTGATACTAGCTTTATCTCGGCTCCTAGTAGCTTCATTCTAAATAAATTAGGTTTTTGGCGTTCAGCATCTTTTGCGCCCATATATACTACACACTGCATGCCAAATAATGCACATACGGTAGCAGTGGCCACGCCATGTTGCCCTGCACCAGTTTCTGCCAGTATGCGTTTTTTACCCATGCGTTTGGCAAGTAAAATTTGGCCAATACAATTATTTATTTTATGCGCGCCAGTATGGTTTAGCTCATCACGCTTAAAGTATATTTTTGCACCACCTAGTTGCTCGGTTAAGTTTTTAGCAAAATATAGCGGGTTAGGGCGGCCAACATAATGTTTTAAGTAGTAATCAAACTTTTGTTTAAATTTTTGGTCAGTTTTTGCCTTTTTATACTCCTCCTCTACTTGCAGGATTAGGGGCATTAAAGTTTCTGCCACGTAACGGCCACCATATTGCCCAAAATGGCCTTGTGAGTCCGGGTAACTATATTGCTCTTGCTGTTTCAATTACTTGCTTAATTAGTTGGGGTGATTTTACACCTTTTGCCGATTCAACGCCACTTGATAAATCAATATATTTAGCGCCACTTATTTGTATGGCTTGGGATAAGTTACTATTGTTAAGCCCGCCAGATAAAAAATATGGCTTTGATGAGATGTAGTCTTTTAAAATATTCCAATCAAAACTTACTGCATTACCACCTGGTATATTGCTATGTTTTGGTGGCTTGGCATCAAATAAAAAGTAATCTGCAATATCTGCAAATGGTTTTATTTTTTGTAGGTCATCAGCAGTGCTAATACCAAAAGCTTTTATAATAGGTAGGTCAAATTGTTGCTTGATTTGTTTAATACGCTCTACAGTTTCATCACCATGTAGTTGCAAAAAATCAGGTTGTAAATTGGCTATTATTTCTTCTAATTCATCATTATTAGCATCTACCGTTACTGCCACCTTGGGTATAGTAATTATATCAGCTAGTTGTTTAGCTTGTTCATAGCTTATATGGCGTGGAGATTTTGGGTAAAATACAAAGCCAGCATAATCAGGCCTATATTGTTGTACCGCCTGTGCTGCCTCAATACTATTTATGCCGCAAATTTTTATTTTCATGGGTTTTTGATAAATAAACTACCCCACACATTATCACAAATGAGCCTATTATTGTATAAATATCAATTGTCTCATCAAACATAAAGTAACTAAGTATTATAGCAAAAATAAGCTTAGTAAAATCAAATGGCATTACTGCGCTAATATTGGCTAAACTAAACGCTTTAATAGTAGCGTAAAAAGTTGTTAACCATGCAAGAGAGGTAACTACTATATATATGCCTTGCTGTAATGTAGGTATTTGCCAGTGATATATAGCTAAAGGCAAGCCAATTAAAACAGCCATGATGCCGCCAAAAAACATCATGTTTATTGGCCCCTCAGTTTTTGTTAGTAGCTTTATATTTATATCTATCAAGCCCCATAGCAAGGTTACGCTTGCTAGCAGTAAACCTATCCAGTTAAAGCTACCTGCTGCTGGGCGTAGTATAATAATAACTCCGCATAAACCTATTGTAAGAGCAATTATTTTGGCTTTATTTAGATGCTCTTTAAAATATAGCACTGCCAATATACTGCTTACTATTGGTGATAAAAAGGTTATCGCAGTAGCAGTATTTAACGGTAGTTTATTAAGGCAATAATAAAATAACCATCCTGAGGATATCATTAAAAATGCCCGACTAAAATGTAAAGCTGGTTGGGTGGTTTTTGGCTTTATATTTTTAATAGCCATAATTACTACCACTATGATGGTTGCTACAACTACTTGTAAAAACATAAGTAGTAGCGGGTGGATGCCACCTATACCGTTAGTAGCTTTTTTAGCGAATGCCATAAGTATAGCTACACTTAAGGTGCGTAAAAACATATAACCTATAGCTTGCTTATAATTTTGCATGGGCGACAGTTTATAGCGGTTGATAATTAATAAATCTATCTGTATAAGCTTGCTCTGTTTTAATCACATGCGGATGTGGTGAAATTGGTAGACACGCTAGATTTAGGTTCTAGTGCCGCGAGGCGTGGGGGTTCAAGTCCCTCCATCCGCACCATGACTGTGTTTTTTACAGTCCAATAAAATCCAAATTTTAACTGTAATAACTAAGCTCTATAAGGGTTTTGTGTGTTATGTCGTCCGATGTCGTCCATTGACATCCTAAAACAAAAGAGTATAAAAAAGAGTATAAAGTATGTAATGAATAATAGACGCAAACAGATTGATGGTCGTACTACTACAGATATAAGGATAAAGGCTTTAAAAGCTGGGCAAACAATACCATGTGGTGGCAATTTAGTATGTGTAGCAAATGATAAGGGCATCAAAACTTTTAGGCTGCGTTATAAGTTTGGTGGTAAGCCCTATATTTATACAATTGGTAAATTTGGTAAGGAAGAAAGCGGCTTATACTCTTTAAAAAAAGCAAGGGCCGAGCGTGATAGGCTAAAAGCAATGATTGAAGAGGGGTTAAACCCTAGCTTAGAGAAAAAGAAGAGAAGGTTAGGGTTAGAGAAAAAAGTAAATAATACCTTGGAGAGCCTGGTAATAGAGTGGTTTGATACTCAAAAGGATAAAAGAGCTGAAAGCACCAATAAAAAGAATTTGGCTAGGATTAAGAGATATATCTTTCCTACATTAGGGGCAATGCCAATTGATGAGATTGATACTAGCCATCTATTTAAAGTTTTTGCTAAGCTAGGAGATAAGTTTGAAACGGCTAGTAAAATAAAAGAGGATTTAAATAGGGCTTTTTCTTATGCGGTTGTGCTTAAAGTTATAAAGTATAATTGCTTTCATGATTTTAGACTGCGTGAGGTAGTGAAAAAGAAAGAAGAAAAGAGTCACCCACATCTGTCAGAATCTGAATTGCCAGAGTTTTTTTATAAATTGTATAGTGTAGATAATAACTATCTGCATTTATTAAGTTTACACTTTATTGCACTAACCTTTTTAAGATTAAAAACAGCTAGGTTTTTTAAGTGGGAGTATGTCCATTGGGATAAGAAAGAGCTAAAAATACCAGCTAGCGAAATGAAAATGAAAAAGCCATTTACTGTGCCTATATCAAAGCAGCTAATGATTGTATTACAAAAAATCAAAGAGCTTAATTATAACTCTGAATATTTGTTTCCATCATATGGTAAAGAAAAGGTTATAAGTGAACACGCCTCTTTAAACTTAATGCATAGAGCAGGTTATAAGGGTAAGATGTGTAATCATGGTTGGAGGCATATTTATTCAACAATCTTGAATGAAAGCTTGCAGTTTAACAAAGACGCAATTGAGGTGCAGCTTCATCATACAGTTATATCAGCAAGCAAGGTAAGTAATGCCTATAATGATGCACAATATATGGATGAGCGTATCAAGATTATGAATTGGTGGGGTGACAAATTGGAAGAGTTGGGGATGAGGTTTTAATTATGAATACAATTAATAACGATAAGGCAAAATTATTAATAAAACCTAGTTTGATTAAAATTGACTGGGCTATATATTTTGCCGGCCATTCTATTTATGGCGATTGGTGGGATAACAATAGTGAGAAAGTAAATAAAATACTATATGACAACTTGCATACTTATAGGGAAAGCAAGAATAATGACCCTGTTTTTAAAAAGTTAGAGTTAGTAATATACCAGCTTTCACAAGCTCTATTTGACGGTAGGTTAAGCTCATACCTATTAATTGAGGTTGAAGATTATTACTTAAATCGTACCAAATTCAAAATTGATCAAAGTAGCTGGTATTATTCTTTTTTATGGAAACTCATTTTTTATGATAAAGACAAAGAAAAACTTGAGAAGCCATTAATAGCACAGATGCAAGTACAAACAGATGAAGAGTTTGAAGGGCAATTATCTGAAGTTGGTGAGATTGAGTTTTGTAATGTGTATTTATTAGCTAACGAGTTAGAAGCACAGGGGATTGAAATTGATTATTTAGCTATTATTCAAGATGAACTTGAAATAAAACCTAAAATGAAAACAGATCCTTTTAGCA
>Ga0163110_10001562_pt1 | contig 11640 bp, 9 predicted proteins | sample CRUFie1St17metaG_FD_108703 | JGI IMG/M metagenome (GOLD analysis project Ga0163110, IMG submission 108703) | Marine microbial communities from the Costa Rica Dome - CRUD Field 142mm St17 metaG | ecosystem: Environmental > Aquatic > Marine > Oceanic > Photic zone | place: Costa Rica: the Eastern...
ACTTCAACTGATGTACCCATGTCAAGCAACTTTGATGATGCACCAGCAACTCCTGACGCATCGATTACTGCCTTGCAGAAAATCGGGAATTCATCGCCTTTTCCGTCAATTTTCCAATTGGTAAATTGATTTTCGCTATTGTAAATTCTCTCCATTGACCTTACTTTATGTCTAAGGTATAGTTTGGAGCCCAATTTACCAGCCTCATCCATGAGCCATTGTTCAAAAAGATGCTTTTCCAATACATATCCGGGCTCAGTGAGGAGTTTTTCTGTTCCGTCGGGAAATATGACTCTGATGCCTTTGACATCCAATGCTTTGACGTGATCTGGTATGTCCAAGTCTAAGTTCTGCACCGCTAAATCGGACAAACATTCGCCACAATGGACTGGTACGCCAACTGAAGGGTCTGCTTCGACTACAACTGTCCTCAAACCAGCGCGTGCACAATGAATAGCTGCTGAACCGCCACCGGGCCCGGCACCGATGACTAACACATCGACCATATCGGCTTCCTCTGCCATGAACTTACCAGTGGCAATCAGTCCATCAATGAAGCGGTTGACATGTCATGGCTGACTACGCAGGTTCAAAGGTATAATCGTATTGGGTGGATTGTGGCTTGGAAGACTCTGAAGCGTTGGATGCGTCACCTCGAATCGAGAGGGGAGATGCTGCGCATCCCTAGACCTGTCGATGTAGAGTATGAAGCCGGTGCTATCGCAGACCTGCTAGTAAAAAATGACGGGCCAGCTGTTTTATTCGAACAGCCCAGATTAGCAGACGGTTCGATTTCAAAGATACCTTTGGTAATGAATATCTTTGGCAGTAATGATCGAACTCTTAGAGCGCTAGGTGCGTCACATGAAACCGAAGTGGGCGACCGCATGGTTGCTATGATGAAGCCCGATATCGGAGCTTACATGAGAGCCCCTTGGAAAGCACTACCATTGGTTAGAGATGCCTTAGCGATGCCGCCAAGAAAGAAATGGCGCGGCAATTGCCAAAGAGTTCGACTTGATACCGACCTTACCAAATTACCCATTCCCAAGACTTGGCCGATGGACGGTGGTGCCTTTGTCACCTTACCACTTGTTGTAACTAAAGATCCAAACTCTGGGGAGCACAACCTTGGAATGTATCGTGCGCAGGTCTTCTCGGAAAAGGAAATTGGATTACATTGGCAAATACACAAGCACGGCGCTGACCACGCAGCAGCAACGGGCGAAGCACAAAAGATGCCAGTGGCAATATGTATGGGCGGACCGCCAGAGCTCATTTTCTCGGCGATTGCACCATTGCCAGATAACCTCTCTGAATACCAATTTGCCGGCATACTTGGCAGTAGGTCACTGCGAATAACCAAGGCCGTAAGTCAAGATCTAATGGTTCCCGCAGAAGCAGATATTGTCATCGAAGGCTATTGCATTCCTGGCGAGACCAAACTCGAGGGACCGTTTGGCGATCACTTCGGCTTCTATTCGCTAACCGGCCAATACCCCGTAATGCATGTAACCGCAATCACAGCACGCAAAGATGCGGTTTTGCCGGCGACGATAGTTGGCCTCCCCCCCATGGAAGACGGTTACTTAGGAGAGGCCATAGGTCGTCAATTCTCTCCTGTCTTGCAATTCCAACACAGGGATGTAAAAAGCGTCCACCTACCGTTGGAGACTGGTTTCCATAACCTTGCGATAGTTGCCGCCAAGCAACGATATCCTCGTCAGGCTAGAAAAACTGCGCTAGGGCTACTTGGTGCTGGGCAAATGATGTTCTTGAAGGCAATAATTACAGTCGACCCAGATCAAAATCCGAAAGACCTTGAAGCATTACTCGACGCACTTAACGATAAAGTTGAGATTGCCAATGACGTAATAGTCCTAGAAGGAATGGTTGCCGACTCTCTAGATGCATCAAGCCCTTACGAAAATGTTCACGACAAACTAATCATCGATGCAACGACAATCCCTGAGCGAGACCCGAGGTCAGACAATGAACCACTAGAGGGTTCTTTCAAACAAGCAACTCCGAAATGGCGCCAAGGTTTGGCTGAATCTGATTCATTTGCTGAAATAGAATCTATAAAGAAAATTCCTGAAGTAACTGATGCCAGAATGCTACGCAACAACATGTTAGTTGTTACCACCAGCATTGAGGGAAGCCCGTCGCCGAGAACTGGTTCAGAAACATTCAATGATGAGGCAGAAGCGGCAAGAATTGAGCGAATTAATCAATTGAAAAATTCAATTTGGCAATTGGATTCTAAAAAATGCTTGAGATGGTTGTTTATTACCAACGATGACATGGATTTAAACTGCAAAAAAGCCAGAAGAAGACTACTGTGGCAACTAACCTCAAGATTTGATGTCGGCAGAGGTCTGTTCTTTGATGAGGATCGCCAAAGATTGTGCTGGGATGCAACAACTCCAATTCCAAGTGAGACACACGGCGTAAGGCGTTGGCCTGCAATTACTCTTCACTCAGAAGAAACTCTAGAGAAAGTGGCTGGTCATCCAGAATTAGCAAAATATGAGTGGCCTGTCCATCTAGAATTCGGGGGCCATGATTGATGGACATTAAACAGATAATGTCATTCATCAAAATTGAGCACACCTTATTTTCACTACCATTCATTATCATCGGATTCTTCATTGCAGTGGAGCAATTCTATCCGTCGGGTGAAATGCCGTTAGCTGATCTGTTCTGGGTTCTTGTTGCCGCGGTTGGAGCAAGGGGCCTGGCGATGACCTTGAACAGGATTATCGATAGGAATATCGACGCTGAAAACCCTCGTACTGCACAGCGGCACCTAGCCAGTGGCACCATGTCAATGTCAACTGCATGGACTCTGGCAGTGGCTTTCCTTGGAATGTTGCTCCTTGGTGCTGGAATGCTTAACGAGGTCGCACTAGCCATGTCTTGGTTACCTGTGCTAACTTTCGTAATCTATCCATACACTAAGCGATTCACTTGGCTGTGTCACCTTTGGCTTGGCTTGTGCTTAGGCTTAGCACCTGCAGGTGCTTGGGTTGCTATTGCTGCCGATTTCCACGGGTGGGAAGCAATTACTGGCACCGGTGGTGGGTTTGGTAGCGGGCTATTGTGGTACCCAACTATCTTCTTCATTTCGCTTGGTGTAACGCTGTGGATTACGGCTTTTGACATCAATTATGCAAGAATGGATGTTGAGAGTGATCGGAAGCATGGCATTAATTCATTCCCCGCACGGTTTTCTGAAAGGGCAACAACGAGGACAAGTATTCAGTTGACTTTGCTCTGGTTTGCTTGTTTTGCCTTAGCGGACCCGATGGAAGAGGCTTATTTCCTGATTGGAGCACTGATTATGGCACTAGCAAATGCTTACGTGATGTTGAGAAATGAATCACTGGATAAATTCCAGGACATTCTGTTCAAGGTTTCAGTATCAACCGGATGGGTGTTGATTCTTCCATTTTTGTTCCTTTGAAGAATCCAATCACCCTAATGTAAAACTGGACTAAACCACTAAAGGATCTGCTACCTCTATCCCAAGTTTTACAGAAAAATCCGTGGCCATTTTAACTCGGTTTGTATTGCTCAAGTAGTAATTAGCGGATATCAATAGTTCATCACTTCCGTTTGAAACATAGAACTTATTTGTTGTAGGGTAACTTTGATACTCATCTCCACCGCCTGGACTAAATTTACAAATTATCTCACTTTTTTCTGTCAGAAAAATCTCAGTCAGAAATGTTATGTCACCAATGATATCCTCATCCGTTGCGTCAGTTATAATCATTATCTCAGCAAGATATCGGTATTCGCTATGAAAGAATACGGTAATTTCCCATTCTTCATAGTCATCGGGATAAATAACTTCATCGACTGACTCGCTGACAAAGGTCCAACCTATATACAAAACAACAAAACCACCAATAAATGAACATGCACTTATTAACAAACGAACGAGAAACCCAACTTCGATTTCTGGGTTAAATAAAGCTATGAAACTCATGCCAACAAAAAATAATCCACCAAGGATCCATGGCAGAAAGAATACAGTCAAGCCTGCGTTTTTTGGAATTTTACGGCCTCCCAGACTATCCTTGTACTCTCTTATTACCTCAAATGATTCATCTAATTCACCTGATACTAGGCCTTCAACCAGTTCATCTTTTGCGCTACCAGAACTTACCTCGTCCCACACACTCATATGTTTCAGAGTTGAGTGTGGAAAATGAGTAAAAAAAATTTATTCCTACTCCTATCAATAAACTGCGTTGGATAGAATATTTTTTTGTCGAATGAAATGTTGATGGGCTGCATGATGTTAAATCGAATTATGAACCCAATCGTTGCATCACTGCTAGAGTTTAATGAGGCATTTGAAATTCCAAAACTGGAAGCGCCAGGATTAGGCCCAGATGAGTTAATTGAACTACGAATAAAACTCCTTACTGAAGAAGTTCAAGAATACGCAGAAGCAGCAAGAAGTGGCGATTTAGTTGAGGTTCTCGATGCTTTAGCCGACATCGGCTACATTCTAGCTGGCACCATAATCAACCATGGGATGCAGGGCATCTATGATGATGCATTCAATGAAGTCCATCGCTCGAACATGGCCAAACTCGTCAATGGTAAGGTGATTCGTCGAGAAGATGGCAAGGTACTCAAGCCAGAAGGATGGCAACCTCCGCAACTGGCACAGTTTGTCGAATAATTCGGTTGAGTTATTGCTTAGAACCGTTTAGGAACACTATGAGCCGCCCGGTCGCACTGGTAACTGGAGGCGGTCAAGGCATCGGTGCAGCGACCTGTAAGCGGCTGGCTGAGGATGGCTATGACATACTGCTTACCTACAATACATCTTCAAAGCCTGCTGAGATGTTGGTTGATCAAATCAGAGAGAGTGGAAACGATGCATTAGCAGTCAAGGTTGACTGTAGCAATCAAGGAGAAGTTAGTTTGCTAGGCATCCACCCTTGGATGGCACGTAAGATTGAGGTGTTAGTCCTAAACCATGGCGCCTACAACCGAGTTGCGGCTGACGAGTTAACTATCGACACACTACGCGAAACTATGGCGGTTAATTTTGAAGGTTCTGTGGCAGTATGGAAAGCAATACAACCTCACCTAAGCCAAGACGCTAGAATGGTTGTTGTCGGCTCTCAATTAGGAACTAGGGGCTCACCACACGGTGCAGACTATTCCGCCTCCAAAGCAGCATTGGCAGTGTGGGCTAGATCGCTTGCTCAGCAATTAGGTCCAGAGGGAAAAAGAGTCAATATTCTCGCACCAGGTTACGTTGATACTGCGATACTGGCTGGTGACTCAGAACAGAAAAGAGCTCAGAGGGAGAATGAAGTACCGCTCAAAAGAGTCGGAACCCCTGAAGATATGGCATCGACCATTTCATTCCTGGTAAGCGACGATTCAGCCTATATCACGGGTAGCATCATTCATGTCAATGGTGGATTGTATCTGCCTTAGGAAATACCATAGTTGAAAACCATTGATTGCTAGCCGGTGTATGCTGGAGGGTGGCAATGCCTAATGAATGGGATGACGAAGGCGAGTTTGAAAACCTCGCTAATTTATCATTAGAGGATTTTGACACTGCGGCAAAAGACCCATTTGATCTATCAAAAGCGCTAGAAGGGGCTGCATTGGAACATCTACGACCCGATGTTAAGCGCTTTGTATTACATTCTGAGTTTGAACCCTCAGGTGATCAACCAAAAGCAATTGAAAAATTGATTTCTCAATTGGAAAATTCACAGGAGCGATGTGTTTTGCTTGGCGTCACTGGCAGTGGCAAAACTTTTGCAATGGCTAAGGTAATTGAAAAGCTGAATATACCGACGCTAATCATGAGCCACAACAAGACTCTAGCAAGGCAGTTATACCAAGAAATGGCTGGCTACTTCCCTGAAAATGCCGTAGATTATTTCGTTTCCCATTATGACTATTATCAGCCCGAGGCTTATCTCCCCAAGCGAGATTTGTATATTGACAAAGAGCTGTCAATCAATGAGCGCATCGAGCAAGAGAGGTTTGCCTCCGTAGCATCCTTAGTTAGCAGGCCAGATTGCGTAATCGTTTCCTCAGTTTCGTGTATATACGGTCTAAATCCGCCTGAAACGTTTCTCGAATCACACGTTAGATGCTATGTTGGCCAGCAGATCGAGCCAACTGATTTACTGAGGGAATTGATAGGCTTACAATACGTTCGAACTAACACCGACTTAGCCCGTGGTAATTGTCGCCTGCGTGGTGAAGTGTTGGATGTGTGGATGCCATCAAGAGATGATCCTATTCGTATCCAATTTGACTTCGATGGAGTAACCAAAGTTCAGGTCTGTGACCCGGTGTCATGGGAGGTTCTCGACAATCTTGATGAAGCGTGGATTCATCCAAAAGAATTCTTCATGACCAGTCCAGAGCGGTTTGAAAAAGCATTAGAATCCATTGAAACCGAACTCGACGGTAGAATCGCCCACTTTAAGAGCCTAGGTAAGGATTTGGAAGCTCATCGTATTGAACAGAAAACCCGATATGACCTCGAGATGCTGAGAGAGATAGGCCATTGTCAATCAATTGAAAATTACTCACTACATTTCGACGGACGAGAGCGTGGCCAAAGGCCGTATTGCTTGCTTGATTTCTTTGCCGCCTGTGCTAAGCAATTCCACGGCGATCCCAGGAAGTTCCTTGTCATTATGGATGAGTCTCACGTTAGCCTACCGCAGGTCGGAGGGATGTATCACGGCGACAGGTCTCGTAAAGAGAGCCTGATAGAGCACGGGTTCAGATTACCCACTGCAGCCGATAACAGGCCACTTAAAATTCCTGAATTTCAATCATTAGTGCCACAGATGGTATATGTTTCTGCCACACCTGGGGAGCGAGAATTACGGCATCTTTGTGAAGTGACTAACCAAACAATACCCAATGGACTGCTACATGCTCAATCGAGCGGCGGCGCAGGCCCACCGGACCTCAGCAAGAAACATCCAGATTCTGAAAGCATGTATGACATGATACAATCGATAAATCACATATCAAAAATGGAGATAAGGCCTACTGGGCTCTTAGACCCAAATATCGAGGTTCGTGGCACTGAAGGGCAAGTAAGTGATCTACTATCAGAAATCAATCAGCGAGTTAGCAAAAATGAACGCTGCTTGATAACTGTGCTGACCATAAAGTTCGCTGAAGAAGTATCGGAATACTTGAACAGTATGGGTATCAAGGCCCACCATTTACATTCAGAAATAGACACAATCGAGCGGTCAGAAATTATCAATGCGCTAAGAATTGGTCACATCGATGTCATCGTGGGAATAAACCTGCTTAGAGAAGGTCTTGATATTCCTGAAGTTAGTTTAGTTGCGATTTTTGACGCTGATAAGCAAGGTTTCCTGCGTAATGAGAGGAGTTTGTTGCAAACCATAGGAAGAGCAGCAAGGAATCAAAACGGCAGAGTAATACTGTATGCTGATGGCATGTCTCCGTCAATGTCAGCGGCAATACAACAAACACTTGAACGCCGGGCAAGGCAGGAAGCCTACAACCTAGAACACCACATAGTGCCAAAGACAATCAAGAAGGCTCTACCTGCGATGTATTCCAAAGATGATGAGTTCATATCGGGCACAAATACCTCCGCCGGCAATAAACGCCTAGTAGGCAAAAAAGGCGGCAGGGGTGACGGTGACTGGGCCCAAAAATTGGGGTTGGGTGCAGGTGCTTGGAGTAGAGCATCACCGGAAAATAAAAATCCAATTGAAAATTCGAATTATCAATTGGAAAATATTGCTGATTTTGTCGAGGAACAAGACCTAACGACCGAACAAATTACTGAAATGCTCATGGAAGTCAAAGCAGAGATGGAGAACGCTGCGAAGCAACTTGATTTTGAACAAGCAGCAAAACTAAGAGACCGTGCATTCGAGTTAGAACAACTGTTACTACGATGAACAGGTTCATGTTTAGGAGGTATTTGGGTGGATTATGGCGCTGTCTCCAGACGACTTTGATGTCCCTGTCAGAGACTATAAATTCGCAGAAATAACCTCCCCGAGTTCCCTTATCGATCAAATGGCTAGTGCTGGAGGATTCACTGCGACAAAGTTAGCTACCGCTAGAACAATCCTCAAAGATATGAAGGCACAGCTAGATGCTGTCAACGGAGATAGTGGCAAAGTCTGCAACTGGCTGTCGTTCCCTGCTTGTTTGTGTGCTACTGGAACTCGTGGCTTCTTTGTCGAAGCAACAAAGCACAAGATGTTCAACGTAATTTCAACAACTTGTGGAACCTTAGATCACGACATTGCACGTTCATACCAAGAATACTATCATGGTGCATTCGAACTGGACGATATCGAACTGGGTGAGCACTCATTAATGAGATTAGGTAATGTGATCGTTCCTAACTCTTCTTACGGCGAAATAATCGAAGAAGTCGTGATGCCGGCATTAGAGGATATCTATGTGTCAAGGCAAGAAGAGACCGGACTAACAGGTGCCGATGCTTGGATAGGTTTCGGCTCTATTCACCTAGTCTGGGAGTTAGGCAAGAGAATTGGTAAACCTGACTCACTAATCTACTGGGCATGGAAAAATCGTATTCCTGTGTGCATCCCCGGGATTACTGATGGGTCTATTGGCGCACAGTTATTCATGTTCAGACAAAAGCATCGAGATTTTCATATCGATACGTTAGCTGATGAGCAGGTGATGAGTGATTTGACGTGGGATGTCGAAGTTTCAAATGCGCTGATGGTTGGTGGTGGCATCTCAAAACATCATGTGATTTGGTGGAATCAATATCGCGGCGGACTTGATTCAGCAGTTTACATAACTACTGCACCTGAGCACGACGGCAGCCTATCCGGTGCAAGATTAAGGGAAGCCATATCGTGGGGTAAAATGCGACCAGAAGCACCCAATGTATGTGTTGAAGGAGACGCAAGCGTATTACTACCTTTGATTGGATATGATTTGTTTGGAGGAAATTAGAATGAGGAAAAAGCAGAATGCACTGTTGATGGTCACAATAATGGCTTTTATGTCATTATCAGGTTGCTTTGGAGAGGAAAAAACGGAAATTGTAGAAGAAACATCAGGATATTTTGAGTTTCAAGATATGCTTGACGGGAGAACTTGGTACCATTACCCTGGCGGGATTAATGCCATGAACAATACCTCGGCACTAGGAGGCGACAATGTCCCATTTTACGCTACTTCGTCGTATTACAGTATCGGAATGTCGACATTTGAGCCAACCATGGGAATTACCTCAACAGGCAACCTATACATTACAAGTTGGGGCAATGGTAACGCGGGATCCACAGCAATTGTGCAATGCAGTAATATGGTCGAAATGACCTCTATTACCGACTATACTTGCCAAGATGTATACGGTGCGGTTCCACCAGTCGCTAATTCAAACGACCCTTATGTCTATGTTGACCCTTGGACAGATAGAATCATGAAATTTGACATGCATGCTCTTGGGGGCATGACTGTAGAGTGGTCGGATGATGAGGGGCAATCATGGACAGGTCCATCAATTGCCACAGGTTATTCCGTGCAAGACCACCAAACAATTGCATCATCACCGTATGGTGGATTATTGCATGAGACTTTGTGGGTATTTTGCATCAATGGGAACTATCCTGCACCATTATGTTCAGCCAGCCAAGATGGTGGCTTTACGTGGGGTCCTGAGTTACCTGGTGCACCAGTTGACTGTCAGAGTGGCGGTTTATCTGCCCACATAATTGGAGCGGAGAATGGTAACTTCTACCGCGGCCAGATTGGCTGTAATGGAGAAGGATACTCAATGTATAAGACCGAGGATGGGGCAATCACTTGGACAGAACACGTCCTGCCAACGGAGGAATCCGGAACTGCAGATACGTGGAATGCTGAAGAGGCACAAGTCGACACAGACACGCAAAGCAACGTCTACGCAATGTGGATGGGCATTGACAACTTACCCTACTTCTCATACTCAACTGACCATGCAGAAACTTGGTCCGACGCAGTTATGGTCGCCCCAAGTCACCTACAGGGAACCGGTTTCCCAGTAGTCATTGCCGGCGACCCCGGTAGAGTTGCATTTGGTTACATTGGCGAAGATGGCGATGGGCTATGGGATGGTTACATCTCAGTTATGACCGACGCTTTCAATGAAACCCCACTGATTACGACGGTACAAGTTAACGCAGATGATGACCCTCTTGATAATGCAAGTCCAACCTGTGGCTATGAGCGCTGTGGCGGCTTTGGTGACTTCATCGATATGCAGATAGATGCATATGGTAGACCGTGGCTAGCTCTCTCACACAATCCAAATGGCGATACTGGAATCTTCGGCACATTCACTCATGGTCCTACTCTCTATGGCAATCTAACAACTCTTACTGTGATACCAGAAGGCGGTCCTCAGACTTTGTAATCCAAGTCCTTGGTTGCTAAATAATGCATCAAACTGGTTCTAAGTGGGATTAGTGGCCTCCATCGTTGACCGTCGACCGCCTGCATGACATCATCGATTACCGAAAGATCTGGCCTGGGTGATTCTGTGCTTATTTTTCCGCTCTGTAGAAGTGGAGAAATCAATGGTTTCGCTGCTAAGTCATCAGCGTCAAATATACCTGAAGCACCGGCTAATGTCCGTTGATAGAGTAGTTGCAACTGATCGAGTGTTTCTTGAGTTGTCCATCCTCTTCTGCCACAAATATTCATTATCGACGGTAACTTCTCCACATTGTCGATTAATTTAATCAGGCATGCAGCAACATCCTGCTGCGAAACCCACCAGTGCTTTTCAAGCTGGTTTTCCGCAATAACAGGCTCACTACCTTGACACAATTTGAGAAAAGCATCAAGTTTAGTGTTGTGGTGTTTGGCAGCTGAATAATGAATCATATCGTGAACATGCAGTAATTTAATTGAATTCTCGGGCTGATAAAGTTGCTGAGGACTCTCTGAAATCACGATAATATTACAACGATAAATCTCAAGTATTGAGGCATCAACCTCTAAGTTGCCAAAATGAAAAAAGAGCAATACATCATCTTTGGAAACATTCGATTGACTATGCACTTTCGGCTTGTGTTGGATAAATTCAAGGCTTGCAGATATTTTCTCAATAGATGAATCGTAGTGCTGGTCGATAACTGTGCAACGAGTATTATTCAGTATTATCCTACTGAAGATCTCCTCTGCAAGACCACTAATTTCACCCAAAAAGTGCACTACTCTCTCTTGGGTCATAACATCGCTAAACCGTTATATTTGATTAATCAAACTACCCTTAGTTGCAAAAATTTTCAATTGAAAATTGTAATTTATAATTGAGTTTTATTATTGGCAAATTCGCTGGATTTCAGACAAATAAGAGACGGATTAAGCAGGAAAGATCTTGATTTTCCTCAGCCATATTGAATAATCGATTATAATCAATGAATCATTATTTGTTAAGTATATATAAAATTAGATTATACGACATTGTAAAAAATGGAAATTTTTGTTAAAATCAATTGGTAAAAGAATAATTATACGACAAATTCAATTGGTTTTTTACTTTTTTTGACCAAATAGTATAAGACCCCTCACATAAGAGGTTTGTTTAACCGGGAAGGAAAGCCG
>Ga0163110_10001565_pt1 | contig 11631 bp, 10 predicted proteins | sample CRUFie1St17metaG_FD_108703 | JGI IMG/M metagenome (GOLD analysis project Ga0163110, IMG submission 108703) | Marine microbial communities from the Costa Rica Dome - CRUD Field 142mm St17 metaG | ecosystem: Environmental > Aquatic > Marine > Oceanic > Photic zone | place: Costa Rica: the Eastern...
AATTGTAATCCTGATGTCATAGGCAACTGGAGCCTGAGACCTGTCGACGAAGAATGCTCCTGGGCTGCCTGTGATTATCTCTGACATTGGGCTAAACTTGAACTCCCAGTTCTCAGGAAGAGATACTCTTAGAGGGACCTCCTCAATCAAAGCACCTACTCTTGGGAGGTCGATTAATCGTAGAGTCCTACCATCAGAAGTACCGATCAGGTTTCCACTCTCAGTCCATCCCCATTCCCCTTCAGTTCTGTTTGTAGGCCCTATTTCCGGAGGATTGACAGATACGGCAATGGATCCAACGACTGACATGGAAGAATGGTCGAATGCGCAACAGCCACCTGAAAATGAGTCGGTCCAGCTTCTGGAGGAGACTACCAGTTCAGAGAAAGAGTTGGCTTCCGATTCGTCCAACCACCCATCCGAGTTACCTAGGGCTTGATCTATCTGATCCAAGAGTCCAATTGATCTGTTCTCCAGAAGATCGGTTCCGTAGCTCTCGAGAACGGATACCCTTGCGAACCAAGTAGCGTTAACCTGTGAGCTATGTGAGATTGGGTGAGTGAAATTGAGGAACGACTGCCCTTGAATTGTCTGGTTACCATTAGAAACTGAGAGAACTGGATTAGATTCATGTTCCATTACTGAATCGTGAGAACCAGTAATTTGAGATAACGCAAGAAGGGTACAGATGAGGAGAGTTGCTAGAATCACTGATTTTCCATTCTCGGATGGCATCTTGGCACCTCACTCAAGTTCCAAAGATTATTTTGGAGCCAGAGAAGTCAATTTCCAAGGGGAACATGCGATGGCTTTCACCTAGATCCCTTTGTAGAATTCCTCGTAGATGCCGGTTTCCACATACTAAGAGGAAGCCTCCGTTTCCGGCTCCGAGAAGCTTGGCCCCTATTGCTCCGGAAGAGATAGCCCTATTGTACAAATCATCAATTTGTTTGTTCGTAACAATTGATGAGGCTTCTCTCTTGGATAACCATGTCTTGTTTAGAATGGCCCCCAGTGAATCGAGATTTTCCTGTTCTATATGGGAAGCTGCCTCGTCAGCGTGATTCCTAATTTCCCTCATCCTACTAATCTTGTCGGACTGGTCATCGGATTCCTCGGATAACACCTTGCTGGCACTCCTAGTCAGGCCTGTGAAGACGAGCGTGAAATTCTCGGAGAATTTTTTGGCCAATCCTTCCGAGACCTCTATTGGTTCGACTTTAACTCCGTTTTCTCCGAATCTGATTGAGTTGACTCCTCCGAAAGAGGCGGCGTACTGATCCTGTCTCCCAATCGGTGCACCCAAGGTGTCTATCTCGATTTGGCAAGCCTCTTCAGCGAGCTGTTCCTTGGAAACCTTCCTACCCTGGAAGGCATGCATCGCATTTAGTAGACCCACGGTCACCGTAGAGGAGGATCCTAGTCCTGTTCCCTGTCCGGGTATGTCAGCAATCGTGGTAATCTCGATTCCAGAGTCTATTCCAGTTAGCCTCAATGCCTCCCTAATCAGGTCGTGTTGGATTTTATCCAGAGAGTCCACATCCTCCATGGTTGAGTAAGAAACTCTAAGCCGATCATCGAATCTCCTGTTTATGGTGACATAGACGTATCGGGACAGTGCAGCTGAAACTACTCTGCCTCCCTTTGGTTCCGACATCGAGAAGTCATCGATATCTGTTCCACCGCCACAGAACGAAACTCTGAGAGGGGTTCGGCTGATTATCATTTAAACTTCCGACCAGAGTGTCACACATCAAGACGCCGGTTCGGGGGAATTGAGTATTTTTTACAATGGCAAGGCATATGAAAGGGCTGCTTCCGCAAGTGTCAGAGAACAATGGGCGACATTGTCACTATGGACGATCTAACCAACCAAGATATCGTAGACGTTCTGGATGATGCCGAAAGATTAGTTCCGGTTGCCAGAGGAGATGTTTATCTCCCTCTTCTGAAGGGAAAGGTGCTGGCAAACATGTTCTTCGAGAACTCGACAAGGACCAGGATGTCATTTGAGACTGCCATGAAGAGGCTCGGTGGTTCCGTCCTGAACTTCACTTCAATAGGCACATCAGTAGCGAAGGGTGAGACTCTCTATGACACCATGCAAATGGTTGATGGATATGCTGATGTGGCCGTTATCAGGCATCCGAGACAGGGTGCAGCCCAATACAGCGCAGACGCAGTGGGAATTCCTATTCTGAATGCTGGTGATGGTGCTGGTAACCACCCTACTCAGACTATGCTTGATCTCTTCACTATCAGACAGGTGCATGGCACTCTGGAAGGGCTTAATGTGGCCCTTGTCGGAGATTTGAGATACGGCAGAACAGTTCACAGCCTCTCCCACGCACTAGTTAGATTCGGAGCCGAACTCACCCTGGTATCACCATCAACACTGAAGATGCCGGTCGAGATAGTCTCGGATCTCAAGGAGCATGGCGCAAAAATAACGGAGACAGATTCATTGGAGGAACAAATCGCAAATGCGGACGTGATCTACGTAACTAGAATACAGAAGGAAAGGTTCCCTGATGAGGACGAGTACGTCAAGGTAGCCGGGATATACAAGATCGAAGCATCAGATCTTTCGGGAGCCAAGAAGGGGATGATCGTAATGCATCCACTACCGAGGGTGGATGAGATAAGTCCAGACGTGGACTCCACCGAGTTCGCCAGATACTTTGAGCAGGCTTTCAATGGAGTTCCCACTAGGATGGCACTACTATGCAGGAGTCTAGGAATTGATGTTCCAGAGAAGGTGAAGTAATGAGCGAGATGAGGAGAGTAACTGCCATTCGAAACGGCACAGTTGTGGATCACATCCCCTCTGGCTACGCAATGCAGGTAATCAAGATCCTGAGGATAGATACGGACAGGGCTACCCCAGTGTCTCTGGTGATGAATGTACCCAGCGATAAGTTAGGAAGGAAGGACGTCCTAAAAATAGAGGACAGGGAGCTGGATCAGGAGGACTTGGATAGGCTTGCTCTGATAGCGCCTGCTGCCAGTATAGCGATAATCAGAAATCACGCTGTGGCTGAGAAGATGAAGGTAGAACTAGCTGATGATCTCGTAAATATTGCTAAGTGCTTTTTTTGGAACTGTATTACTAAGAACGAGCGGGAACCATTGCCCCAAAGAATGCGTGTTACATCGAGGGACCCATTGCAACTACGATGCTATTACTGTGGACGTGAGCAAGAAATAGATGAATTGATCGAAAACATCCTCTAAGTTAATCTGTTTCAGGAGGCCTCAGAAAGCCAGTTTCTCATCGTGCATGACTGACAAACCTCCCGACTGGTAATCTCACCACATTCCTTGCAATTTTTTACATCTTGAGTAAGATCTGAATTTGCCATTAAGTACATCTCTCTTATTCTGTCAAGGGAGTGGAGAAGTCCGTGTCTTGATCCAGGAGTCAGTGACTCTAGATCGGCAACAACCGACCTACTCTGCTGACGCATAGCGCCGGGAGCGTGAGGACAGTCTCCATGATGAATGGGTAGTCCCGCAAACAAGGCGTGAGCGTGGATCTCTTGCTCAGGAATCCAGCGAAGAGGGACAATCCTGGGAACTAATCCATCAATCTTGGAATGAGTGTGTGGTGCTAACCGGACTGATCTTTCAACCTCACCCTTTTGGAAATTCATGAGAATGGACTGAGCCATATCATCCAGATTGTGACCCAATGCCATGATATCGGCACCCACTCTCTCAGCCAGAGCATTCAGACCCTGCCTACGGAAGACCCCACAGTATGAACATGGCATGAGCCCCTTCGCCTCAATGTGACTCTCTCCCATTGCAGGCATGAGCTTGACCACCTCGTCCATTCTTCCATAACCCATCTCCTCGTAGCTAAGAGTCTCAAATCTAAGAGAAAGTGAGTCGGCAAGTTCTCTCGCGAATTCCATCGAGGGAGCACGATATCCATCGATCCCCTCATCAACGCAACCCGCTACCAATTCCACGTCCCTCCGACGTCCGATAATGTCAGCCATCATCGATAGTAGCACTGCTGAGTCCTTTCCGCCTGAAACAGCTACCAGGATGATGAAGGGTGATCCATCGTCCTTGGTAGCTTTCTTTGGGAGACTTAGTTGTGCCCTCAGTTCCCTGGAGGTTCTCTTTCGAATTGAGGAAGAAAGATGCCTCCCGCACAGATGCTGCCCGCTGTACTCCTGAAAGACAATAGCATCGTAGCTACACCTGCTACAAGTCTGAACCTCGATGGCCCCTGTCATGTAGCTTCGGCGAGCAACATAGGCTTCAAACCATCCTCCGGTTATTTGATTGGCTGACTATGTACCGGAAAGTTATGGGCAGTTCTGGAATACTACCGAATCGGAGCGAGATTGGAGACAAGAGTTTCTCCCCAACGATTGACAGGATTTCCCTACTTGTTCTGTCGGTTTTCGGCGTATTAGCCTTTCCAGAAATAAAGGAGGTGCTAGAGCCGAGTATCGGTGCTATGTCTGGCTTAATGACTATATGTGGCCTGATTACAGTTATCCCTCTAATCGCGACGTCTATTGGAAAGATGTACGTTAGAATCAGGGCCTAGTTAGAGCGTAGCTTCAAAATTCTTGATTCCACGTAGCCGGAAACAATCTGCCAAGGGACAAGGAGCCTAAGTCCAGCAACTGCTATGATGAAAAGGCCGGCAGAGATTACCTTGCCGTATGTCATCTGTAGCTCCAGAGATTCCTTTACTTGACCGGTCCACTGTGTACCCTCCAGTATTCCAACGATAGAAATCATAAGGTCATCGAATGCCAAAGCGAGAGCCGTGGTGACTCCTACCAGAGATACGACCACTACAAGCTGTATTAAATGGGAGTTGACCACGTTATTGAACTGCCTGATGTACTCTGGATCTCTCTTTGACTCCTCTGGGAGCGAGGCCGCATATTCCATGTGAGATATGGCAGCAGTCCCAGACTCCATGAATAGGAGCATCAGTATGGCAATCCCAAGTAGGGAGCTTGCAAGCGGGGAGACTAGGCCACCGAGAATAGAGCCCTCACCTATCTGAGTTGGAAGTGCGCGAAGTCCTACATCAACCTCAGAGACTATTGGTTCGAAGGTAAGCACAGCATGGAATGCGATTACGATTATGTAATAGCCTACGACCCATGTAATCGACCTCTTCGAGAGCCCCCATATGCCGATCAGTCCGACCAAGACTGGAGCGAATACAATTCCTAGAAACACGAGTTCTGCCAAGAGTCCCAATGGATGGAACAGCTCCCCTATGTGATTCATTGAATCGTTGCTATTCCAGGGGAAGTGGAAGCCATTTGAGAATGTCGCAGAAATCCAAGAGAAAAGGAACGGGAGGACGACCCAGGCACCCAGAAATGCTGCAGCTACCTGCTTGATTCTGTTCTGGAGCTCCTGTGAGGATGACCAGAATCTTTCTATCGCGAAAGTAAAGAATAGGCACAAGACCAAGGGTCCAATCATGGACATTGTGCCCGTCTGTCCCACACCGAGGAGGAAATCCGGAATTAGGAGTCCGTTGGAGTTATCCATCCACATTAGACCCCTAGTGTGCTCGTATGAGGGGCACCATGTATCTGCGTTGTTGTTTAAGATGAAATCATCGCTACATGGGCCATAGATATCGCTCATCCTCATTAGCAAGAGCAAAAGCGAAGCTGTGGAGGTTACCTGTAAGACAAGGATCTGCCATTTCTTTCTGAGTGCAGGAATATGCAGGGTCTCTGTTATCTCCTGCTTCTTTTCAGATAATTCCAAATTTTCACCCCCTCGATTGAACCAGAGCCTGCGACAGCTCGACATCGGGCATCCAGTCCACGACCTTGGCCCCATATCCCGATACGGCAGTTAGTCGATTCTGTCTCTCCAACTTGAGGACCTCGTAGGCCATTCGAGGGATGCGGCTAACTAGTCTCTCTAGGTCGACGCTGCTTGGTGACAAGACGATGACCTCGTGTCCGTTTCCGGATAGGTTCCTGATTGCAGGTAGAGTGGTGCCATCTCCCTCTAGGCTGCTAATGATGAAGACGGGGGAGCCACGGCTGATTCTCGGGGACAGGGCGTTTGTCACCGCCTGAAGAGGCATCGATCCAGAAGGGGAAACAGAAGCCAGACGACTTAGGATCTTGTACTGCTGTTTGTCACCAGTATCGGGTGGAAGGAAGTCCATCCTACTTCCATAAGTCACCATTGCAACGGAGTCCTTCCGCTTAAGGAAGTGGCTAGCAAGAGATGCCGCTGCAGACGCACCCATCTCTAAGGGGTTCTTCAGGACCGTCCCGATCCTACTGACTTCTCTTGTGTCGAGGATAACAAACACATCAGTGACTGCATCCCTAGTCTTCTGATTTACCATCATATCACCGGTTCTTGCAAAGGCCTTCCAATTAATTGAGCGGATTGGATCTGTAGAGAGGTACTCTCTGAGCGAATAGAATTCCATCCCAGGCCCAGGAGTCCTGAGTGTGGTGGCTCCGGTGTACATCTTCGGGACGTCGGCCCTCAGCATTGCGTCCTCAACGTCCCTGACCTGCGGAAAGACGGTGACGTCACACATATCCTCAATCTTTGACTCATTCACGAACAAACCGAAGGCATTGCGGTGCCTTACAGAGATAGGTCCTATCGAAAAATGCCCCCTTAGAGGGCACCTTAACATGTATTCTAGATTGGTTGACTGCCCCGGACCTAGGTTTATCCTAATCTGGTTTATACCCCGCCTTATCTTCATCTCGTGAGGGACGTTGTCGAACACCTCCAATAGTTGTGTTCTCCTGTAGGATTTGTTTGTGATTGTTAGCGAAACCTCGATCAGGTCTCCCTTGTATACATTTGAGTGAGGTACGAATCGTGTTATCTCCAGTTCAGACTGGCCTACTATCCATCCGTTTAGAGAGATGAAGGCGATGAAAGTTAGACCGATTATTATCATCTGGAAGTTAGAAATCATCATTCCAACCAGAATTAGGCTTAGGCCCCCAGCTAGCATAATTGCTGCTTTCCTAGTCCACAACTTTCGCCACACCCCCAGATTCTCCCCATTGCTTTATTCTCCTGACAATACCAACCAATTCGTCCGGACTGTAGTTCCTTTCCTCGAAAAGGAAGCGAACGAGAACGGGGTCCCGGATCATTCCCTGTAGTTCAGAAGCCGGCATTGCATCAAACTCCTCTGTTGTTAGGGCATTGAGATTCCTAACCCTCGTGAGTAGGACTTGTCTGATTTTCTCTGGCCTTTGATAGTACTTGTATCTCTCAGCATCTCCGAATCCGTAGTAAACAACTCTGAAAACATGTCTCCAGTCCTCTGGATCCTCTTTCCTGATTAATACAGCCTCTAGCAGAATGAACAAGAAAAGGAATAGTATTAACATCGCCATCCAATCATTAGTGAAGTAGATTAGCAGGTAGTAGACCAAGTTGTATGTATCGCCGAATACGGTGGGCTGTTGGTGCCTGCTCTCGTCGAAGATAACTAATGCGTTTTCTCCCGGAAAAGTTCCGTTATCGTTCAGTATCAGAGCTTCAGCCACTATATCCAGAATCCATTTCCTGTTATCATTTTCTGGTACCATACCAGAGTATATCGAAGCGAATTCTGGATCATACAATGAATTGATCAGAACTGATCCATCCGAGATGAAATGGACTCTGCCGGTCTCTGAACCTCGACAAAGAATGGCCTCGCAATACCTGACGTAAACTGGGAAGGGGCCCTGTTCGTCCCCTGCAATCCCGAACGCAGCAAAAGATCCAACGGAGTAGTTACCATCTCCATTATTGTCTATCCACGAGTCCTGGGTGGTTTTTGAGATGACGTAGCGCCTTTCAGCTGGGTTGTATGAGGTAGTCTTCTCAAATGCTGATGGGGTGTTAGTTAGTATGCTGTAGTCTTGTGACCAATCCCATCTGGGTTGATTTGTTGTTGGATCTGTACCTTGGAATCGATGCGCACACAAGCCTGAGTCCTGGATAGTTACGAATTGTGCTCCGATTTCTGGATCATTGGAATCTTCATCCAGAACGTCGACAACGCCATCTCCATCTACGTCTCTTACACATGGATTTACAGAGGTCTGAGCTCCTTGTGAAGAAGTGAAATTGAATGCTGAGGTGGTATTCACCCACACGAAATCAGACCCAAGATCATTATCGTAGCTGTAATCCGAATAAAGACGATGGTTAGTGAATTGAAGACCGAACTCCGAGGCAAGATTACTCGAATATCCAAAGTCGTCCATTAGAATGAGCGTACCTCCCCTTGTGACGAATTCTCTGATAGCAACAATCTCGGAAGAAGTGTAACCGTCTCCCTCGGAAAATTGTATCAGATCGTCTTCGCCAGTGAAGCGTGGGAGAGAAATTGTGTCCCTCTCTACACCAGATATCACGAAGATGGTCTGCTCGGGATGATCAAGGTCACTCAAAAGCAATGGACTAGATACCAGTGCTGTTGTCTCCACTCCCTTATTGTTCAATTCCTCACGAAATGATCCGAGGTCGTTCCATCCGTCTCCATATGCGGACTGTTGAGTCTGTCCTGGGACGACATAAGTGACTGCGATTGATATAATCAGAAGTAAAAGCACCGCCCAGAAAGAGGCCTGTAAGGCTATTCTCTTGTTCCTTCGGGTATTGAGGGAGCTACCTATCTTTCTCCAATCCACCATCCGGACCACCTCAACTATGGTAGTTGAGCCTGAAGAACGTTTTATGACCGTTATGTGACAATGAACAAAGCTGCATCGGCTTATCTGGAGAGTTCCACAACATTACCGATGCTAGCTACTTCTTCGACAGGAATTGTGATGAGTCCGTCGGTTGTTGGCCACGGAAGCTCGGAAGGATCTAGTCCTTGCTCAGTCACGACCAAGATTGAAACAATGTTTCCAGTATCAACATCAACTGCGAAGTCTGCTAAGTGGCCTAGTAGATCACCTGCCGCATCTACGACTTGCCTGGTCATTATTTCTTGGGTGAATGTGGTCTTCATTGTATTCCTCAGATTAATTCGATTCCGGAGATTGTTCCCGTGGAGCGTTTCACCGACTCAAGACCACTGGTGAGTGTCTCTTCCAACTTTGAGTAGTATTGCATCATCTCATCATTTACCGTCGGCCTAACTCTTTCCGCCGCGGTTTCAAAGTGCTTCCTAGTTACTGTCTTCTTATCATCCCTCATTGCAATTAGGGCTGCTTCTCTGCAGACAGCCTCTATATCAGCACCCGTGTAGTTCTCCATAATAGCAGCCAGATCGTCAATCTTAAACTTCCCGAGGGGCATATCCTTTGTGTGAATCTTCAGAATTGCGGACCTAGAGTCTCTGTCAGGTGGAGGAATATGGAGAACTCGTTCGAATCGCCCACTTCGCATCAGTGCTGGATCGATCATTTCAGGTCTATTGGTCGCTGCGACGACGATTACTCCTTCCATTCCTTCCACCCCATCAAGACTGCTCAGAAGTTGGTTCACTACCCTGTTCATGACATCTGAACCCTCTCCGGAATGGCTTCTTCTTATTCCAGCGATGCTCTCGAACTCATCCAGGAAAACAATCGAAGGGCTGGATTGCTTTGCTTTCTTAAACACCTCTCTGACTGCTTTCTCGGATTCTCCAACCCACTTGGAAATTAGCTCTGGTCCCTTTATGGATATGAAATTGGCCTTGGCCTCGTTGGCAATCGCCTTGGCAATCAGGGTCTTTCCGGTACCCGGTGCCCCGAACAACATTATTCCTCTTGGCGGAGTTATTCCGAAATGTTCGAATTTTTCGGGCATGTTCAGTGGCCATTCCACGCTCTCCTTCAGTCTCTCCTTGACATCTTGAAGGCCTCCAACCTCCTCCCAGGTAATCTCTGGCACCTGAACGTATATTTCTCTGAGAGCGCTTGGCTCGATCTCTCTCACTGCCTCTTGGAAGTCGGACATCCTGACTTCCATCTTTTCAAGCACCTCTGGTGGAATCTCTTCCACGTCCAAGTCTATCTCTGGGAGATAGCGTCGAAGAGCTTTCATTGCTGCTTCTCTGACCAGAGCCGAAATGTCGGCGCCGACGAATCCATGAGTATGGTCTAGCAACCATTCCAAGTTGTAGTCATCGCTGATTGGCATGTCTCTGGTGTGAATCTCCAGTATCTCCCCCCTGCCTGCTTTATCCGGCACGCCGATCTCTAATTCTCTGTCGAATCTTCCGGGCCGCCTCAGAGCCTGGTCAATTGCGTCTCTTCTGTTTGTGGCCCCTATGACCACTACATTGTCCCTCCCCCCGACTCCGTCTAACAGGGTAAGTAGCTGTGCAACCACCCTTCTTTCTACTTCCCCAGTTACGTCCTCTCTCTTCGGAGCGATGCTATCAAGCTCGTCGATGAATATGATGGCTGGGGCGTTAGCAGCAGCTTCGTCGAAAATCTCCCGCAGTTGCTTCTCACTTTCGCCGTAATATTTCGAAATTATCTCTGGACCATTGATAGATGTGAAGTGGGCCTTTGTCTCTGACGCGACGGCTTTGGCAATCAATGTCTTTCCAGTACCAGGAGGGCCATGCAAAAGCACCCCTCGTGGAGGGTCGATCCCAAGTCTTCGGAACAGAATCGGATGTTTTAGAGGAAGCTCGATCATCTCCCTAACCTTTTGGAGCTGGTTTCCTATTCCTCCTATGTCCTCATAGGAGATTGATTGGACCATATTCTCCTCTTCTTGGTCAACGCCATCCTCCTTGATTACAATCTCGGTATCGGGTAATACCTGCACTATCCCCTTAGGACTGGTCTGAACTATAGCAAAAGGCAGTGCTTCGGCGAAGAGCGTCATCCCTGGAATGAATATTCTATCTCCTGCGACCACTGGTCTCTTGTTCAGGCCTCGCCTGGCGAACCCTTCAATACCAGGCCCAAACCTAACTTTCTGTTGTTTTGCCATTACTGGGCTCAGAACGAGTTTGGTGCAGGGCTCGACATTGACTTTACGAATCTCTGCCCTATCTCCAAGGCTTACCCCAGAGTTTTTTCTGATTATTCCATCAATTCGTATAACTCCAAGATTTGCATCCTCTGGTCTGCATCTCCAGACAATAGCCGCAGTCTTCCTCTCTCCTTCAATCTCGACGATATCTCCGGGTTTTAGGTTCAGGTCATTGTCGAACGGGACTCTCGCTCGTCCGTGACCCACGTCACTTGGTATTGCCTTCGCCACTCTCAGAGTAAGTGATTCATCAGAGTTTGTTGACATTTCTAGCTCCCTACCGTCACTTCTCGTGCATGGGGGGTTGTTAAACCCTGCATTATAAGATTCTCTAGGATATAAAATGGTTATCGGAACAGGGCATAGCGATGCGCATAATTCATTTCAGAAGTGGTATCCGCGATTACACATGGCACACGTACTTGAGACCGGTTTCGAAATCCTGAACAGAGAAAACCCCAACGGCAGCCCTACCGTGATGGGGTACAACATCATCAATGGAGAATTGCGTTCAGCAAGCGATGGCGAGACGTTCGAGAGCAGGAATCCAGCTTGGTTGGATGACTGCTTGGGAGTGTTTCCCTTATCCACAAAACAAGACGTGCATGACGCCATTGCATCAGCTAGGGAAGCATTCTCTCAATGGTCACAAACTCCTGCTCCGAC
>Ga0163110_10001567_pt1 | contig 11629 bp, 13 predicted proteins | sample CRUFie1St17metaG_FD_108703 | JGI IMG/M metagenome (GOLD analysis project Ga0163110, IMG submission 108703) | Marine microbial communities from the Costa Rica Dome - CRUD Field 142mm St17 metaG | ecosystem: Environmental > Aquatic > Marine > Oceanic > Photic zone | place: Costa Rica: the Eastern...
ATATCATAAGGCCTAATTTATCAGAAGAAAACTCCCCCGGAAAAAAGATTATTCGAGAAATATCAAAGCAAATGATTAATACACTTTCAACACTTCATAATGTTGACATAAAAGCTGCAAATCTTACCGATTTAGGAAAAATTAATGGTTATAATCAAAGACAAGTTGATGGATGGATCAAAAGATATTACCATTCCAAAACAAGTAATATTGATAATATGGAATTTGTAGCAAAATGGTTAAAAAATAATATTCCCATGGAATCTAAAGCATCTATTATTCATAATGACTTCAAGTACGACAATATTGTCTTGAGTAAAGAAAATTTTTCAAGAATAAATGCTATTCTCGATTGGGAAATGGCTACTATTGGTGATCCTCTTATGGATCTAGGAACTTCACTGGGTTATTGGGTTGATAATGATGATTTACCAGAATTAAAACTATTTCAGTTAAGTGCTACCACTCTTCAAGGAAACCCAACTAGAGAAGAATTTTTACATGAATATATGTTAAAGTCAAATATCAAAATAGATAATCCAATTTTCTATTATGTGTTTGGTTTGTTCAAAATTGCTGTGATAGCTCAACAAATTTTTTTCAGATACAAAAAAGGGTATACAAAAGATAAAAGATTTAAGCTACTAGAGTTAGCTGTTATTTCTCTGTCAGTGATGGCAAAGCAATCTATTGAAAAAAATAGACTTAGTAATTTATTCTAAAAAAAAGGCCTTCAAAAGAAGGCCTTTTTTTTATCATTTTTAAATGAATTATTTTGTATCCATCTTAGCAGCAGCGTAAACAATCATACCGATAAGAATTTTATTTACAAAATCAGCTAAATTGTAAACTTGATTAGTTACATCCATATCTACTCCACCTGTAGTAAAGTATCCTAGGAAATAACCTAAAGGATAGATTGCCCATCCAAATGTTACAATTTTTTTCATTCCGTCGAAAGCGTACTGACCTGCAGCACTTGCTTTAGCGTTAACTTCAGCAGCTTCACCTGACCAGATTTCTCTTAGCATAAGTCCCCAGCATACCATACCAATTGCAAATCCAACAGTAGGGCTAATTGCTGCAACTACACCAGTTTCACCGAGGTAACCCCCGACTAACATTAAAACAGAAAAACCTAAAAGTCTGTGTAATACACCTGCACTTACAGCTGTAACAGCAGCAAGAACAATGTAAAATTCGACCATTTGAAGAGGAACAGTAATTAACCAGTCAATGTATCTAATTGATACAACATCGGTTGCGTCCATGTTACCCCTCATATAATAGTAATGAACTGCAGCTATAAAGCAAACCATACCAGAAACTGATAAAGCAGTTTTCCATTTAGGGTTTACATTATCTCTTTCTAACCATAGAAAAAGACCGGCTGCTAGTAAAGCCATATTTGTTACAAAAAACGTAAACGTTGTAAAGTCCATGTATTATACCTCATTATTTTTGTTAAATTCGAATAAATATATAATAAATTTTAAAAAACACAAAACATTTAATGAAAAAAGAATTTCAAGAAAAACTAGATGATTTAAAGAGTTTAATGAAAGATGCATTGAAAGATTCAAAACATTCTTTCAGAATTTTTGCATTAGGATCAAGTTCAAATACAAAACCAAATATTAGAACAGTTGTGCTAAGAGATTTTTCTTTAAATAATAGAAATATTGATTGTCATTCAGATATTAGAAGTCCAAAAATAAACGAACTCAATCAAAATAATTATGTTGAAGCAATGTTTTATTGTTCAGATAATAAAATTCAAGCTAGAATATCTGGCAAAGTAGAAATTATTCATAATAATAAAGAAACTTTAGATCGATGGAATTCATTAACTGAATCTTCAAAAAGATGTTATTTGGGACCTTATAGTCCATCAACAATGTTAGAAAGCTATCATGCAAATATTCCTGATGATTTTAAATTTAAAAATCCAACCCCAGAGCAGTCAAAAATTGGCTATACAAACTTTGTTATTATTAGGATACATTTTTTAAAAATTGATTTTCTTGAACTAAAGTACAGTGGACACAAAAGAATTAAATTTGATTTTAGTAATAAAGAAATTTCAGCAAATTGGATAGCACCATAAAATGAAAAGTACTATCATACTAATGACAATTTTTGTTATTCTTGGAACAGTTTTCAATTTTTTAACAATTAAAAGATACATAAGGAAAAAGCAAAATGATGAAAAATAAATTTTTAATAATTTTTTTTATATTAACTTTTTCATTGATGATGTGTTCAAAAAATAAAGACGTTATTATGATGGAAGAATTTCAATCAAGTATTCTTGACAAAAATACAATTGTCCTTGATGTTAGGACAGAAGAGGAGTACTTCGGTCCATTAGGTCACATTGAAAATGCAATATTGATTCCAATTCAAGAGCTTCAGTCGAGACTGGACGAATTAAATCAGTTTAAAAATGAAACTATTTATGTGGTTTGTCGCAGTGGTCAAAGATCGAATGTTGGTAAAGACATTTTGAACGCTAACAATTTTCGAGCGGTTAATGTTGATGGAGGAATGATATCATGGAGACCAGAAAATAGTGAGAGATAAAAAAGAATTAACGACATTCTATAAAAAATCATTTTTTACAATTTTAATTGTTATGACTATTTTATTAATCCCATTTTTTTGCTATGCGCGTTAAGCAAAAATATATTATTGATTTCGCAAAAGGTATAACATGGGCCTTGGTATTATATCTCATTTATCTTTACAACCAACAAGATAATATTACAGCTTGGATTTATCTGTGTTTACATGGATCCTATGGGATAATGTGGGTTCTCAAAAGTTATATTTTTCCAGATAAAACATGGGAATCCAAAGTTGGTATTCCATATGCGATGCTAATTTTTATTGGCTTAATACTTTATTGGGCTCCAGCATATATTATTACATCTAATAGCCATCAAGCTTCAAATTTAATTATAGTTATTTCTATTTTCATATTTTCGATTGGAGTCTTTTATCATTTTGTATCCGATATGCAAAAATTTATCTTTTTAAAAAATAATTCTGGGCTTATCAAAGATGGATTCTGGAAGCAATGCAGACATCCAAATTATTTTGGAGAACTTTTAATTTACTTAAGCTTTTTATTGCTTGTAGTGGAATCATCGCAATGGTGGATACCCACAGCAGTTTTACTTTTATTCATAATTGCGGTTTGGATACCAAATATGATTAAAATAGAAAAGTCTTTATCAAGGTTTGATGATCATCACGAATACAAAAGAAAAACGCCATTTTTTATACCTTATTTATTCTAATGAAAACCAAAACTGTAATATATTACGATGGAATTTGTTTACTATGTTCTTGGCAAATAAATACTCTTTTAAAACTAGATAAAAAAAATATTCTTCATTTCAGTCCTCTTCAATCACAATATGCAAAAGCAAATCTTGACGAAGAAGTAATTTTAAATCTTGATACTGTAATTGTTAAAAGGAATAATGAAATTTTTTCAAAATCAAAGGCTGCCTTTGTAGTATTAGAGGAATTGCAAAGCCCATTAAGATTTTTATTTTACTTAATACCAAATTTTTTAGCAGATAAAGTATATGACTTTGTCGCAAAAAGAAGATATAGCTGGTTTGGGAAAAAAGAAGAATGTATTTTTCCAAAAAATAATCCAAAATTTTTGATAGATTGATGAAAAAAGAAAATTTTAAACATTTTTACGAAATAGAAACCAGATGGTATGATGAGGACATGCTAGGTCATATTAATCACGGAACCGCAGTGACATATTTTGAGGATGCAAGGGTTCGACATGCTTCAGAAATTGGTTTAAAGCCATATGATATAGATCAATTTCCTTTTATAGTTGCATCAATGAGTTTTGAATTTCTTAAACAAATTAAGCATCCAAAAAAAATGACCATTGGCCTTTCTGTATCAAGAGTAGGTGGGAAAAGTTTTGATTATGAATATGGTTTATTTGTTGAAAATGATGATGAATGTTCACTTTCTTGTAAAATGACAATGGTTTGCTTTGATTTTATTAATCAGAAAAGCGTTGAAGTATTTAAAGAAATTAAAAATGATTTTTTGGGAGAAAATAAATGAAAGTTTTTGTTGAGAATGATATTAAAACCATCAATTTGGGAAAAAAAGGTCCAAATGTTTTAAGTGTTGATCGCGCCAAAGAAATTATCAAAGAATTAAACTATGACGACTGTAAAGCAGTTATCATTATGGGAAACGAAAAAGTATTTAGCGCAGGTTTAAATCTTAAAGATTTACTTGCAGCAAAAAAAGCTAGTGAAGTATCAATTATTTTTAAAACCTTGCGTGAGCTTTTAGTTGCTTGTAAAGAGTTTCCTGGCCCTGTAATAAGTATTGTAGGTGGCCATGCTATTGCTGGTGGTTGTCTTCTTGCTTTAGCATCTGACTACAGATATGGGATGCATGGTATGCATAGAATGGGGTTAAATGAGATGGCTATTGGTATTGATCTTCCTCCAGATATGTTAACAATAATCTCCCACACTATAAGCAAGGATAACCTTTTTGAAGTTGCAACTCAATGCAGAATGTATACTCCAAAACAAGCTCTTGAAAAGGGATTAATAAATGAGATTGTAGGTAATAGATTTACTAGTAAAAAAAAGGCAACAGACAAAGCATATTCAAAAGCTATAAAACTTGCAAAGTTTTATATTGATGCAGGAGAACCTTTTGTAAGGTTGAAAAAGTCTTTAAACAAAGAAACAAGTTTTGACTATCAAATACTTATTGATAATTGGTTTAGTTCTCAAACTCAAGAGAAAATTAAAAAAGTAGTAGCTTCTCTTAATAAAAAATGAATATTCTAATTGCTGGTGGTACTGGTTTTATAGGAAAACGTCTATCACATATTTTGATAAAAAATGGATATAGAGTTTTCATTCTCACAAGAAACATTAATAAAAAAAAAATTATCAAAAACGCTACATTTGTAGATTGGGAAACTATAAATCCTGAATTACTGAGCTCAGTAAAAGTCGTTATTAAGCTTAGTGGAGAAAATGTTGCTCAATTATGGACAAGATCAGCTAAAAAAAGAATTTTAGATAGTAGGGTTGAAATCACTTCAAAATTATTTGATTTTTGTAAAAATAATGAAATAGTTCCAAATCAGCTAATTAATGCCTCTGCTGTTGGAATCTACGGTAGAAAAGATGCGAAATATAGCAATGAAAGTGTGGATGAAAATTCTAAAATTGGTGATTCTTTTTTAGCTGATGTTTGTCAAAAGAATGAACAATCCTGTGAGGTATTTAATATATTTGATAATATAAGCATACTTCAAATTAGAATAGGTGTTGTTTTGACAAGAAAGTTTACTTTACTACTTGCGCTCCCAACAATTTTCTCCATCCCAAATCCTGGAAATAAAAACTATTACTTTCCTTGGATTCACTTAGATGACGTTGTTGGATTTATTTATTATTCAATTGAAAACAAATTTGATGGTATCTATAACGTTATTGGTAAAAATTTGACCAATCACAAAGATTTTTACCAAATTTTGGCAAAAAATTATTTTGGATTTTTTCCTTGGACTCTATTTTTACCTATTTCTTTAATAAAATCTTTTGGAGACATGAGTGAAATGCTTTTATATGGTCCTAAAACTTCTTCTGAAAAAATATCTGCTAGTGGCTATAATTTTCAACATAAAAACCTTAAATCTGCATTAAAAAAATTACCATAATTAAAGAATTTGGAAATATATTAAATTTTGGTAAATTTTGGGCTGTGAAAACAATTATTTTCTATCAAGAGGACTAATCAATTGGCTAAAAAATTATCTAAAAAACAATTACAAAAAGAACTGCAAAATATTGAAGAAACTAATCCTGATGAATTAGCTGCTGAAATTGAGCAGTTAGAAGCTGAGGCAGAAAAGAGAAAACAGGCTTTAGGAAGAGCGGATGAAAGAATCAAACGTTCTAAAGTTGCCAGTGGTACGATAAGTATGTATTTATCTGAAATATCACAATATGAACCACTTTCACCTGATAGAGAAGTGGAGTTGGCAGTTTTAATCGCCAAAGGTGATAAGTATGCAATGAAAGAGTTAGTTGAAGCGAACCTAAGATTTGTTGTTTCTGTTGCCAAAAAGTATCAAGGTAATGGATTATCATTATCTGATATAATTAATGAAGGAAATTTAGGTTTAATCAAAGCTGCTAAAAGGTTTGATCCATCCAGAGGATTTAAGTTTATTTCCTATGCTGTTTGGTGGATTAGACAAGCCATTCTGCAAGCTTTAGCAGAGCAAGGAAGGTTAATCAGACTTCCTCTTAACAGAGTTGGTACAATTACAAAGATAACCAAAGCAGCTGAAAAGTTAGAAGCTGAAATGGGTCGCCCTCCAAAGGTTGAAGAAATTAGTCACCAGTTAGATGTTAAATCGGAAGAAGTTTTTAATGCTTTACAATATTCTAGGAGACATAGTTCTTTGGATGCTCCATTTGCAGAAGGAGAAGATAGTTCATTGATTAATGTAATTGAAGATGAGCAGGAAAAAGATCCAGACAATAAAGTAATGGATACATCTATGAAAGAAGAAATAGCTTCTGCATTAAGCACGCTTACTGAAAGAGAGAGATCTGTTATAGAAATGTATTTTGGTATAAATAGAGATCGTTCATTTACTCTAAACGAAATTGGAGAACAATTCAGTTTAACAAGAGAGAGAGTAAGACAAATTAAGGAAAAAGCTATTCGTAGACTTGCACATAAAACTAGAAGCGAACCACTTAGAGTTTATTTAGGACAATAATTTTGAATTCATTTCAAATTTTACTGCCAGTATTTGCATTAGTTTTTCTTACATATTTTCACATTGCATTAAATGCTTTCTTGATAAAAAAATCTATTCAAAATAATGAATTAGATTATAAATGGATGAAATTCACCCCTTCATGGCAAGAAATTCCAAATGATATTCAAAGTTCTAGAGAACTATATAAAAATTTATTTGAAACACCCTTAATTTTTTATTTTTACTGTTTGCTAGCTTATAATCTAGATCATGTAACTATTCTTAATCTCTCGCTTTCATGGCTGTTCGTTTTTTTGAGAATTTGGCATTACTATGTAAGATTACAAAATCCTAAACTATCAAACAGAAGACCCCCATTTCAATATTCTGTTGTAGTCTCTTTCTTTCTATGGGTAGAGCTTTTGATATCTTCGTTAAAATAATTTATAGCACAACTAAAATCATAGTTGTATAATCCTTCAGTATGGCAAAAAAACCAAAGATTGCAATAATTGGAAGACCTAACGTTGGAAAATCTACTCTTTTTAATAGATTAGCTGGTAAAAGAACATCAATTGTTGATCAACTCGAAGGAGTAACTAGGGATCGGATTTATGCTTCTGCAGAGTGGCTTTCAAAGGAATTTGACATTATTGATACTGGAGGCTTTGTAAGTTCAGACGAAGATATTTTTAATAAAAAAATCAAAGAACAAATATCTCAAGCACTTGCTGAATGTGATGGGTTAATTTTCTTAGTTGATGGAAAGGAAGGTTTAAATCCTAATGACCAATTTTTATCGAAACTTGTAAGAAAATCAGGAAAAAAATCTGTTTTGGCAGTAAATAAATGTGATGTTCCTTCACATAGTGAGAGGATAAACGCATTCTTTGATTTGGGTCTTGAGAAACCCACACCAATATCAGCATTAAATGGGTCTGGAATTGGAGATGTACTGGATATTCTTTTAGATGAATTTGATTTTTCGAACATTGAAAATGATTTAAAAGAAGACTACTCAATCTCCATTGTTGGAATGCCAAATGTTGGTAAATCATCTCTTTTGAATGCTATTATTCAAAAAGATCAAGCAATTGTTTCGGATATCGCTGGCACAACAAGAGATTCAATTGATTCGATAATAAAATGGCATGGAAAAAATGTTAAAATTGTTGACACTGCGGGTCTAAGAAAAAAAAGTAAAGTAGATGATGATATTGAATTTTATAGTTCATTAAGAGCTATGGACTCACTTATTAGATCTAATATTGTTTTGTTGGTAGTTGATGTTGAGAAAGGATTTACTAAACAAGAAAAGTCAATTGCTAAAGAAGTAATAAAAAAAGGTAAAAGAATGGTTATTCTTGTCAACAAATGGGATCTAACTAGTGAAAAAGATATTTCAGCAGATTTATATAAAGAAAATATGTACAATGAGTTTAAAGATCTTCAGCATTATCCTATAATTTTTGTATCAGCTTTAACAAAAAGAAGGATTTCAAATGTTTTAGAGAAAACTTGGGAAGTTTTTAAAAAACAAAATGAAAAGCTATCCACAAAAAAATTGAATGAATGGCTTGAAAAATCTGTAAGAAATTATCCTCCTCCTGCAGCTCAAGGAAAATCAATTAAAATAAAATTTGTTGAACAAGTTCAGTATTCACCTCCAATATTTGCACTTTTTAGTAATTACCCTAAGCTCATTTCAATTCAATATTTAAGATATTTACATAATCAGCTTAGGGATTCATTTGATTTAAAAGGTATAACCATTAAGTTTTCTCTAAGAAAAGGATAATGAGTAAAAAACAAATTTACAGCTGGGCCTTATATGATTGGGCTAATTCTGCATTTGCTACAACTGTCATGGCAGGTTTTTTTCCAATCTTTTTTCAAGAATACTGGTCAAATCCTGATAATGTTTCATTAAGCACATTTTATTTGGGCTTAGGGAATTCTATTGCCTCGATTATTGTTGCTTTGTTGGCTCCGATTTTAGGTGCCATTGCAGATAGGGGTAGTTTTAAGAAAAAGTTTTTAATATTTTTTGCATTTTTAGGCGCAGTAATGACATTGGGACTTGGTTTTATTGCTCAAGGAATGTGGCCCATTGCATTACTAGTTTATATTTTTTCAACAATAGGATTTTCTGGTGCAAATATTTTCTATGATTCATTGCTTCCATCAATTTCGAATGATAATAACATTGACAAAGTATCAGCTTTAGGCTTTTCTCTAGGTTATCTTGGTGGCGGAATTTTAGTTATTATAAATGCTGCAATGGTAAATTTTCCATCTTTTTTTGGTCTAAGTAGCGTTGTTGAGGCAACTCAATATTCTTTTATTTCTGTAGCAATTTGGTGGGCAGTTTTTTCAATACCTTTGTTAGTTTTTGTAAAGGAAGAAAAAGTTAATGAAAAAGAAAGTATAAAAGATTCTGTAAAAAATGGAATAATTCAGTTTAAAAATACCTTTCAAGATATTAAAAAGTTAAAAGTCGTAGCTACTTTCCTTTTAGCTTATTGGTTATACATTGATGGTGTTGATACGGTTGTAAGGATGGCTGCAGCTTTTGCATCAACTCTAGAATTTTCAACAGGAGATATAATTGGAGCACTTGTATTAATTCAGCTGGTAGCTTTTGTAGCAACCTTAATATATATCAAGATTTCAAATTATATTGGCTTAAAAAATGGTATATATTTAGGAATTTTAGGTTATGTTGTAATCATTATTTGCGGATTCTTTGTTGAAAATGTTGCTCAGTTTTACATTGTTGCATTTCTAATTGGATGTTTTCAAGGGGGAATTCAATCAATTAGTAGAAGTTTGTATTCTAGGATAATTCCTGAAAATAAAGCTGCAGAATTTTATGGTTTTTACAATATGTTAGGAAAATTTGCTGCAGTTTTTGGCCCCGTTCTTATGGGATCAGTTACATTAATTTTAAGTAATAACTTCGATGATGAAATCACTGCAGCTAGATATGGATTATTATCAATAATGATTTTATTTATACTAGGTGCATATGTTTTTTCTAAAGTTGATATAGCTGAAGGCGAAGCAATAGCTAAAAATCTCTGATTTTAAAATTGAAATTACCTTTAAATATACCTAGGTTAAGGTTTCATTTTTTGGGGAGAAAATAACATTTTAAAATTTTCAAAAGATATTTCAGTTGAGGGAAAAAAAATTTTTTCAGAAGAAGCGAATGCTTTATTAGAAAAAGTTCATTTAAAATTTAACCGTGAAATCGATTCACTCCTCGAACAAAGAGTAGAGTATCAAGAGAAAGTAAATTCAGGAATTTTACCTGATTTTTTAAGCGAAACGGAAGAAATAAGAAACTCTTCTTGGAAAGTAAGACCTATCCCTGAAAATCTTTTAAATCGTAAAGTTGAAATTACTGGTCCAGTTGACAGAAAAATGATTATTAACGCATTAAACGCTAATGTTAATGTATTTATGGCAGATTTTGAAGATTCTCTTTCACCAACCTGGAAAAATATTGAAAATGGCTTAATTAATATGATGGATGCAGCTCATAGAACAATCACGTTCAATCACCCTGTTAAAAATAAGCTATATACTTTAAATGAAGATCCAGCTACGCTTATGTGTAGAGTAAGAGGACTACATTTAAAAGAAAAACATATTTCATGTAATGAAACTCAACTTTATGGAGCACTAGTAGATTTTGTTATGTATTTATATCATAATCATTCAGTTTTAGAGCGATTTGGTTTGGGACCATATTTTTATATTCCAAAGTTACAATCATATAAAGAAGCAAAATTATGGAGTGAAATTATTTCATATTGCGAAGACGAATTAAAATTAGAAAGAGGTACAGTTAGAGTCACTCTTTTAATTGAAACACTTCCAGCTGTTTTTCAAATGGAAGAAATTCTTTATCATTTAAAAGACCATATTATTGGTCTTAATTGTGGAAGATGGGATTACATTTTTAGTTTTATAAAAACATTAAAGAATTATCCTGAAAAAATTCTTCCAGATAGAAATTTAGTTACAATGAATCAACCATTTCTTACTGCTTATTCGTCATTACTTGTCAACACATGTCACAAAAGAGGTGCTTTTGCTATGGGTGGAATGGCCGCATTCGTACCATCAAAAGACCAAGCTGAAAATGATTTAATATTACAGAAAGTTAGAAATGATAAAATTTTTGAAATTAGAAATGGGCATGATGGAACCTGGATTGCGCACCCAGGTTTAGCAAATTATGTAAACGACATTTTTGATAATGAGATTGGTTCAAAAAAGAATCAAATTGATTTTCAGAAAGATATACAAATCTCATCTAGTCAACTATTAAATGGTTGTAAAGGTGCAAGTACTGAAGAATGCTTAAGATCTAATATTCGTATTTCGTTAAAGTATATTGAAGCATGGATATCAGGATTAGGATGCGTTGCAATTTATGGATTGATGGAAGATGCTGCTACAGCAGAAATTTCTAGAACATCTATTTGGCAATGGATTAAAAATAGAAATATTTTAAGCAATGGAAAGGTTGTAGATGAAGAATTATTTAAATTATGTTTAGAGGAAGAGATTAAAAATGTAAAGAAGGAAATTGGTGATGATTCATTTCATTTAGGAAAATTTGAAAGAGCAAAATCAATTTTTGAGGATATACCTCTTTCTGATGACGTAGATGAATTTTTAACATTAAAAGCATATGAGGAGCTATAATGAATTTGAATGAGCAAGTACAAGATTTAAAAAATGGTTGGGAGATGAATGAAAGATGGACTTATGTAAAAAGACCATACTCTGCTGAAGAAGTTGTTAAGCTTAGAGGCTCATTACAGC
>Ga0163110_10001568_pt1 | contig 11620 bp, 19 predicted proteins | sample CRUFie1St17metaG_FD_108703 | JGI IMG/M metagenome (GOLD analysis project Ga0163110, IMG submission 108703) | Marine microbial communities from the Costa Rica Dome - CRUD Field 142mm St17 metaG | ecosystem: Environmental > Aquatic > Marine > Oceanic > Photic zone | place: Costa Rica: the Eastern...
CAAAATTACACTACAAAGAAAAGTGTATTGATCTAATCTATTATTAGAGGTTTGTATTCTTCAATTTTTTAACTGAAGCTCGTTTAATAAAGAATTTATAGGGATTGGCATATTAAATCCGCAGGCTCTCCTCTTTAATATGATTATTTAGAATCTCATCATTTTCCGAATAATCCACGGGACAATCAATTAAGTGAACCCCTTGAGAAGAGATGCATGTTTCCAGAGTTTTTATTAAGCTTTCTGAATCATTCACTCTGTAGCCATTTGCTCCATAACTTTCTGCATATTTAATAAAATCGGGGTTTTCATATTCTAACCCCCAATCTTCGAAACCCATATTTGCCTGCTTCCAGCGAATCATTCCATAGCTCGAGTCATTCAGTATAAGGCAGGTTATATTCATCTTTAATCGGACGGCTGTTTCTAGTTCTTGCGAATTCATCATGAAGCCACCGTCTCCACATACAGCCATAACTTTTCTTTCTGGATATACTAAATGTGACGCCATTGCAGACGGCAAACCAGCACCCATCGTTGCGAGTGCATTATCCAGCATACAAGTGTTTGGTTGATGGGCCGCATAGTTGCGGGCAAACCATATTTTATAAACACCATTGTCTAAACAAATCATTCCGTCATCTGGCATTACCTTACGGATATCTGCAACCAGTCGTTGGGGGTATATTGGAAATCTGGCATCGTCAGCCCCTTTAGCGATATTCGCATCGTGGTGCTTTTTAACCTCCATCATGCGTTCAAAGTTCCAATTTTTATCACTTTTTGCTGCGAGACCTGTTTTTATTTGCCATATCGCATTTGCTATATCACCGACAACTTCGAATTGCGGAAAGTAAACAGGGTCAACTTCTGCGGGGCTAAATGATATGTGAATAACCTGTGTTCCTTCGGATACAAGAACTGGTTCGTTCTCTGATGAGTGACTTGTCTCGTGATCTCTTGCCGTTCCGTGTGCCATAAAAAATGGCGGTTTCTCAATAACGTCATGCCCAACATTTATGATCAAATCAGCGGCCTCGATTGCTCGATGAACAAAGTCGCCACTGGATAGAGCCGCGCACCCCATAAACAAAGGATGGCGCTCATCGATTACACCTTTTCCAAGCTGGGTGCTTACGAATGGAATGCCGGTTTCGTTGACGAACTCAGTAAGCATATTGCTTGTCAATTTCCGATTTCCACCGGCGCCAACTACAATTATTGGGCTTCTTGCGGCTGCGATCTTATCGACTGCTGCGTCTATTGATTTATTTTCAGCAATTGCACGTCTTACAGACGATGCTGGAATAGGCATTTCATCTGAATGTTCATCTGCGATATCCTCTGGAAGTTCTAAATGTACTGCACCTGGTTTTTCCTGTTCTGCTATTCGCAATGCTTCTCTTACTCGGCTGGGGATATTGTCTGCTGCAACCAATTGCTCAGCATACTTGGTAATCGGCCTCATCATTTCTACGACATCGAGTATCTGAAAACGTCCTTGTTTAGATTTTTTCACAGGCTTTTGACCCGTTATCATCATCATTGGCATGCCGCCCAATTGGGCATATGCAGCGCATGTCGTAAAATTGGTTGCTCCAGGGCCGAGCGTGGCTATACAAACTCCTGTTTTACCGGTTAATCGGCCATAAACGGCAGCCATAAAACCAGCACCTTGCTCGTGCCGTGTTAAGATTAACTTAATTTTCTTTGATCGTGAGAGACTATCCAAAAAGTCCAGATTTTCCTCACCGGGGATACCAAATATGTACTCAACACCTTCTTCTTCTAGTGCCTTTACAAAAAGATCGGAACCTTTGAGCATTTGTTTTCTCCCCGCTACGATTTTCTCAATTGGATCTTTTAAGCGTTGCCATCAAAGCATTTATTGTAATCGATACACAAGAAATATAAATCAATAGTAATGTTCTGGTAACGGTTACAATTTAAGGGGAGAGCCATTCTCCTCGCCAATTCGTCGTTCTTTTGTAAAGAGCACGAATGTGTTTATTACCTAAAAGCAGCAGTTCAACGGATTGTATATGACATATTAAAATAGCGAAGCGTTCCTGATCTGGGACTTGTTCAAAGGCAAGTGGGTTTGGAATGACGGTGCCAGGGCTAGGGATAGTTCCATAAGCGACCCTGGAGTTAATTGGAACTTCTCTCCAGATTGGAATGGTAATGTCGCCAACCTGGACTTCAACCTCAACGCCCATCTGAATTTGCAAGTGAACTTTGGGTAACCAAATATGAATTCCTGCACGGGGGTCTCTGTCAAGCTCAAACATTTTTGAAGAAGTTGTGTCAGTGTGGAATTCTACCTCGTTATTTTTCCTATCGCTTCTTCTCATTACTAAAGTCCGAGCTTTTGGGAATCCATCCGAGCTTAATGTCACAAAAGTAGGGTGACGAGCTGGTGACTTTTTATCAACTTTCCCACGCGAGATTTGTGACCAAGCAAAATTTAAAAAATCGTCTAATTTTTGAAAAGTTTTCATTGGAATGATGCTTATAAATTTATCGTAGGGTAATAAACGATGGTTGTTGGATAGATAAAGCGTCTCGGTGTCTGATACCATAAAAACGTTTGCTAGATGGAATTAATTTAGTTTTGGGGTTGGTCTAATAGTTTTCTCTGTTGACATTAACATCAGAAGTTTCAAACAAAACTCAAAATTTGTGGTATAAAAATATAGAGTTATAAATGGCACTATTAGTTTGTCAGAGTGGTTTTAAAATTAAGAAATACGCTAAATAAGATGGTTCGTAAAAAATAGCACCTTGTCATTAGGATAGCTATCAATAAAGACCAACCCAAAGGAGGCTTCAGGTGGCGATATCAGGGAAATGTTTGTGCGGATCTATTGAAGTTCTTCTAGACGAGGCACCAGATCAAATCATTGCTTGTTACTGCAAGAGTTGCCAACGTGCCACCGGGGGCGCGGCCTCTTATAATTTTATCAAGTCTGATGAGAGTGCAAAAGTCGTAACGGGAAAGACAAAGGCCTATTATGAAACGGCTGACAGCGGTAACAGTTTACAGCGGCATTTCTGTGGTGATTGCGGGAGCCCCATTTATTCCGTTACAACATCATATCCAGGTGTAAAAATCTGGAAGGCGGGTCTTTTCGCAGATCACGATGGGATGGAGATTGTAACTAATATTTGGTGTGATAGCGCGCCGACCTGGGCGTCAGTTGATAAGTCCATTCCCTCTCATGCAAAGGCAAGACAGTAAAAATTATTAGGTATGGAATGGCTAACCTAGATTTTTATGATCTAGAAGGTTTTTATTAACGTAACATGCAAGTCTAGATTATCCCTGCTAATAGACATCAGTGGCAAAATTTCTTTCAGTTTCTCTTTGTAGGGGAGTGTAAAGGGAAGAGAGTTTGTCACTGGGTAACCCTTGTAACCTGAAAATTAGAAATAATGCCGAAGCAAAAAAATGTCTTAGGGCTAGATATCGTAGCATGTAGCGTGGATCCGTTAACCGGATTTTTCCGAGACGGCTGCTGCAACACTGGAGAGGGAGATGTTGGCACCCATACCGTCTGCGCTATTATGACGGAAGAATTTTTAACGTTTTCAAAAGCTAAAGGCAACGACCTATCCACACCGAGGAAAGAGTTCAACTTTCCTGGATTGAAGCCCGGTGACGTATGGTGTTTATGCGCGCTCAGATGGCTTGAAGCCAAAAATGCAGGATGCGCCCCCAGAGTGCGTCTAGCATCGACGAACATTAAGACTCTTGAATTTATAAATTTAGAGGATCTTAAACAATACCAGATCGACCTTAATTAAGTTGGTTAATATTAGATGTCTTATGACCTTGACCTTCCCCTAACAGGAAAGGTTATTTTACAAATATGGTAGAAAAGTTCGTACAAGCTCCAAATAGCTCAAATATTGAATGGAACTGCACTCCTACTTGGAGAAAAGCTAGTTATAACACCTCGTGGTGTTTATTAGGCTGTTCAATCGGCGACATGGGCACAATTCTATATTTTCAGTTGATGGAAATAGTCTGGCCTGTCTTTTTAATTATGGCACTGGCTATTTTTAATGGTCTAGTAACATCTATTCTGTTGGAAACTACTATCCTCTTTAAGCAAATGGGTCTAAAGCTCGCTCTAAAAACGGCACTTGGTATGTCGCTAATTTCGATGGTTTCAATGGAAGTCGCTATGAACTTAACGGATTTTATCCTAACCGGCGGAGCTATGCTGAATTGGTGGGTCGTTCCTATTATGCTGGTCGCCGGGTTCATCACACCACTGCCATACAATTATTGGCGGTTAAAAGCGCTTGGAAAAGGTTGTTGCGCTTAAAATAAAGGGGAAAATCAATATAATGTTAAGAAGCCGTAATTTGGCGGTGGTTGTGTTAAGTTTATTTTTGGTGGTAGCGCCTATTACCTCGTCAAATATATCAGCTCATAGTGGTGTCTCAAATAAAGACGTTGCCGCCCGTATGACCTTGATGTCAAATATGGGGCGTAGCATGGGGGTGCTAGGAAAAATGCTCAAGAAAAAAGCGCCATTTGACCAAGGAAAGGCTGTCGAGGCAATAAACAAGATAGAACAGTTGGCTTATGGTACGGTTAAGGCCTTTGATAAAAAAGTGTTAGATTCTAAGTCAGAGGCAAAGGAGTTAGTATGGGAAGAGTTTGAATCCTTTGCCAAAATTTCAATCGATCTTGCTGCAAGCGCAAAACAAGTATCAAGTTCTTTGAAAAGTTTCCGCGACCTGCGCCCTGCGCTTATTACCCTCTCACAGGGTTGTAAAGAGTGTCACTCAAGGTTCCGCGAATAGCTTATTAATGAAAATTCGGGACAGAATTACATTTAAGAGGTCTATCGTTATTCTCCTTCTCTTTACTTTAGGTTTAATTTCACATTTTATCCTAACATCGCCAAAACATATACAAACTGGGTCAATCTTAGATCTCGAGGGAGTTTTTGTTAGAGGCGAACGCATTTTTTATGCGGCGGGATGTGGTAGTTGTCATTTAGGTTCGGATACGTCAAAAAAACTTTTATTGGCGGGAGGAACTGCGTTTGAAACGCAGTTTGGAACATTCTATGCACCTAATGTTTCAATGAGCAAAGAGTACGGAATAGGTGAGTGGTCTTTGGAAGACTTTTATCGGGCGATAAAACTTGGTCAAAGTCCGGAAGGTAAACACTATTATCCCGTTTTTCCCTATACCAGTTATTCCAGGATGTCCGGCCAGGATATAGTGGATCTATGGAATTTTTGGCAAACATTACCTATCAGTACCAAGCCGTCAAAGGAACACAAATTGTTTCTTCCGTTTAATATGAGAAGTAATATTGGCGTATGGAAAAGCCTTTTTATGAAAGATGAGTTTGTCGGGGATAAACAAAATCCTGCTACATATTTAGTCGAAGCCCTTGCTCATTGCGCGGAATGTCACACGCCAAGGAATATGTTTGGGGCCTTGAAAACTAAAAAGTGGATGCGGGGAGCATCTAACCCGAATGGTGAAGGTCAAATTCCAAGCATTCATCCAGATGACCTTAAATGGACACAGGAAGAAATAGCTGAATACTTACGTTCCGGTTTAACCCCTAATTATGACGTTGTCGGCGGAAATATGGCTTTAGTTGTTGAAAATCTCTCCAAATTAAGTGATGAAGACTTGCGATCGATTGCGTCATATATAAAAAGTGTTAAATGAACGTAATAAATACTGTTAAGTTTGGGGTGTTTCTTCTGATTTTTGTTTGTTCCCTGGTTATTGTTCTCCGCTATGCTGAACCAGTTTTTATGTGGCAGGTTAAGAATAACATTTTATCTAAAGTTTCCAGTTTAACTGAGGTAGGAACAACAGTTTTTAAAACACGGCAAATTTATTGATTAAGCCCATAAGCTTCTTAGAGTTCTATAAACATGACATTAAAACAAAAGTCGTTGGATAAATATGCGCAGTATTTAGAAAACTTAAGCTCATCAAGTATCAACTCATTAAACAATTACGTGGCAGACGATGTCAGATTTAAAGATCCTTTTAATGACGTTAAGGGAAGCGAGAATATGAAAGCTGTTTTCCTTCATATGTTTGATCACGTTGCGGACGTAAAATTCAGAATCAATAGGGTTTATCGAAACGATGACGGTGGATGCTTGGAATGGACCTTTTGCGGGACGCTTATGAATAGAAATTGGTCGTTTGATGGAACCTCGATTGTAATACTAGATACTAACGGCCTTGTCTTGGAACATATAGATCACTGGGACGCGGCATCTTCTTTTCTTGAGAGAATCCCAATCCTAGGTTGGATAATTAAATTGATCCGAAAAAGAATTATGGTAACAGGATGACCGCTGATGTTTAGTCTTTTTGAAGTTACTTGTTACTTTATCGGTTTTACAACTGCGGTAGCGACGTTGTTTTGTCACGGAAAGCAATCCACCTTTACTAGAAATAATCAAAGATTGCAGACGGCATATGCTGATGTAAGTTGCGATTTAAATAAGAGAATTACTTTTAGAAAAGTAATCACTTTTATCGGTTTATGGACTGCTTTGATAGGTGTTGGAATTGCGGAAAGATAATAGTCACAATCCAACACCCGCTATATTAACTATCGTGCTAATCGTTTAAGCGTAGAAATTTGGCTGTATCATTTCTTTAAAGTTTAGTAGATCGACTTATCTAAATTCTAGAGGTTTAAATTAAGATGCGAATTCACGCTAACGGTGCTCTTTTAGAAGAGGTTAAAAAAATATGAGATGGCGAACACCAATTGCAGGATTGACAACAATCCTGTTTCTTTTTTTTTACAGCGCAGTGGTCATCAATATAGCTGATTTTATTCCTGAGCATTTATTTTTTCAGACCGTTTATTTTTTAGTGGCAGGTCTTATTTGGATCCCGGCAGTCGTAAAATTAATAGGTTGGGCTAATAAAGACGGATAAAAAAGCGCGTTCGGGAAAAAAGTGAAGAATGTCGCTTTATTTAGCGTTTACGAATTTCTGGCGAGTGATTCATTGTTATATTGAAGAACTTTTGTCCTAGAGGAGATATGGGGCAACATGGGGAGAGGGAGCACTCTGATATCTGTTCGGCTTTTTCTTCAGCAATTTGCCATAACCTTTTCGTCTGAACGCTTGGTTAACGAACAAGTATGTAAGTTCTCGCTTCTTACTATCGAAAGTAGCATAGCCTATTGTTGTATTTTCATTTTTTACTATGACGGTATCTGGGTTCTCTACGTCGACAGTTTCCATGCAGACACCTACGATTTATCTTAAATGAGAGACGTTATTTCGATTTGAAAAAAAAGTCCAGAATAGCCCACATTGAGGCAAAAATTCCGATTATAAGAAGGAGTTCCATAGCATTAATAGTAGTTAAAGGTATGGAAACTACGTAACAGGGTTCTGTTTAGATCAGTTAAAGCAAATTTTAGAGGAAAGTTTTCAATCTTTTCCTTGGTTTATCTGCCATCTTTTAAGTAATTGGAATAGATAAATCGTCATCTTTTAAACAAATTGAACAAACTCACGGGTTTTAGATGTTATGAGTATTTATTATTCGTCGGTCATTATTTGTTAACTCAAATGGAGCTTTTTGAATGGATAAAATTTTTCTAGTGGTAATGTTCTCCGCGGTTGTCTTTTGTCAGCCGACATATGGTGCAATGTGGCGCGCCGATGAAGAAAATACTGTTCTAGTGGATTTACGTGAATGTGAAGCCGCAGCTGAGGATGGACTAAAAGTTGGCAGTGAAAGGATAGGGAATAGAAATCGGTTTGTGTTTGGAGAGGAGAGAAGTACCTCTCGAAATTATGAGGTAAAGTATTTTCTGTATAAAGATAAATTATGGTGGATGGGCGCGTATAAGTGGGAAAATCAGTCTAGAGATAATAATAGAGCTGAACGGCGATTCTTTTGTTATGCAGCACCATTGGAGGAACCATCACTTGCTAAGCAGTAAAGGGTGCAATAACGTTTTATCACCAAGGGATATTTCATTAATGACTTGATACTCGATCAAGTTTTGGAACCTGCTGAGATGAACATAATAAATGTTGGCCAACAACTTGTAATTCTTTTTGCGTTAGTGCTTGTAATTATTGCACTCATCGCTGTAATCATTTATCACCAAGATGCGACGTCCTCGTTTGTCGGTTCCTTTTCCTATAAACAATCAGAGAAACTTACTTTTTTTGTATATCCCATCTGTCACTGAGTGGAAGACATCGGCTTAGATCATGTTAGTTAGAGTGGTATTATCTGCGCTTATTATTTCAAGTGTTGTATTTAACTTCTTCTTACCAGAAGCAAAAGCAGAGATACGTAACAGTCATCTTAAATTCGAGGGCGGTTGGATAAGAGTTACGTCTCCTGGTCATCCAATGACGGCGGGATATATAACAATTTCAAATAACGGATCGAAAGATGTTGTTCTAATGTCAGTTTCTTCTACTTTTGCGAAAATCGTAGAACTCCATGAAACGACATTTAATAATAATATAATGAAAATGAGAGAGCTTAAGAATGGCATAAATATTCCAGCTAACGGTATTATTCATTTGAAACCGAAAGGACTTCATTTGATGTTTAAAGGGTTGAAAACGAAGATTAAGGAAGCGAAAAAATACAAAGTGAAATTCACCTTTATGAATGGCAGCGAGGTGGAGGTTTCTATGTCAGGGAAAAAAATAGGAGCAAAAGCAACGACAGGAAAACACAAACACTAGCCTTGTCGTTTTGGTATTAGTAAGAATTAATTATGAAGGAGAACAAGTTTTGAGTTTAAAACAAACCAAAAAGTTATCGATCTACTGTTTGGTGCTCGTCGGCGGACTAAGCTTCTTTTGTAATGAGGCAATGTCACACCATACAGCGAAAGATGGGGATCCCAAGGAGCGTGTTTCTATAATAAAAGACGGTGAATAGCTGCTGCTTCATCGTCGCGACTAAATTTTCTGAACTCATACCAAAAAGACGATTCGGATTAAATATTTTATCAGGATAGCTGTCCTGAAGCTTATTTGCGACAGGATTTCATTTGTTTGAAACGTTGCAGGTGTCACTCTTTTACAGAGAAATTTGTCGATTTGGTTAATTTATGGCCCGGCTGGGAATTGCAACTTATTTCGTGTTTACATATCTTTATTATAATAAAAAACTTTTCTATTATGTATCTAGATTTTCAATACTTTAGGTTTTTATTATGTCAGATAGAGAAATAGCCAACATCTTGTGGTTGCGAATAAAAGGAAAACCCATTCCAGATTACTACACTGACGAAGACTGCGAACAAATAATTTATAGATACTGGCATAAAGGAATGGAGGGTCAGGAAGGCTGACAATACCATGTCCTTTGCTCCAATTTTTTATTTATGAAATAGCGGGTCGTACTCAGCTTATTGTTAAAGATACAGCCAATAACTACCACAAAGTCTCATCAAGAAATTTAATTCTTTGAAGAACGTCGTAGTTTTTGACTCCCGCGATCCATATATAAAAACCAGAAAAAATATCTTTCATCAACAGTTCGTAAACTTTTTCTCATTCCAGATTAACGACCCTTTGTTTTTAATTTTATCAGGCGGAAATGCCCTAGCGCTACTGGGGTGATATTGGGGTCAGTGCGAAAGGAATATGTTTTTCAACATATGGTTCGACCATCTTTTGAAAATCCGGATTTTCCATCATTCCTTTCATCGCTGCTTCATCAACGTCAAAAAGGGTGATAACTGCTGTTTTATCATTCGCTTTGCCTACTAATGTTCGGTTTTCATTACAAATTTTGGCTCTGTTATCTCTATCTTCCAGAAAAAGCTTGTGCCAATCTTCGTACGAAGATTTTAGTTCAACAATTATGTGGATATCCATATTTTACTCTTTCTATTTTTCTTTAACTCAATGATAAATACTTTAAAATAATAGAGAATCAAAGGACGTTCTAAAAAGAACGGATTCCATTCAACTGCAATGATAAATCATTGGGTGTCTTAAATCCATTGATTGGAATATTTGTAATAGTATTAAGTATTTACTTGGTCCAGACTAATAACACGCGAACGTTTGAAGACAGAAAATAACAATTTTTATTTTTTAAAAGCGAATTGGAACCTTCGAATGGAAGATGCAAAATCAGCTATTTTGGGCCACCACGAGGCAATAAATAAGCAGGACACAGAGGAATATCTTGCTACTGTAAAGTTTCCTTTTACTTACCAAAACTTTAATGGCGTCGCTTTAACAGCGGAAACGGCGCAAGATTACAAAGATCGACTGGAGATGCCGTGGGAAATAATAAAAAGGACAGAGAAGGAATGGGCTTATTCATCATTAGATCTTTTAGAAGAAGTTGCTCGGTCTGAGTCGTCCGTTGTTTTCAAGGTTGCAGCCAGCCGTATAAACAACTCCGGAGACACTGATATTGCTATTCATGCTATATGGATTGCAGTAAAAACGGATGGAAATTGGGGGATACAATTTAGACACAATTTAGGAAAACCGGTAGCTTAGTGCGATAAAAAGCGTAAAAAATTTTACTAACTCCAGCGAACATCGTCATTTAGGTCATGGGCTGTTAATAACGTTGTCGTATAAACAGTTGTCCAATCGCATAGATCATAGCGTTTGCTCAGCTTCCTCCGTACTTCTTTTTCTTCATCAGTAACGGGGATTTTTGATCTCTCCCAAACGGCAAGGTTAGGACGCCTTGTTAGCAAAAGGGTACGCGTGTTGTTGTTGACATCCGCATCGTTGTCTAATTTCCAAAGTCCTATGATTTCCGAGTCATAGTTTTTTTCGAAATCAGGCCAGGCTTCAACACATAATTGTATAAATTCGTCAAAATTCTGTTTAGGAGTTTCGAACCACCTAAATGCATAATTTCCTTGTTTCGTAGGTGGTTCTTCAGATGTTGGTCTTACGGTGGGAAACATGAAATTTTTTTCAATAGAGTCAATTGTTCTTATACTACTGAACAATTCATCAGTGGTTTTATTTGCTAATTCGGCGTTCGGCCAGATGGATATAACTGTGAGGGTATCTCTCGGCAATCCAATTTGACTTCTCCAAATCCCGTAGAGCTTGGTACCGTGTTTACTTTCTTTGAAGAGCTCGGACGCCGCAATTTTTGTTGCCGTCGATTTCCATGTTCGCGGTGAACAATGGACCCGGTTATGTACGTAGAACTCCAAGGTTTATCCGTTCTTTAATAATATTTAATATTAAATTGCTATGGTTATACATTAGATAGAGCCGGAATAAAAATGCTTACAAAAAATAAAGATGGGTTCAGTGTTGCTAATGAGGCAGGCATCGATGTTTATTTTTCGTTGAGACGCGAGATAAATGAGGTCGACCGAAGCAATAAGCTATTAGCCCTATACTTAAAGGCGTAAGCGCAAGTATTAGACACCAACTTAAAATCGAAATAGACATGATTGATCGTTAACTGATTTTTAAGAACAGATCTGCCGTTAAAAACGTATCGCTGGGAGAGCTAAAATGCAGCGGCAATTTGAGAAGGCACCTAAAACAGCCAACCTGGATTGATGCCGTGAGTTGCGACGCAGACGCTGCAACTTATTTTGTGATACGAGCGAATAAAATGCGTGG
>Ga0163110_10001570_pt1 | contig 11616 bp, 8 predicted proteins | sample CRUFie1St17metaG_FD_108703 | JGI IMG/M metagenome (GOLD analysis project Ga0163110, IMG submission 108703) | Marine microbial communities from the Costa Rica Dome - CRUD Field 142mm St17 metaG | ecosystem: Environmental > Aquatic > Marine > Oceanic > Photic zone | place: Costa Rica: the Eastern...
AAGGTAGAATCGAATAAGATTATTGAACGCCTTGAGGCCGAGGAATTACCCGCATTGCTCGCTGCGTTTCCCGGAGTACAATATTCCCTGGAAGGCGATCAGGCTGAGCAGTCGCAAACTATGGAGAGCATGAAGAGGGCTTATTTAGTCGCAATGGTCATCATCTATGGCCTGCTGGCAATTCCGTTTCGCTCATATTTCCAGCCATTCATAGTGATGGGCGCGATCCCGTTCGGGTTAATTGGCGCAGTGCTGGGACATTTGATAATGGGAATTGACCTGACTATTATGTCCCTTTTCGGCGTGGTGGCCCTTACCGGAGTGGTCGTGAATGACAGCTTGGTGATGGTAGATTTTGTGAACCGTAACCGGCCAAAATATTCAAGCCTTATGGGGGCAGTTCGAGCAAGTGGCATACAACGCTTTCGCGCCATTTTGCTGACATCGCTCACTACATTTGCTGGCCTCGCACCTTTGGTGTTTTTTGAAAAGAGCGTGCAAGCCCAGTTTCTGGTTCCAATGGCCATCTCATTGAGCTTCGGTGTCATATTCGCCACGGTAGTAACTTTGGTGTTGGTGCCGGCAGGATACATGATCCTAGAGGATATCAAGAGGACGTGGTTCTGGCTGTATGGAAGTCGGTCGGACGACGGTGAAATAACCAGCCGCTCTATTCAGGTGAATCATCTTTAGCGGGTTTGTTCTTTCACCGAACCGGTAGGAAGGCTAGGTTTCGCTTTTTCCTAGATGGCCAAAAAAGCTTCATTGCTGATTATCTTTCTGACGGTGTTCATTGACCTCGTTGGGTTCGGCATTGTGTTACCGATGCTCCCCCTTTACAGCAAGGAATTTGGCGCATCCGGAATGATCGCGGGAGGAATTGTCGCAGCATATTCATTGATGCAATTCATTTTCTCACCAATGTGGGGGCGCCTCAGTGATCGTGTAGGGCGTCGACCCGTTCTATTGGTGAGCACCGCGGGCGCGTGCCTATCTTATGTGGTCTTCGCATACGCCTGTCTGGAGCAATCAGTTTTACTGCTTTTGATTTCTCGCCTAACCGCTGGTATTTGTGGCGCAAACCTATCGGTGGCTAGTGCTTACATTGCCGATATTTCACCTCCTGAAGATCGTTCGAAAAGCATGGGGCTCATTGGGATGGCCTTTGGGTTTGGATTTATCTTGGGCCCTGTCCTGGGTGCCTTGAGTGCAGGCTGGTTTGGTGTTACCGGACCAGGGTGGGTGGCCGCTGGGATTTGCGGCTTCAATCTGATCCTTGCATTTTTTATCTTAGGTGAGAGCCGGATGCCGGAGTCTGATCCAGCACCGCCTTCACCCCGATTGGGTCAAATGATGCGAGTACTGAAACGCCCGCAACTTGGCACATTGGTTTGTGTATTCTTTTTGGCCACATTCTGCTTCACCTGTTTTGAATCCACTTTTGCCGTGTTGTTTGCTGGTACGCACGATGACCCAGGGAAATTTGCTTTCCTAGAACCGGCTACCTCGGAAACGAGTGAAGGAGTGAATTGGTCAGCAGCAAGTGGCGCTGAAGTTCAGGAAGGTGACGTACTGGGGCGACGCGAAGACGAATCCGCTGTCACGGCAGCAGCCACTGGTCGGTTTGTTCTAAACGAAAATGAAGCATCCATTAATACTACAAAGACCATGGCGTATTGGTTGATGGCTTTTTGCGGTTTTATCGGGGCAATTGTACAAGGAGGCTGCATTGGGCCGTTGGTGAAAACATTGGGCGAGAAAAAGTTAATTGTATTCGGACTGGCAATGGTAGGTGTGAGCTTGGCGGTCCTGCCGTTTTGCAGCGGGCAACTGGGTTTATGGAGCATCATGTTGGGATTAAGTTTGTTTGCAGTCAGCTCGAGCGTATATCGCGCTCCCACGTTTGGCTTAATTTCTCTAAACGCCTCCTCGGATGAGCAGGGCGAAGTAATGGGCGTCACTCAAAGCGTGGGCAGCTTAGCCCGTATTATCGGGCCGCTTTTCGCATTGGGACTTATGGATGTGTGGAAAGAATTGCCTTACCTGATTTGTGCAGTTATCGCCGTGATAGGCTCATTTGTGGCTGCCTCCAAGATCGAATCACCCCAATCAGAACCTGGCAAAGCAGCGGAGAAATGACGATTCGTAATGTTATTTTCGATTGGTCGGGTACGCTAGTGGACGATCTTGAGGCTGTTTGGAGGTCCACAAATTATACTCTAAAGAAATCGGGCGTCCCTGAAATGAGCCTCTCAGAATTTCGGGATGAATTCAGTTTACCTTTTGATGAATTTTACGCCCGTGTCACACCCGGTGTTTCGCTGGAGGAATTGGAGGTGTGGTATAAGGAGAGCTTTGTGAAGGAGCAACGATCGGTCCAAGCTCTACCTCATTCAGAAGCGTTTTTTGAATTCTGCCGCAACGAGGGCATGCGAACATTTTTACTAAGCACAATCCATCCGGATCATTACCGGGTTCAATCGCAAAAGGTAAATTTTATATTCGATCGGGAATATGTGCGAGTGATGGACAAGCGGCTTAAGATTCGTGAAATTTTAGAGGAAAATAATCTTTCAGCCGGTGAAACCATTTTCATAGGCGACATGCAGCATGATGTGGAGACTGCAAAAGCAGGAGGAATCTTTTCCTGTGCAGTTCTGACCGGTTACAATACACGCCGCCAGCTTACTGCTGCCCAGCCGGATTGGATCGTTGAGAACTTATCCGTGTTGCATCAGCAATGGGAGACCCATGGAGCCAGCCTGAAAATATATTATGATGAATGACCGAATTGTCATCCGTGAAATGGAAATCCAATGCCGCATTGGCGTGCCGGATGAAGAACGTGCAGAGCCACAGTCGCTCCGTGTAACAATTGAAATGGATGTCGACACGGCGCCTTCAGCAAAGACAGACAACATTGGGCAAACGGTGGATTATTTTTTGGTGTATCAAAGAGTACACACCCTGAGTGGAGCGAGGCCCCGGAAATTGATTGAAACGTTGGCAGAAGAAATTTCGCAAATGGTGCTTGGAGAATTCCAAGTAAAAAATGTTTCGGTTCGAATTGATAAATATATCCTGCCAAACACCCGTGCCGTATCAGTGGAAATCCAACGGCAAAACTGACGTTATTCACAAGGAGTTCATTTAGAACTTTCGTGAAGCTCTCAGTATTCGAAGTTTTTTGCTTGTTTTAGTTGTTTTTATGGGGAAATGAACTTGCCAATAGTGGGTAATTATTGTTAATACTTTTATTCTCATGGCTGCCATTGGACGCTTCCAAAAAGGCGACGACACCTTTTACGCCAAAGTTGTTGACGGCAAACTTTATAAGCTCAAGGGCGATGTCTTTGGGTCTCCCTCATATGCTAAGCGAGCAGTGACTCCCACACGTGGAATACGCACACTCACGCCGGTGGAGCCTTCTAAGATAATTGCTGTAGGCTTGAACTACGCGGATCACGCTCGTGAATCCAACCTTAAGCCGCCTTCGCAACCGCTCTTTTGGCTGAAAGCACCTACTTCGCTGCTGCCGGATGGCGGCAAGATTGATCTGCCGTTCCCAAGTCACCGTAATGATTTTGAGGCGGAACTGGCCATTGTAATTGGTCGGCGGATTCGTAATGTGTCCCCACAGGCGGCTAGCCGATACATTTTTGGCTACACAGCGGCGCAGGATATCAGTGATCGCGACATCCAACGCGGTGAAAGCCAATGGGCACGCGCCAAGAGCTTTGACAGTTTCACGCCTATTGGGCCGTATATCGAAACGAAAATTGATCCGCAGGAGCAAACCATTCAGCTGTTCCAAAACGGGCAACTCCGGCAAAACTCCCACACCAGTCAGATGATCTTCAGCTGCGCCCAGTTGGTGAGTTTTATTTCCACCAATATGACGCTGCTGCCCGGCGACATTGTTCTCACCGGAACACCCAGTGGGGTGGGGCCAATTGAGAGTGGTGATCGCCTTGAAGTGCGCATTGGCGACATGCAACCTTTGTGCAATATGGTGAAGTAATCTTTACCGCCGCCCCCTTCATCCGGTAAAGCTACGGCCATGCGCTGGAGCGAGACGTTTATTCCCACGCTGAAAGAGGCCCCTGCCGAGGCGGAGATCCTTTCGCATCAACTCCTATTGCGAGCCGGGCTGGTTCGCAAGCTTGCCGGGGGCCTGTATACTTTTTTACCAGCCGGCGTGCGAGTACTGCACAAGATCGAGGCAATCGTGCGTAAGGAAATGGAGCGGGCAGGTGCACTTGAAGTTCTTATGCCCGCGGTCCAACCACCGGAGATCTGGCAGGCCAGTGGACGTTACGAGCAGGCGGCAGATGTTCTTTTCAAGGTCGCCGACAGCAAGGGGCGCGAATGGCTATTGGGGCCCACGCACGAGGAGGTTGTCACTTCCATGGCTGCCGTAGAACTTAATTCCTACCGGCAATTACCCATTAATTTTTATCAGGTGCAAACGAAGTTTCGTGATGAAATCCGCCCCCGTTTTGGCCTCATGCGGGCGCGCGAATTTATTATGAAGGATGCTTATAGCTTCGATGCCACTGACGAGGCTGCCCTGATTAGTTACCAGAAAATGTACGATGCCTATGTCCGCGTTTTTCAGAAATGTGGTGTGCAGGCGTTTCCGGTAGAGGCGGATACCGGCGTTATGGGCGGGAATCATTCGCATGAATTCATGATCCCGGCACAGACCGGTGAAAGTGAAGTGGCGTACACCGAGGACGGCAATTACAGTGCCAATGTGGAAAAGGCCGGCAGCCAAGGGCCGTTGGCCGCCACCCCCAGCGAATGCACGGGCGCGTTGGAGGAATTTGCCACACCGAATGTTAAGACGATCGAAGATCTCGCTGGCGCCCCCTACCAAGTACCGGCTGAGGCGCAAATTAAAACACTGGTTTTTATTGCCGAAGACATGCCGGTGATCGCCTTAATGCGCGGTGATGACGAGGCGAATGAGGCAAAGCTGGCAATTGCATTTGGAACGGCAATCTTCCGGCCTGCTGAGGCAGAAGAAATTCATGCGGCACTGGGCGCGCATCCTGGCAGTCTAGGCGCAGTGGGGATAGACGGAATTCCCGTTTACGCTGACAGCCAGCTTAAGCAGGCCGCCGGCATGGCTACCGGGGCGAATAAGGACGGTTTTCACCTTCGGAATGTGAACGTGGCTCGCGACTTGTCGCAGGTTAAGTTTCTGGATTTACGCACAGTCCGGGAAGGCGAGCTGAGCGCTGAAGGTCAGCCGCTGAAAATTCGGCGGGCAATTGAAGTGGGGCACGTTTTTAAGCTCGGCACAAAATACAGTGAGGCGCTTGGGGCCAGTTTTCTGGACGAGGACGGCAAGGCACAGGCGCCAGTCATGGGCTGCTACGGGCTAGGCGTCACCCGCACCTTGCAGGCCATTATCGAATACAGCAACGATGACAATGGAATCGTGTGGCCCGCCGCCGTGTCGCCTTGGCAGGTATGCATCACTGCTCTGGATGTGGAAGCCGATGGCGAAGTGATGCAGGTGGCCACACAAATCCATGAAGAATTGAATACGGCTGGTATCGACACAATTTTGGATGACCGCGAATTACGACCAGGCATTAAGTTCAAAGATTCCGAGTTGGTTGGCTTCCCTTTGCGTCTTGGTATTGGTGCCCGATCCCTTAAGGAAGGGAACGTGGAATTTACGCTACGTTCAGAAGGTGAACGTGAAGCAGTACCTGTTTCCGAAGCGGTGGCCCGCGTGAAGGCCGTTTTGGCCTGATGTTTGAACTGCTCCAAACCGATTCCGCTACCTCCGCCCGTCGCGGGTGGCTGCAAACGGCGCATGGCAATGTGGAAACGCCGATTTTCATGCCGGTCGGTACGCGTGCCACGGTGAAGACCTTGGATCGTGCCGATCTGAAGGCCCTGCAATCCCAGATCATTTTAGGCAATACCTATCACCTTAATCTCCGGCCCGGCATGGAAACTATTCGGGCTGCTGGTGGCTTGCACGCTTTCATGGGTTGGGATTTGCCGATCCTGACCGATAGCGGTGGCTTTCAGGTATTTAGTTTGGCTAAGATGGCAAAAATCCAAGAGGACGGCGTTGCCTTTCAATCGCACATTGATGGCGCGTCACTTTTTCTGGGCCCGCGCGAGGCCATGGCAATCCAAAGAGATCTGGCCAGTGATATTGCGATGGTCTTTGATGACTGCCCGCCATATCCGGCTGAACGTGAGCAGGTTCTAGGCGCGGTGGGACGCACAACGCGCTGGGCTCGTGAATGCCGAGATCAACCCAGAGCCGAAGGTCAGTTAGTTTTCGGGATCATACAGGGCGGGTGTTATCGGGATTTACGCGAGCAAAGTGCGGAGGAAATTACTGCTATTGATTTCGACGGTTACGCCATTGGCGGACTCAGCGTCGGCGAGCCGGAGCCGGAGATGCTGCGAATGGCTGAATTGACCGCCCCGATGCTTCCCACAGATCGACCGCGGTACGCTATGGGGTTGGGCACGCCTGTGCAGCTAGTGGAACTGGTGGCGCGCGGAGTGGATATGTTTGATTGTGTGCTGCCCACGCGCCTGGCACGCAACGGAACGGCGTTTACTTTCGGAGGCGCAATTTCTCTTAAAGGGGCAGCTTATCGCGAGGATTTTAGACCTATTGAAGGTGACTGCGATTGTTTTACCTGTCAGAATCATACACGTGCTTACCTTCGCCATTTGCTGAATGTGGACGAGATTTTAGGGCTTCGCCTGCTTACCATTCATAATCTCCGGTGTTATCTGCGTCTTATGGAAGTGGTGCGCGGCCATTTGAAGGCAGGCACTTTTGGTGAATTCCGAGCGGCATTTCACGCTAATTACCGCGTAACCAGTCGGGTTGAGGAGCAGCGAAAAAACGCCCAAAAATAAGCTAAATGCTTGCCAAAGGGCTTTTTCTCCATAGGATTTGCCGTCTTTGAATTTTTGACCATGGACAGTTCTTTAATTGATTTGATGTTTGCGATGGCGCCACCTCCAGGTGATGGCCAACAAGGGGGCGGAGCTCAATGGATTTCCTGCCTGATGCCGGTCGCATTTCTGGGTATTTTTTATGCTCTCCTTATACGTCCGCAACAGAAGCAACAAAAGGAACACGAGAAACTTGTTTCCGAACTCAAGAGCGGCGATCGCGTCGTAGCCGCCGGTATGGTTGGCACTATCATCACGGTGAAGGATGATTCTGTGACCCTGCGCACCGGCGAATCTAAGATTGAAGTTGTGCGAACTTCGGTTGAGCGCGTGATCACTGAGGGTGATGGACCTGCCCCACTTGATCTCAATAAAAAATAACAACCAATTTTTCTTCATGCAGAAACAACCCACATTCGGCCGCTTCCTGCTCGTTGCATGTCTCGCGGTCTGGACGTTGAGCGAATGGTACCCGCCGCAAGGCAAAAATATGATCGAGGTCTTCGATCAAACCGCCCAAGTCAATCAGGACACCATCGTCGCTGATCTCAAAGAGGCCAGTAAAGATCTTCGCGAAGGAGATGAGCTTTCCCTGGAAACATGGATGACAGCCGTCGGTGATGTTGATTTACGAGAGGTTTTCCCGGGGCGAACTAATGGCATTCTCAAAGAGCTTAAGATTGAAAAAGAGGCTTGGGTCACGCCATCAGAGGAACAACAGGCGCAAATAAACCGTGAGATTCTTGCTCGTATCCAAAAGGATTCGGTTGGGAAAGTGAAGCTCGGCCTCGACTTAAGAGGTGGCACGCAATTTGTCGTGCAAGTTAAGCCGAAGCTTGATGAGAAAGGGGAGCCGCTTTCCATTGACGAGAGCCAACTGACGCAGGCCATGGAAATCATGAGGCGGCGCGTTGACAAGTTCGGTGTTGCTGAGCCCATGATCCAAACTGCTGGTGAAGACAAAATCATCATACAAGTCCCAGGCCTTTCTCAGGCAGACCGCGATGACGCCCGCCAAACCATTTCGCAGGTGGCTAAGCTGGAGTTTCGTCTGACTCATCCAGAAAGCGATGCGCTGGTAGCGAGGCAGGAGGAATTTGTGCCAGGCGCGGAGCTGATGTCTTATGACCTAGACGATCGCAAAGTAAGCCATTTCGTCTTGAAGGATGTGGCCATGGTTGGCAGTCATATTAAACGAGCCAGTGCTCGCCGCAACGACCTTACTGGAACGCCTGAAATTCACTTCACTCTGGATGCATTGGGTGCCAATAAATTTGCTAAAATAACCGAGACGCATGTGGCCACTGGAGCGGACCCGCGACTGCTTTGCATCGTGCTTGATGGCGAACTGATTTCCGCACCCTCGATTAACAGTCGGATTCATTCCCGAGGCCAAATAACCGGAAGCTTTTCCGATGAGGAAGCCACTATGTTGGCAAACTCTTTAGAGAATCCACTTGAAAACGAAGTGGCTATCATAGAGGAGCGCGACGTGGCTCCATCGCTTGGTCGAGACTCCATTCGTAAAGGTTACAAGGCCGCGCTCTGGGGACTGATAGGGGTCGCTATATTCATGGTGATCTACTATTTGCTGAGCGGCGTACTGGCCAACTTTGCATTGGCCCTCAACATTGTGATGATTCTCGGAATTCTGTGCTGGTTTGATGCCACACTCACATTGCCGGGCATTGCTGGCGTGGTACTCACGATCGGCATGGCGGTGGATGCTAATGTGCTGATCTTCGAGCGCATCAGAGAGGAGCTGCGCGTGGGTAAATCTGTGAGGGGAGCCATTGCCTCCGGTTACGACAAGGCTTTTGGAACAATCTTTGACGCCAACATCACCACGCTAATCGCCTCAATTATCCTGATCTACATGGGTAAAGGTCCGGTGAAAGGATTTGGTGTAACGCTGACTATTGGCATTCTGACCAGCATGTTCACCGCACTGGTGGCCACACGATTGATTTTCGATCTTCTGGCTAACGCCAAGGTTCTAGGTAGCGATGACTCCAAGCGCATGCTTCATCTGCGTCCTTCGGCTGGTTTGCCGGAGTTTGATTTTTTGAAATACGCCAAGCCCGCGTTCATCGCTTCGTGGATTTTGGTGATCATTGGATTTGGTTACGGCCTCTCGAAAGGTAAAGACAGCATGCTCGGTGTAGACTTCTCCGGAGGTTATAGCATGGTCATGAAGTTTGAGCAGAATCAAGTCGATCAAATTAACCAGGCCATTGATTCAGGCAGTCTCCGAGAAAACCTTGAAGTGGACACTGGAATTGACGGCGGCCAAATTCAAACCGAGCTGCAGGCTGAGGCTGCTACGGGCGAGCAGAGATTGCGGGTGGATTTTCCGTATGACGCAGACGCTAAGGAGGTTGAGGGCTCCCTCAAAACGAAATTTACGGAAGCCAATCTGGAGCGGATTCAACTAGATAAAGTCGGCCCCAGTGTTAGCGGAGAAATCCAGAAATCCGCCTTTATTGCGATTGTGCTGGCCTTGTTTGGTATCCTTGTTTACGTGGCATTTCGCTATGAATACTCTTTTGCAGTGGCGGCGGTGGTAGCCATTCTCCACGATGTGGCGATGACCGGTGGTTTGTTTTTCCTAACTGGGCGTGAGCTAAACGCTCCGATTGTGGCGGCGGCCTTGACGATCATTGGTTTCTCCATCAATGACACCATCGTGATCTTTGACCGCATCCGAGAAAACCTTCGTATGGGCACCCGAGGCTCATTTAAGGATGTGATGAACACGGCCCTCAACCAGACGTTGAGTCGGACAATTATTACTTCTGGCACTACATTGCTTTCCACTGGAACGTTGTATTTCTTTGGCGGCACTGTGATTAATGATTTCGCCTTCACTTTCCTAGTCGGCGTGATTACCGGTACTTATTCCTCGATCTACATCGCTTGCGCCATCGTACTTTGGTGGCACAAGGGTAAGCGACCCGAATTGGCTGTACCTACCGTTGATACGGATCCAGTGGGCGTTACCTCCTAGATGCGCCGCCTATAAAATATTCTCGGAAGAAGCCGCGCGGGCGGCATACCCTTTTCTCGCCTTGAGGAATCTCGCGCGCATTAGATGGCTGATTGTAGGCGCAGCATTTGTCGCCCTGGGAATTGTCGGCTTATTTCTACCCATCTTGCAGGGTATTCTGTTTATTGTGATTGGCTTGATGTGTTTAGCCAAGGGCTCTGCCTTGGTGCGATCCAAGAAGATGTCCCTTAAAAAACGTTTCCCGAAATTCGGGTCCAAATTGACTTTGCTCGAACAGAAAGCACGCGATTGGAAGGCGCGCTGGCGCAAACGTAGGGAGAAATCATGAAACACCTCTGGGATATCAAGGCGCCCAATGAACAGTCTGTTCAAGGTATCACGCAGGCCTTGGGTATCCACCCTCTGCTTGCTCAATGCCTGGTGAATCGCGAGTTGATAGACCCTGAGGAGGTTCGTAGTTTTCTGAATCCCAAATTGGCCGATTTGGCTGCGCCGGAACTGATCCCGAACATGGGGCCGGCTGTTCAACGTCTGTTTCGCGCGCGCGAAAAAGGGGAGGCCGTAGTTGTTTTTGGGGATTACGATGTCGACGGGATTACTTCCACGACGCTACTGCTCGATTCATTAAACTCGTTGGGGTGGAGCATTGCCGGTTATTTACCTGACCGCGTGGATGAAGGCTATGGGCTAACGCCGGATGGCGTGGCCAATTGCCTGTCACAACATTCACCGAATCTGTTGATCGCCGCGGATTGTGGAACCAATTCCGTGCAGGTTATAACATCATTAAAAGAGCAAGACGTGGATGTTATTGTACTGGATCATCACCAGGCTTACGAGCCGCATCCGCCTGCCGTCGCTTTGGTGAATCCTTGGCTGTCACCGGGAACGGAAGGGAGATTTCGAGAATTATGCACCGCCGGACTTGCCTTTAAATTGCTCCACGCAGTCGTGAAGCACGGACGTCAACTCGGTCTGCCGGAGTTCAAGCAATATGACATTCGCCAGCAATTGGATCTGGTGGGATTGGGCACCATTGCTGATCTCGTTCCATTGACTGGCGAAAATCGCATTCTGGCAGTCAAGGGACTACAGCAAATCCCCCGGACTCATCGCGCTGGGTTACGCGCCTTACTGGATGTCGCCGGTATTGATGGTCCTGTTGGCTCTTTTGAGGCCGGTTTCCAGATTGCTCCCCGGCTCAACGCAGCTGGACGTCTGCAAAGCGCCATGCGGGGCTTGGATTTGCTGTGCTCGGTGGATCCAGCAACCGCCGAGGAACTAGCGGGTTTGTTGGACCGCAATAATCGTGACCGTCAGCGAGTTGAAAAGGAAATCACGCAGCAAGTGCTTGATACCTTACGGACCCAATTCAACCCTGAGCGAGATCACACCATTGTAATGGGCGATGCCGGTTGGAATATCGGCGTGGTGGGAATCGTGGCATCGCGCGTGCAAAAGGAGTTTTACAGGCCCACCGTCATTCTGGGTGGCAGCCCTAATGGGTTACGGGGTTCAGGACGCAGCATTAAGGGTTTTGATCTGGCCGCTGCGCTCAAGGAATGCGACGACGTACTGGATCGTTACGGCGGCCACGCCATGGCAGCTGGGGTCAGTATGCAGTCCGATAATCTGGAAGCCTTCCGGGAGCGCCTGAATGAAGT
>Ga0163110_10001571_pt1 | contig 11614 bp, 14 predicted proteins | sample CRUFie1St17metaG_FD_108703 | JGI IMG/M metagenome (GOLD analysis project Ga0163110, IMG submission 108703) | Marine microbial communities from the Costa Rica Dome - CRUD Field 142mm St17 metaG | ecosystem: Environmental > Aquatic > Marine > Oceanic > Photic zone | place: Costa Rica: the Eastern...
ATTACAACACTCTTCAGCGACCCACAATTTACCATTATGCCTAGCCTCAGTAGAGGTAGAAATCGTAGTTACTATAACATAAAAAACCTTAAAAGTCAACCATTTATTAACTTTTAGCAAAAAATCTTATATATAACATAACCACCTATGTATGATTATGGTAAGGCCGTGTTACAACACTAAATACATATACATGTACATGCAAATTAATTGTATTAACAATAACCATAAGCCAATTTCAACAAAATCAGCAGGTTAAAATGTCAAATTATTTATTTTAAAAAAAATAAAATAATATGCTTGGCAAACACAATATATAGGGGCATATAGTTAACGAACCTACTATATATAGTAGGTGGGGAGTTTAGATACAAACTGTTGGCTCACAGCCATTTTGGCCGTTTTTGGCTAAAATTAAGCTGTAATTAGGTTAACAGTTTGTAAACTAAAAAGTACTACAATTATAAGGATTAAAAAATGGTTTTGACTTTGGTTAAAGAAACAGCAAAAACAAACACAAGTGGCAAACAATTTGAGATTGAGTTAGATTCATCTCGTGATGCAAACCTAACCGAATTTGGCAAGGCGACTCTTAAAGATAGATATCTCCATGAGGGGGAGACCTTTCAGGGTATGTTTGCACGTGTTTCTAAATATTATGCTGATAACCAGGCTCATGCGCAGAGGCTTTATGATTATATGAGTAATCTATGGTTTATGCCGGCTACGCCTATATTATCTAATGGTGGCACTAGCCGTGGCCTACCAATTAGCTGCTTTTTAAATGAAACCCAAGATAGCCTAAAAGGTATCGTAGATTTATGGAACGAAAATGTATGGCTAGCGTCTCGCGGTGGCGGTATAGGCAGCTACTGGGGTAATTTGCGCTCAATTGGCGAAAAGGTGCGCGGTAACGGCAAAACCAGCGGCGTTGTACCATTTATGCGCGTGCAAGATAGTTTAACCCTAGCCATATCTCAAGGTAGCTTACGCCGCGGTAGTAGCGCTGTTTACCTACCTATTTGCCACCCAGAGATTGAGGAGTTTATCGAGATCCGTCGCCCTACAGGCGGTGACCCTAACCGTAAAACTTTAAATATTCATCACGGTGTTAGCATAGATGACGAGTTTATGAATGCCGTAGAAAATGATACAGATTACCACCTACGCAGCCCTAAAGATAATAGCGTGGTAGAGACAATTCGCGCCCGCGACCTATGGATAAAGCTACTAACCGCCCGTATAGAAACAGGCGAGCCTTACCTATTATTTACCGATACAGTAAATAGAGCCATCCCAGAGCATCATAAAAAACTAGGGCTAGAGGTAAAAACTAGTAACTTATGTAGCGAAATTACCCTACCTACAGGGCCGGACCATTTAGGTGGTGATCGTACGGCTGTATGTTGTTTATCGTCACTGAACTTAGAGACTTACGAACAATGGAAGGATGAGCCAAATTTTGTAGAAGATATCATGCGCTTTTTAGATAACGTACTGCAAGACTTTATCGATACCGCACCAAAATCTATGGATCGCGCTGTATATAGCGCAATGCGTGAGCGCAGTGTGGGTTTAGGCGTTATGGGCTTTCACTCCTATTTACAAGGTAAGGGCATACCTATGGAGTCCGTAATGGCAAAGGTGTTAAACAAGCAGATGTTTCAAAAAATTAAAGCTGATGCAGACGCAGCCAGTGTTAAACTAGCGCATGAGCGTGGCTCTTGCCCAGATGCTGCCGATGTAGGAGTAGTAGAGCGCTTTAGCAACAAAATGGCAATCGCCCCAACAGCTAGTATTAGCATTATTTGCGGTAACTCTAGCCCAGGTATTGAGCCATATGCAGCTAATAGCTTTACACAAAAAACGCTTACAGGCTCATTTACTGTGCGTAATAAACATCTTAAAAAATTACTGGCCGAAAAGGGGCAAGATAACGAGGATGTATGGAGTAGTATTTCTACTAATGAGGGCTCCGTATCGCACTTAGATTTTTTAACTGATGATGAAAAAGATGTGTTTAAAACCGCGCAAGAGATTGACCAAATGTGGGTGGTGGAACACGCAGCAGATAGAGCACCATTTGTATGCCAAGCGCAATCAGTTAACCTATTTTTACCAGGTGATGTACATAAACGTGATTTACATAAAGCACATTTTATGGCTTGGAAAAAGGGTGTAAAAAGCCTGTATTATTGCCGCTCCACCTCTATCCAGCGGGCAGATAAAGTGAGCCATAAGGTTGGCGATGTACAGTTAGAGATGAGCCTAAAACAACAGCAAAGTAGCAGCACTGATTATGATGAGTGCCTAGCTTGCCAGTAATGTGCTTTTAAGTAAAAATCATATATAGCAATTATAGTATCTAGGCATTAGGCACTAGATTTTAGGCACTTGTATGGCTACCTAAATTTATACACAAACAGCTATAATTAGAGTAAAAACCATCACTATTCTTTTTCTTCAAAATCTTAACTAAAAGTTAATTAACACAACCTAAAAGTGTGTTCTATCTGGCGCAAAATTATACGTTTTGGCACTTCCATAAAACAAAAACCAGCATTACCCTATATTTTCTGCGGCTTGTTTACCTTTTGTTAATTTTTGCAAATTAATACTAGGCACAACCTAAGATTGCATAAGGAGGCACATGTTAGCAACTAATAAAAAAACAGACACACAATCTGTTAAAACCAATAAAGCTGTAATAAAACATAACAGCTGGCACATAAAAAAGGCAAAAACTTACTATCAAGCTAAAGATGAATTAGATGTACAGCAAAATCTGCCGCCTATAGATCAGTCTGAAACAAATTTATGCACCGCTTTATGGCGTAGTGTTTTGATGCAAGCCCTTGTAGATTTAGCGACTAACTCTACAAAGCCTGATTATTTAAAAATAAAAGCTGAGGCAATGCAGTGGTTTTATGAGGGCTTTAATAATGAACAAAGCGATTTTAAAGATGTTTGCTATTTAGCGGATTTAGAACCTGAATATGTAAAAAAACATCTTAGTGAGATGATAAAAACTAAATCATTTGATAAAATAGATTTTAGATGTTTGCGTAAAACAGCGCCTGAAAAACGCCATCTTAAAGCGGAGGCATAATATGAGGTTTACCAATAAACGCGGGCGGCCAAAATCTAGCATTAGCAAGGCTAAACAAGATCTAGGGACCCCAGAACTACAAGCAAAAAAACAAAGCAATATAACAAAAGAGCCACTTGATTTATGTTATGAGCGCAACCTTATAAATGCAGATCAACGTTGGGCTGGCATACATTTACGTTGGCTACACACTATTAGGTTTGGCTTGCCAAATGTTACCAGTATTAGTTTTGATTTATATGATAAATTCAGCAAAACTGAAAACGATGAAGATTGGCAACAAGCTCGTGAGATAGAGTATAAATCGGCAATAAAACTATTAGCACAAATAGAGGCTAAAGATATTGTGCTAGATATTTGTGTTTTTAACCGTACAGCACGGTTTTTAGATAAAATACAAAATGTATCAAATTATAGTAATAGCCGCATCCGCCACAATGAGCGCCAAATAATGCTATTACAAGAGGGATTGCAAGCTTTAGTAGATGTATGGAATTAAGCTACTTTAAATCTTTAAAATACTAATAACACTGTAAACAGCTAGCACTGCAGGTATAACCTGGCTTGTTAGCATAAGTATTTTAAACAGTTTCTTGTTATGCACGTAATCCTCAATAATTACCTGCAAACCTAACGCAGAATGGTAAAAAAAGCTTAGTACAAATACTATTAGTAAGGTTGCATTAAGCGGAGAGGTTAAAAATGCTTTGGCACCCTCATACCCTGTGCCTGATAAACCTATTAAATTAATTATTAACCACACAGATAATGGTGCCAAAATAATTGCACTTACACGCTGTAGTATCCAATGTTGTTTACCCTGACCACTCATTATATAGTTACCCATGTTATAATTGTTAAAACAACAGTACCAACTAATACTGCTATGCCAGATTTGGTTACATTGTTTAACTCAAAACCATAACCTGCATCCCATACTAGGTGACGTATACCGTTACATAAATGGTAGTATATTGTGGCACTCCACCCAATTAAAAATATATATCCAAGGGTAGAGGTGATGCATTTTAAAAATGTATCATAAGCCTCTGGCCCAGCGGCAATAGCACCTAACCACCATGCTAGTACTAACCCTGCAAACACGTTAACAAAACCGGTAATGCGGTGCATTATAGATAATATAGAGGTTATCTGCGGTTTATATATACTTAAATGCGGCGATAATGGACGTTTTTTCATCGGTTGCAAATTGCCTTATTATGCTATAAATATCAAGCCGATTTTATTGTTATGGGATTCGATAGTCTGATTTTAGTCGTACATGTTGTTATAGTTTTGGCAATGATTGTACTTATACTTATTCAACGCAACGCTAGCGATGGGCTTAGCGGCATTGGTGGTAATAGCACTGGTAATATGACATCGTCAAAATCTGCTGCTAACTTTTTAACTAAGATGACTACCTATCTAGCTATAGGTTTTTTTGCTACTAGCCTTAGCCTAGCTATTATTGCTGCTAATGATAAAGATGAATCTATAACTGATACAATTAAAGCCAAGCAAGAGCAACAAACCCCGGCAGCAGACGCACCAGTTACTAACGTGCCAATAGCTGAGTAGTTGTAAAAAATAGATCCCCTCTTAGTGATTGCAAAAAGGGTGGGCACACAATCAGCTATAAAATCAAACGCAAGGTCAAGTTAACGCTTTGCTTTTTTTGGCTTATCAGTTTTACCAAACTTACGCTTACGGTCATTAAAACTAGGCTTGCCTTTACTTGGCCTAGCCGGCTTAGCCTTACTACCATATCTTTTACCTGAGCGCCTGCTTTTAGCTTTATTACCCTGCGGCTTTTCTGGCTTTAAAGATGGGTCAAGCAGCCTTTCAATCGCAGCCCATTTTGCTTTATCGCTTGGGGCAATAAAATTAACAGCCTCACCTTTTTTACCAGCACGCCCTGTACGCCCTATACGGTGGATAAAATCCTCAGCACATTGTGGTAAATCATAATTAATTACATGCTCAATATGCGGAATATCAAGCCCGCGCGCTGCTATATCCGTAGCTACTAAAATACGATATTTTTGTTGCCTAAAAGCTTTGGTTACTTGCTCACGTTTGTTATGGCGTAAATCACCATGTATAGCAGCAGCCTCATGTTTAGCCGCTTTTAAACGTTTTGCTATACGCTCTGTAGCATATTTTGTTTTAACAAATACAATTACCGAGCCAGACCTGGCATCTACTTGTTTTGTTAGCTCAGCAAATTTATCAGCATCAGCAATTTTTATATTTTCTTGAGTAATATTTTGCGATGGCTTGTGTGTATCTCCTACTGCAATACGCTCTGGGTTTGTTAAATATTTTTTGCTTAAATCAATAATATTTTTTGGCAAAGTAGCCGAAAATAATAATGTTTGGCGTTGCTGCGGGATGTGCTTAACTATCTCATCAATCTGTACTGAAAAGCCCATATCCAACATGCGATCTGTTTCATCCAACACTAAATAATTTACATTGGATAAATTTATAGATTTACCGCGTAGATGATCGTTCAACCTACCCGGAGTGGCAATTATTAAACGTGGATTACTTTTTAAACGATTAAGCTGTTTACCTATTGGCTCACCACCTATTAAAAGCACCGAGCCAACCTTATTGTTTTTAGCTAGCATGTCCGATAGTGCCTTATGCACTTGGGTAGCTAGCTCCCTAGTTGGGGTAATAATAAGTGCTTGTGCATTTTTATTGCTAAGCAAATTAGTAATAGCTGGTATACCAAAAGCAGCAGTTTTACCTGTACCTGTTTGGGCGGAGCCTAAAATATCCTTACCCTGCAATGCAATAGGTATGGCCTTGGCCTGTATAGGGGTAGGCTTGGTAAAACCTAAATGCTCTAGCTTATGCAATAATGCTTCAGGCAGGTTAAAAGCTTGGAAGTTATCCATGTTTAATGTCTCTTTTGTTATGATTAAAAATTTAAGCTTATATCAGCTTAATATTAACGGCTGATGTTTTGCCTTTGTTATCCTCTAGATCAAAGCTAACTTTATCGCCCTCATCAATAGAGCCAATGCCAGCATTTTGTAATGCACTGATGTGTACAAATATATCTGATGATCCCTCATCCGGTTTAATAAAGCCATAGCCTTTTGTGGTATTGAACCATTTTACTGTTCCTGTAGTCATGTTGTTTCCTGTTATTTATAGTTATAGTTTGAGCCTTAACATTAAACAGTAGCAACTAATAATTTATAATGTTTTGGAAGCACTAGTTTAGCCTAAAAATTTAAGCCCATACAAACTAACAAGACAAAGTAATTGTTAAGTAATTAATGTTTGAGTTTAACTCAAGGCGCCCCTTATACACTTATATTGTATAGATAACAAGTGGGTGTTGTGTTTGTTGTAACTCTTAATATTTAGACAGGCAATTTAACTTTATGAGTCCACTGATACTGTTAATTGTAGACGAATCCCATAAATAATTTGATTATAGATCAAATTATTATGGATGCGCGCCCTTTTCGAGCTTTGCTCGAATCGGGGCAAAGGGCGCGCCAATATGCGGCAAATGGTATAGATAAACATAAGAAAAAGTTAAATTGCACTGCCTCATATCTCAGCACTAGCGTTTGTAAATTATGCATTGATCTATGAGTATTCCAAAAGTAATAGTTGGATATGAATTTTTTTAAAACATCAATTATTTTGCCGGTACTAATATTAATATGTGGTTGTGTGCATGTACCTGGCAATTCGTCTATCAAACATAGTACCGATGCTCCAAAAATAAAAGAAGCGGCAATATTATATTCATATAAGCTTAACCCAAGTAATTGTGCAGATAGAAAGTTAATAGATACCCACGTAATTAATGATTTAGAAACAATTGATGGGAGTTTCTTTGCTGGCCAATATAATCAACAATTAAAAGAAAGGTGGGTAATTGATGCGTGTGGTAAAAAAATAGAAACTATACTTACTCTTGATATCCATTTAGATGGATACGACCGTAGCTATATAGCCAAGTTTACCGATATAAATGGCGAACAATCAGAGACATACACATTAAGTATAAAACACACTACTGTTTATATGTAATAGACCTAATCATTACCCCCACCCCACCACTAATTTTGTCAAGTCAAAAAGTTTTTTTAATTCGCTTGCATATAGCTATTATTTATTTTAGTGATGGCTATGAGAGTTGTGTTTTGGCAACAAAATATAATTTTCAAATTGGGGAATGTTATGGGTAGTAAACATAGCTATCACCGGGGAGAAATATGATAAATTTACAATTACCAAAAAATGAAAACTTAAAACCAAGTATAACCATATTTGGCGTAGGCGGTGCAGGTGGCAACGCCGTTAATAATATGATTGAGTCTAACCTTGAGGGCGCAACATTTGTAGTAGCAAATACTGATGCTCAAGCGTTAGATCACAGCAAGGCAGATTACAAAGTACAACTAGGCCTTAATATTACGCAAGGTTTAGGTGCTGGCGCTAACCCAGAGGTAGGCCAGGCTGCAGCTGAGGAGGCTAACGAAGAGCTACAAGAATACCTACAAGGCAGTAATATGGTATTTGTAACTGCTGGTATGGGTGGTGGTACTGGTACTGGTGCGGCTCCGGTAATTGCTAAACAAGCTAAAGAGCAAGGCATATTAACAGTAGGTGTTGTAACTAAGCCATTTCATTTTGAGGGCAAGCACAGGATGAACCTTGCTGATAGCGGATTAGAAGAGCTACAAAAACACGTAGATACTTTAATTACTATACCTAACCAAAATCTATTTAGATTAGCTACCGATAAAACCACTATGGCAGATGCCTTTAAAATGGCAGATAACGTTTTACATAGCGGCGTACGTGGCGTTACTGATTTAATGGTTATGCCTGGCCTGGTTAACTTGGATTTTGCCGATATCCGCGCAGTAATGAGTGAAATGGGCAAAGCTATGATGGGCACAGGTGAGGCTAGCGGCGATAATCGCTCTATTGAGGCTGCCGAGGCTGCTATATCAAATCCATTACTTGATGATGTATCAATGAAAGGTGCTAAAGGTGTGTTAATTAACATCACCGGCGGTGATGATATGACTCTATTTGAAGTAGACGAAGCTGCTAACAGAATCCGTGAAGAAGTAGACGAAAGCGCTAATATTATATTTGGATCGACCTTTAATAATGATCTTAACGGTACTATGCGTGTATCAGTTGTTGCTACAGGGATAGAAAATACAGGCCGCCCAGCTAATAGTTTTATAGGCTCGGCTAGTGTTAATAAGCCTTTATTTGGTAAAACTAATACTGCTAGTAGCAATACATATGGTGGTGCAACTCAACAGCCAATTAAACCAACTGTTAATGTTGCTACAAGCACAGCTGCTGTAACTGCTAATACTGTACAAACAAATACAGATACTGCAACAGCTGTAAATACTAACAATAATGAGTTTAATAACACAACACAAAGCAATAGCTTTAGTGCTGAAAAACCAGTAGTAGCCCAAACTAGACCAAGCTTTACTGCAACTAAAAATGACCCATATAATGATGATAATTTTTATGCTGAAAGCAAAAAGCAAAGCAGTAATTTTTTTGAAAAATTAACCAAAAGCTTTGTTGGTAACCGCGATTATGATGAGCCAAAAATTGAACAAAACCCTGGTAATGTATATGGCTCTAATCAGCAGGCTGTAGCACAGTCTCAGCCTCAACAACCTACTCAAGAAAAAGAGCCGGCAACTGTAGGCGCTGACGAATATTATGAGATACCAGCGTTTTTACGTAGGCAAAATAATAGTTAGGATTAAAGTAGATAAGAACTTGCCTTAGAAGCTATTATAGGCAAAAGGCACTAGGTTTTAGGCAATACTCCTTTCCTAGTGCCCCATGCCTATTGCCTCGAACTATGGAGTTGTCGTAGCTTATATGTAACTGCTATAATTATCTAAATTTACTTTCTAAGTATGAGTCCTAAATAGCAGTGCTTGACTACATCTCAATTTTACGTTAAACACCACTCCCCCTTGGTTATAAGGGCATAACTCTATATTAATTATGGCAAATACATCATCAGCAAAAAAACAAGTTAAAGTAATAGCACGCCGTACTGAGCGCAATAAGCAACGTAAATCACGCGTACGTAGCTTTATCCGCAAAGCAGAAGAGGCAATTGCTAACAAAGATGCAAAAGCTGCTGATATTTTACGCACTGCAGAATCGGAGCTATTTAAAGCTGTAGCAAAAGGTGTATTTAAAAAGAAGACAGCAAGCCGTAAGATTAGCCGTCTAAACGCTAGACTAAATGGTGCTGATGAGGCTAAACCAGCTACTGAAAAAGCGGCACCTGCTAAAAAACCAGCTGCAAAAAAAACTACTACTAAGGCTGCACCTAAAAAAGCTGCCGCTAAAACAAAAGCTGAGTAGTTTTTAAAAGACTTCTTAGAATATTGAGTTAATACTACTATAGTTAATACAATTAATTTCCGTGCGTTTGTTACGAGTCTAAAATTGCTTTGGAATTTTAAAATCAGCGCGTGTAATACTTTTGCTATTACCAAGCTGAGTTTAAAAGAGCCAAGGCAATTTTAGCCGTAACCCTTTAGGGCAGCTGTTAAATTTGCACGTATTCTTTGCTAAAATTTTTAGCAGGTGAAGAACCTTACTACAAAATTTTAGCAAATTTACGTAACAAATTTACCTAGCTGAAAACATACGACAAATTAACTGTATTAACTATATGTATCATAGTGGTGACCAATAATTACAACCAGTTAATTACAGACATAAAAAACTGTACAATTTGTGCAGATGACTTACCGCTTGGAGCTAACCCTGTATTTCAGATTGATCCACAAGCTAATATTTTAATAGCTGGGCAAGCCCCTGGTATTAGGGTCCATAATAGTAATATCCCGTTTAATGATCCTAGTGGCGATAGATTGCGCAACTGGCTAGGCATAGATAAAGCAGTATTTTACGACCCTAAAAAACTAGCCATATTGCCAATGGGTTTTTGTTACCCAGGTACTGGTAAATCTGGCGATTTACCCCCACGAAAAGAATGCGCCCAACATTGGCGGCAAAAATTATTAAATCACTTACCCAATATAAAACTAACCTTAGCTATTGGGCAATATGCTATAAAGTGGCACTTGCAAGATAAGGCAGCTAAAAGCCTAACAGATACTGTACAAAACTGGCAACAATATTGGCCTGATATTTTACCACTCCCACACCCTAGCCCGCGTAATAATATTTGGCTAAAAAAGAATCCATGGTTTGAAAAAGAAATTATCCCTACCCTACAAGATCAAATTAAAACACTACTTAACGCTGAAAACCATCATTACTCTGCGCCCGGCTTAAGTTAGTAGGTGCCTCACCCTTAGCTTTTGCAGCAGTAATTTTATTATCACGGATAAACTCTTGAGTTTTTAAGCTATCTTGCACTTCATCCAGAGCCTTTTGCATGTTTTGATCTACTTCAGACTCTATTTTTTTACCGGCAGTTACGTTATTAGCTTTATTTTCAGAGTTTCCTTCAACTTCACTTTCCGCTGATTTACCATGTTTGTTAAGCTTGTTATTAGCATCCTCTATTGCTTGCTGCTGCTCAACCGTACGGGCCTGAGTAGTATTTAGCTCACGTGTTTCATCTAAATCTAAAAATGCCCCACCAGCAATTTTTTGATGTCCATCCTCATAGCGATCAGTTTTTTCTGTATCGGCTTTATCTTCTGTCCAGGTCTCTTCTTCATCATTATTTTGTCTATCATCAGCCAAGATATCATCTATCTCTTTTAATAAGTTATCTATATCATCATCTGATACCATAGATGCATTATAGCATATTTTAGATGTTTTATATATACTTAGAGTTACGTTCTTTTTGGTTATGTAGTATTTCTAAACGCTAACACTGGACAAAGAATGGCAATTTAACTTGCCTATAGTCTACCATCATCACTTGTTGCAAGTGGGCGCGCCCTTTGGGCCGATTCGAGCAAAGCTCGAAAAGGGCGCGCATCCATAATCATTTGATCTATAATCAAATGATTATGGGGTTCGCCTACAATTAACATTATCAGTAAACTCATAAAGTTAAATTGTCAGGCAGGCTATAGAAAATAAACTAGCTACTCACCAGCTGCTGCTAAACGCTTCTCGCGCTCCGCACGTAAACGCACAAAATCATCCCCTGCATGGTAACTACTGCGCGTTAATGGAGATGCACTCACCATTAAAAAGCCTTTTGTCCATGCCACACGCTCATAATATTTAAAGTCTTCCGGTGTAATAAATTCTTCCACCTTGGCATGGTTGGGGGTTGGCTGTAAATATTGCCCGATAGTGATAAAATCTACATCTGCAGCACGTAGATCATCCATTACTTGTAGTACTTCCTCTTTGCTCTCTCCTAGTCCAACCATTAAGCCAGATTTAGTAAATATATTACCATCTAACTCTTTAATTTTACGTAGTAAATTTAGGCTCCTAAAGTAACGCGCACCGGGGCGGATAGTATTA
>Ga0163110_10001572_pt1 | contig 11613 bp, 31 predicted proteins | sample CRUFie1St17metaG_FD_108703 | JGI IMG/M metagenome (GOLD analysis project Ga0163110, IMG submission 108703) | Marine microbial communities from the Costa Rica Dome - CRUD Field 142mm St17 metaG | ecosystem: Environmental > Aquatic > Marine > Oceanic > Photic zone | place: Costa Rica: the Eastern...
ATTGACGAAATGAGATATGATCTTGCAGAACAAGAAGCAATGAACATGAATGTTAGTCAAATGATTGAATTTTTAATAAATGGGTTTGAAGGTTTAGATATGATTGAAGATAGTGAAATTCGTGAAGAATGGGAACAAACTTTTGGAGAATTAAAAAATTGGGAGACAAAGAATGAATCTTGAAGAAGCAATGTACATAGTAATCAACGAAGCAGAAGTTTCTGCTCTTGGTGATAAATCTGATGAGCAAATGAAAATTTTAAGTGCAGTAGAAGTTGTTCAATCCTTTTACGATGAGCATGGACATCATTTTTCAAATTTTTCTGTTGACAATGAAGAATAATTCTGTCACCATCATCTCATAACAATTAACAAAGGAATAAAAATGCAAAATTACTTTAACAATGCTATGGTTCGTTGGAACACTTGGAATCCCAATCAAATTATTTTCAAAAGCAACAAGATTACAAAAATGTTGTTGCCAAAAGAAAATATTTTATCTTGGACTAGCAAGGGTGATCGTGACCAAAAAATGTGTAAGAAGACAGGTTGCAAGGCAGTACAAACAAATCAATTTGGTGGACAACCATATACATATTATACCAAAGAAAACTATAAAGGTGTTATGGTTCAACTTAAAGACCTTCAATCCCCTTTCCCATCTGCTAATATTGATTTTATTGATTGGACAGACAGAAAAGATAGTGTGGGAAACAGAATGGGTTCGCTTGATGTTTTAGTTTACCTAAATTCTTATCACTCTCCTTGGGAGTGGGTAAGATGCCCAAAAACAGGTTCTTATGTAAGGAAGCAACATCCAAATGTTGCACCACTTGAAGAAGGTTATCGTATGTGCTATGGTGGACAAGGTGACTCTAACAATATGACTTTTTTAGAATTTCAAGAATTAATTCAAATAACTGAATCAATTAAAAACTTTCTCACAAAGAGAGTTGTTCCTTTTATAAACGGAGAACTTGAAGATCATAGTTTATTGGTAGCATGAAACAAACAGAAATAAATAAAGAAGATGTTTCGCTAGAAGAAATAACCTTGCAAGGAATCATTAGTTCTTGCGAGAATTTGCTTGACGATCTTGAACAAGGCGCTAGTATTAATGATGGTGATATGGCAGACCTAACTTATGCAGATAATGTTATTTTGGATATTCAACAAAGAGTTTCTGAAAAACTTTCCCCATCAAATATTGAAGGGGGTTTCTATCCATCAATGAGCGATAGAGTCTATTGTGATGATGAACATGGAAATGCTCTATGAATCAGTTGTGGAATAGTTTGCCCGATGTATTTTATTCAATAAATGTTTTTCTTGGATGCGTTTTAGTCTTGCTCTTTCTTTTAATTATTACTAGCATAGGTTCTGACTGATGAATATAGATTACGAATTGTTAGAAGAACAGAGAAATCATTTGTTATCAATTTTATGGCATGATGATAAAGGTGAAGGTGTTCATGGATTACTTGACCAAGAAATTGGTTGGGGCATCATTCATCTTTTAGATGCTCTATTGGATGAAAATGAGAAGAATAAAGAATGATTACAGAAACACAAATACAAAATTTTCTTTACGAAATAGATGATGAATTGAGTGACGATCAAATAAATTCACTAGCACAAAAAATATATAACAATCAAAAAATATTGTTTAGTTTATTTGATAAAGTATCGGATAAACCTTGTGTTTGTGGATTTTGGGGAGATAAATAATGGCACATGACGAACACAATAGCGGAATGAGGTATGGTTACAATAGCGCCTTACGCATCCTTAGAGAATTTGACAGGAAAGTATTTGACTTGACAGAGAAGGATGATATATATAATGTAGGAAAATCTAATTTATATAATATCCAAAAAGACTTAATCCATGAAATATATGGGGCAATAAAAAAAGAGAAAGAAGAGTATACAGATGACCAATTTAGTTAATTTCACAAAAAGATTATTCCGATTATTTAGGAAAGAGAGAGAATCTAAATTATCAGTCGCACAAATAGATAGATTAATCGAAACAAATAAAGAAGTTTTAAATAATCTTGGAGACAATGCGGATTACGATGGCATGGGAGATTGGGGAAGATTTCCACCAATTAAAAAGAAAAGTGAGCAATGAGTTTGCAGGATAAAATTCAAAAAGAGATTGACAGACTTAGCTCAAGTCATCAAAAAGAAGATATTTATTTAATTAATGATGTCTTACGTCCTATGTTGCAATATATTGAAGATCACCATGTTTTACTAGAAAAATTAATTAGGATTAGTGGAAAGCATGGTATTTAAAAATGAAAATTAAACTTGGAATACGAGGCACTTCAGATGCAGTAAATGCGATCATCATTAAAATGGATGATCTTATGCTTATAACTGCTGACAATATTTTTCTTATCGGTGAAGAGAACCGAAATAAAATGGGAGAAAATATTATTAAATTGCTTGATGCTTTAAGTGTTGACAATGAGATTGAAATAGGTGACAATGTCAAATCTATGATTGAGCAAGAATTAAATATGGAGAAAGGTGCATTAAATAAATATGAGTGAAATAATGGATGATTTTGACGCAGGATACGAGAAAGGCTTGCTTGATGGATATAGTAAATCCATTTGTCTTATTAGGCACTTGCAAAGAGATTTGAGTTGCCATAAAACCAATTCGTTGCCTTACGAACGAGAAATACTTGAAGAGGCAATGGAATTAATTGCAGAAAAAATAAAGCCAAATAAATAAGTGTAAGGATATGAATGAAAATTTTAAATACATATTCTTTTGTTAGGAATTATATATTGGATAATAAAAAAGCTAAGAGAATTTTTTCTTTTTTAAGTTTGCCCGAATTAAAGTTGGCAAAAACATTTGGATTTATTTTAAGCGTTTTGTTTTAAAAATATCGGAAAAAAGTTCTTGACATCCCTTTATATATATTTTAGGGTATTGGCATGAACGTGATAGATGGAGAAGCACTCGCCCTACTTCACATGGAAGAACATGGGCTTTTTGACGAACTTTGGCATTTTGATTTTGAGTCTTGCAAGAGAACTCTTGGTCGATGCCACTACCATGCAAGGAAAATTACTTTGTCAAAATGGTATGTAGAATTAAATGAAGAGGATGATGTTGAGGATACCATTTTACATGAGATCGCTCATGCCTTATCTTTTCTTCGTTACGGAACAGAGGGCAAAGGTCATGGTAGACTTTGGAAGAAGGTGTGCAGGGAAATCGGGGCAAGACCCGAACGAGTCCATAAAGGGGTCTTAGAGTACCCCGACAATCATTATAAGTATGTAGATACTTGTGGTTGTGATATTACCTACAAAAGACATCGTATAAGAAAATTCGCAAAATATCGTTGCCCAAAATGCAATGAACCTCTTTTTAATTCTAAAAGAAAAAAAGAATGGTTATCTGCAAAGATAAGTGCTGATACTCTTATGGAAGAAATTTTCGGAAAAAATGCTTGACACTCCCTTTAACTTATAATAGAGTACAACCATGACATACATTTGGAATAGAGCAGAAAGAGTTGACCCCGAACTTATGCCGAAAGTAGTTGAAGATGCTTTCAGCAAATGGGCTAAGGAGCAATATAAAGATTTCAAGCACTTAACTGAGGAACAAAAAAATAAAATTAATTATAAAGTAGTTATTCAAATGGGTAAAATGAATTATAATTTACGAAAGTTGGGTTACTTAAAACCTACTCTTACTAAAGAAGAAGCATTAAACAAAATAAACAAAGGATAAAATTATGGGACTAGATATGTACGCATACGCAATTATTCAAGGTGGAAAACAAGATGGGCAAGAGGAACATCTTGCCGATTGGCGCAAACACAATCGCTTGCATGGTTGGATGGAAGAACTTTGGGAAGACAAGGGTAAACCATTTAATGGCGATTTGGATGATATAGATGAGACTTTTGGTAGCCAATTTAATTGTGTGCCTGTTGAGCTTACATTAGAAGATTTGGACAATTTAGAAGATGTAGTTAATCGCAAAGTTATGCCCGAAACAGGTGGATTCTTTTTTGGTAATGATTCTTTTGGTTGGGAGAAAGAAGATGGTAAACCATACGAAGAAGGAGATTATTTTTACAAAGAAAAGGATTTGCAATTCATTAAAGATGCTCGCCAAGCAATTAATGAAGGAAAAAAGGTTTATTATAATAGTTGGTGGTAATATTTAATTAAATAAAATGAAAGTTACAACGCAAGAAATAGAAGCAATCGACCATTTAGGAGATTTCATTAGAGATGGGCTACAAGAAATTCAAGAAGAAATTCATAATATTTCTTATAGCGATATAGTATCTGCTCTCGATGATATTAGATCAGTAGCAGATGAAATGACCAATGAAATTTCTGAACTAAGATTTACAATGAAAGAAATAGCAATTACTCTTGAAAGGATTGCAAATAAATGAGTTATTCAAGTATAAATAAATTAATGTCAAGTACGATTGATCTTGAACAGGAAATTAATACTTTAATCGAAAATGTTTCCAATGAATTTATTCCTTGTCCAAATAATAAGGAAGAAATTGAACATGAATTAATTGTTGCATCAAGGGCGATTGGTCGAATTTATAGTCTAGCTTTGGACAATATGGAAGGTTATCGCAACCAAGTAAACGAAGACCAAGAAAACTATTGACATATACGGAAAAACAATCTATTGTCTCCTTTATGAATACATCAGAGGCATTTTTAGCAAGCATAGAGCAATCAATCGCAAGTGCAGAGAAGATAGCAAACTCGATTCCTCGCAAGGGTCTAAATGTTTATCTTGACAAGTCAACTATGGTCATGCAACAATTTGCTGATCCTAGTGCATTTAACCATGCCAAGAAAGTTACTGCAAGAGCAGGGCAATCAAGTTGTCTTCGCAATGTATTAGATGCAGGGGGCAGAACACAAGCAAAAGCATTATGAGTGAATACAAGTCAACAGGAGATGTGGTTTATAACAAACTTGACAAACTTGAATCCATAGTTCAAGATATGTACTTGGCACTTGGTTATCTAAACGGAGAACTAATCCCAAATGCTTATAAAATGAGTTATGTTGAAGCTCAACAAAATTTAGATCAAGCAGAAGATTTAATTGCAGATTTAATTAAAATAAATAGGGATATACATTATGTCAAATCAAACTAAAGAACTACCAACATACGAAGAGTGGACAAAAGATATGCCATTAATAGATCAAATAAAATTTCATTATGATGTTGATATTGACAACTTCACAGGTGATCCTTGGAGAATTGTTGGAGAGATCGCAGAAGATTGTCCTAATTGGCTAAAACAATTTAAAAAAGAGTTTGAAGAAGATTTAAGAGAAAGAGAATATATAAGATGAAATACGTAAGAAAAGTTTGGAATATTGAGCCACAAAAAATGTTAGATTATATTCTTGAAGCAGACAAATCAAATGGTTTGCACAAAGAAGGAGATTATAGTCCTACCTTTTACATTGGTAAAGATTTAGATTATATTCGTGAAGTCTATGAAGATTACAATGGTCTTGAAACTTTAACAGAAGCAGAGCAAATAGAGAACGGATATTATAGATTGGAGATAGCATAATGGAAGTAACAAATGTGAGATACTTTGAGACAAATAGAGGTCTTGGTTATCAATGCAAAACTAACATTAAAGGTGTCGAAATATGGAACGATGGAAATGGTGGAGCAACTTATTTAGATGGCGCTTATAAATATACAAAAAATTTCGAGCATTTATCTGAATCATATTTAGAAAATTTAATTGACAAATACGAGGCGCAATGTTAAGATGAAGACATTTAGCGGAAATGATTTGTATGACTTTATAAATCAAGATAGAGCGGATTCATATCCAAACTTATTTGATGCTAATATTAATAATCTTAATGATTTCTCTAGTTCGGCGCTTATTGATAATAATACTTTTTGTATTTATTTTTTATGTTATAGAGGTCATCTCCAATATATCGGTAAAACAATTAACTTATGTGGTCGAATAGGGAGTCACAAGGGAAGTAATAAATTTAAATTTGATTCGGTTTATTATATAGTTCCTAAATTTCTTAGAAGAAAATATGGCAAATTAATTCCAAGTCCTTATTACTCTGATGAGAAAGCATTCCATCTTTGTATTGAAAGAATTTTTATAAAATTCTTTGAGCCAAAATATAATTCAAACGACAATCCTAGATTTCCAAGAAGATCAACAACAGGAAAAATAATCAAAAACGAAACTTTTGATGAAAATTTAGAAAGTTTATTTAATCCGTTATCAGTCCAAGATGTCATCGGATATGAGTGGGCGTTGGATAAGTGGAAACAGGCTCACATTGATAGCAGGATTAATGTTTCAAAAGATTTTAGAATAGCAATAGGGGATAAAGAAACGATGGCAAATATTGAAGAAGATGTATGGGTAGATGATCTTTTGAAATTTGCTTGACATCACTTGATTAACATACTAGAGTACGAACATGAACATTAATTATATATACGAAGACAATTCGGTTGAAGAAAAATTTTATTACGATAGCTTCACAGGTACTTACTTTCTCCATGATGAAGAGTGGGAAGAACCAATGGAGTTTACTGAAGACGAATTAATTGACGAAGGAATTTATATCAATGAATTTAACCAAAGGGTATAACTCAATGAATTACATAACAGAAAAAATTACTTTTAGAGTTCCACAAAATGGTGGAGATCAATATAGAATGTATGAATGTGTAGATCAGATTGCAGACCTTATTGATATGTATTTCGGAACTGCAATAGAAGATACTACAAATATACATAATTTAATTGAAGAAGAAATTAAAGCAAGTAAACTTAGAGAAGTAAAGTATAACAAATTAGAAAACATAAATGGTGGAAGTAAATAATGGAATATACATCAGAAAATATTGACCAAGTTGCAGAGGAAATTGTCAACAATATGTCGCTAGAAGAATTAAAGGCTTTTGTATATGACGAAATTTATGTTAGAATGCTTGAAGATGAGGAAGTTTTTAAACTTAATTTAAAGAAAATATAATGAAACAAACTATTCTTACGCACAAAGATTCAGATTATCCCTACAATGATAGGATTGAAGTTCCTGTTATTTTTCACTTGACAGATGATGGCAAGAGAGTTTATGATGTTGAACTTATGCACGAAATACTTAGAGATCATATCGAATCAATAACTGAACACGAAAAACATTACAATTAAATATGAGTAAAAGAGCAAGAACTAAGGGTATGACCCCTAAAGAACAAAGTCCAAAACTTTTTATGGTTTCCAAAAAGTCTTCTCACACAGGCGCACAGGGTCTTGTAGAACATATAAATGACCCGAATGTCTTAGTAACCAAGAAAGTTCGTAAGGCTCAAGAGAGAAAACGAGAAAATTAGAAAAAAAAGTGTTGACACAATGAAAAATCTATTTTATTGTATTGGCATAATTCAAATCACACACAAGGAAAAAAAATGATTATCACACAAGAAAACAGAAAAGTAGTATCGAGTCACAACTTTGACTCAGTAAACTGCACTATTGATGCAGAAGACATGAGATATGTTGCATCTCTACTTCGCAACAATTATTCCAACACTCCTCTTGCAGTTGTAAGAGAAATTAGTGCTAATGCACTTGATGCGAATGCTGAAGCAAATTCTGATCGTAAGATCGAGATTAAATTGCCAAGCAACATGAATCCTACTTTTGCAGTTCGTGATTTTGGTGGTGGACTTAGCCAAGAAGATGTTTTCGGTCTTTATTCCAAGTATGGCAAATCCACAAAGAGAGAGTCTAATAATTATATCGGTGCTTTCGGTATCGGAAAGTTTGCTCCATTGTCTTATGGTGACAACTTTACTTGTGTTTCGTATCATGGTGGAACAAAAACTACCTACAATATTTTTGTCAATGATGATGACGATACTAAGATTTCTAGGATTGGTGATCCTGTTCCTACTGATGAACCAACAGGCTTGAGTATTGAAGTTGCAGTCGCAGAATCGGACATTCAAAACTTCAGAGAAATCATTAAAGATTTCTTTATTTTCTTTACTGAAGATGAGATGCCTAAATTTATTGGTTGTGATGATGACTTCATAAAAGCACCCGAAAAAATTCTTGAGAGTAAGAATGAGGATTGGTTTTTAATTAAAGGTGAAGATCATAGCTATTACAATTCTTATGGTCATGTTCTTATGGGTAGAGTTTCATACAGAATTGACCCTAGTGCAGTTCAAGTTGAAAATTACATTAAGAAAGAAAGTAATGTCAGAATAATTAAACAACTTTTGAATGAGAGTAATTTTTACATTCGTGTTCCTTTGGGGTCTGTAAAATTGCATCATAGTCGAGAATCTCTTGAGTACAATAAGTCAACACAAAAAGAACTTTGCAAGAGATTGCTTGAAGCAAGTGTGGAAATCCAAGAAATTGCCAAGGAAAAACTTGCAGATTCTGATTGCTTATTTGATGCTAAAAGAAATTATGCGAAGGTTGTGAATGCCTTGCCATATCAACTCAAAAATGTTTTTCAAAATAGTTTCGAGTGGAATAACATGAAAATTTCAAGTCCTGCTTTTGACAGAAAGTACGATTATCAAGACTCATTGTTTATTTCTCATTACGAAAGAGAAGATGACAAGGATTCTCGTAATGGTTTTAAAGTCAAGCACACAAAACATCACAAAGTTTTTTGTCAAGACAATACTCATTTCATCATTCAAGATTTGGAATCTTCTCATGGTAACAATTTGAGGGTTCGCACTCTTATGAATAAAGATGATGATTTAAAAAATGTTTATATTATTCGTCCTACTGAATCTCATGCAGAAGATTACTTGTGGAATGACCAAGACGATGGTTGGAATTTCAAATTAGTTAATAAGAAATTTATCTCTTATTCTTCTGAAGTTGAAAAAGAGAAAATAGTTCGCAACAAAGTTTCGGGCAATAAAAGTCGAGCAGGTATTCCATTGTTCAAAATGTCTAAGGACAAGAATTATGGTTATCGCAATGCGGATTATTGGCAAAATGTCTCTGATCCAATTAATACTCTTGAGATTGAAAACATTGAAGGATGTGTTGATGGCAAAATAATTTACATTCCAATAAAAAATTATAAGACTGATTTTGATGGAGCAGATCATCAATATAATTTGGAACAAATTTATCAAATGTACAAAGCACTCATAAATAAAGCAGAAAAAGATTCTGAAGAAAAAAAGTTTGTATTATTTGGTGTTCGATATGGTGATGTCAAAAAGTTGGATACTGAAACTTCTGTTTCTTTCCTAGATTTTTACCTTGACGTTTGCAAAAAAATGGTTAAGAAGAATCCTGCTCTCGCAGATATGGCAAACAAAAAGTTTGCATTGGGAGATGCTAGGACTGAGTTGAGCGATCATACCTATGATCTAGGAAACTTGTTTACGAATCGTACTCTTAAACTAAAACTTCCCGACTCTCATCTAGTTAGCTTGGTTCAAAATGATTTCAAATTACTTAATCACGAATTTTCGGGAGAAGAGAATCGTATGGTTTCTGCAATACGTTACATCAGATCAAATGATTTAGCTTGGATTGAGGAAAATCTTGAAGACTATAATACTGAAATAGTGGAGAGCAGATGCAAGAAGATGAAATCAAAATATCCTCTCTTAGTGGTCATTGGAGATTCTGTAAATTCCCATTGGACACAACTCGACTCGAAAGACGAAAAAGTTACCAACGAAATTATTAGAGATTATATTTCCTTATGTGATATGAAAGAGGGGGAAGGGGAGTGATTGCCCCTTCTCTCTCTATTTTTCAAAAAAAGGTGTTGACAAGAACTATTTATTAGCTTAGTATTACGAACATAACATTAATTAACAAATCGGGAAAAAAATTATGAATCAAGTACCATACATATTCAACGAAAATTCGGTCACTATCTTTTGGGAAGGCAAGCCTTATACCATTCTCAAAGATCATCCTAACTATCACTCTGTTGAGTCTGCATTGTTAGAAGCTAGATATGATGACTTGGAGCAATACCTTGACATCGCTCGCGCAGTAGAGGACTTCGTCAAGGGAGACATTGAAGTTCGTGATGAATTGGTTTATTACAAGGGTTATCGTCTTCATGGAGTTGTCGTTGACAAGTTGCTCGAAATGCTTCGTGCAGGTTTGCAGGACTCTGCTCCTCTAGTAAATTTTATTACTAGGTTGCAATCTAATCCTTCCGCAAACTCCGTAAATGAACTTTATTCTTTTATGAGTTATAAGTCTCTCCCAAATACTCCCGAAGGTAAGATTTTGGGATACAAAGGAGTTGGAGACGATTTTTATTCCAATACAGGCAATGCCGACACCATTGTTGTGCAAGGCGAAGTAAATGAACGTCATCAAATTTTTAATGGAGTTGGAGAGACTATTGAAGTTGCTCGTAGAAGTGTTGATGACAATAAGGATCATCATTGTTCTTATGGTCTTCATATCGGATCGTATGATTATGCTAATAATTGGGCAGGAGAAAATGGCAAGTTGCTTGTTGTTGAATTTGATCCCGAAGATGCAGTTTCCGTTCCTACCGATTGCGATTTTCAAAAGTTGAGGGTTTGCAAGTACAAGGTAGTGGCAGATATTACCGATACTCGCAAAGAGATCAATAAACCTGTCTACGAGGCTAATAAGCCTATCTACGATGATGATTCCGATGATTGGGAAGATGAAGGTCGTGATTATCTTTACGATGACGATGGAATGGATGATGAAGGATTTTTGGATGAAGATGAGGAATTCATCTCTTCAGATTCTAATGAAGTAAGACTTGACAATGGTTATCTTATGGAAGAAGATTCGCCTATTCACAAAATGTACAAGTATATTCTTGACAAACATAGTAAGGGGGTCAATCCAACTCTCAAGAGTTTAGTTGACTTGAGGTCTTCAAGAGTTGACAAGATTGATGTTGCTCAAGCTGAATTAATTGCTAGAAGTATGGGATTTAAACTTGACACTTTCGATCAACCTCTATATCTTGTTGAGGTAAAGCCAAATGAATAAAGAAGAACTAAAAGAAGAAATTATTAAAGTTTTGAGGGAATTTAAAGCTGAATGCTATAATCAGTCAAAAGACTTGACATTTAATTCTCAAGAGGATATTATTAATCATCTTAACCCCTCTAATCTTTCTTCTATTTTTAGTAAAATGTCAGATGTTTTTGGATTAATTGATGAATTGGATATTGCAGAAGGTAAAGGATTGCATAGGTAGAACTTATGCGATTCTTAAATGGCGCGTATTTATGCGCTATCTTTATCCTATCTATCATTTTTTTGTGATGGAAAGAGAAAAGGATTATGTAATGCTTTATGTCAATGAAGATTTTGACCCAACGAGTGACGAAATCATCAATCAAACTAAATTGACTAAAGGTGAAGCTGAATTTACTAACGATTTCCACAAAGATGTAAAGACAGGAATGTATTACTTTACATTAAAAGAATATGAAAAGATGTTTAAAGATGAATAAGATTAAAACATTTTTGAAAAAAAATGTTGCTTGATTATTATATTTAAATGAATGCACAATATAAAATATTAA
>Ga0163110_10001573_pt1 | contig 11611 bp, 6 predicted proteins | sample CRUFie1St17metaG_FD_108703 | JGI IMG/M metagenome (GOLD analysis project Ga0163110, IMG submission 108703) | Marine microbial communities from the Costa Rica Dome - CRUD Field 142mm St17 metaG | ecosystem: Environmental > Aquatic > Marine > Oceanic > Photic zone | place: Costa Rica: the Eastern...
ATGGCCTGGCCGGAACTGACTTCGTCAATCAACTACATCGAGAATTATATTCTGCAGATTTTCTGAGTGAGGAATCCAAACTAGACCTAACAGAATGGATGGCTGAGGTCGATTATAGATTAGTCGAGGGCGGCGGGGAACAAATACAACTTGACGCACTTACCGCTCGATTAGTAACGCATCTGAAGCAGTAATCACTTTCACTTTTAGTCAAGGTGTTACAAAAATCGAATACTAGGTCAGACCGATTAATTGCAATTGATGGGAACCGAAACATTACTCAATTTACTCTGCTGGACGCCGCTTGCCAAACCAATTCGTGCAATACGCCAGCAAAAAATAAATCGAATCGCTAGAGAGAATCACGACAAAAGGAAAATAAACTCGCTTATCGATAGTATAATTGTAAACTATGGCGACTTACTATCATGACTCATCGGACTCTAACGCCTCAACGACTACCAACTTCCAGCGGTATGTTCGCTCATTTTTCCAAGGATCCCCGTCCTCTTTGATAGTGACAAGGATATCATGACTGCCAACCGCCAGATTCGAGCCTAAATTAATCGCAAATGGTTGATCCTTTTCATGAGGAACCAATTCTGGTGCAGAGGAATTATCGGTCTTTGTTGCGTTGTTTATTCTGTCACTATTATTTGCCCAATAAAATTCATCGCTATTCAGTTCAGTAGTTACTGATTGGTGCGTGAGTTCGACAGACACTTCCGCACCATCTGAATTTACATTATCAGCCAAGGCAAACAATAGCCAGACCTCACCTTCGAGTCTGCCATCATTTTCAACAACCCACTCAATTATACCATCTTTGCTAGAATCCTCATTGAACAATAATAGTTCGCCATCGTCCGTCGCAATGGCCCAGTGGCTGGCTAATTTGGGTGCGACAATGTCTCCCATTGGAGGATTAACCAAAAGGAATGACATGGCCAAAAATGTGAATGTATGGAGAAAACCTGCCTTGAACCATGTTCCCTTACCGTAGTGCTCTTGGAATCTCTCTGGCATCACCATTCTATGCAATTGAGGTATCAGAATGATTGCGCTTAGTGGCATTAGGTAGAGAATATCAGATTTATCAGGCGATGTGTTTGGCATCAAAACATAGCGCATCATCAGTGAAACAGCTATCGAAAACGCAATAACGAGCCACATCGATGCAGTATCTGCCTTCTCTTTGCCGACGTGCTTCACAGGATCAAATGACTCAATCCCCAAATTTGGACCACTTCGCCTAACCTTCCTTTCTTCGCCGGCAGCGCCATCACGCTTCTTGCGTTCAGTCGCAGCCGCCGCCATTGCGGTTTGAAGGTCGACCATAGCACTCCGGATTGCTGGGAGTGCATGAATGCTACGGATGATTTTTCTAATTATTTCAATATTAAAACTGATAATTTTGTCCGCATTGTTCAAAGAGTCTAGCCTTCACGAATGGTCAAGCCGGGGTGGCGTAGTTGGTAGCGCGTCGGACTCATAGGGCAGCCTACAAGGCAATCGTATGACGTGCAACCCTTGCGGTGTCTGAGACATCCGAAGGTCGCGGGTTCAAGCCCCGCTCCCGGCACCATTTACCATCATCCAGTTGTTAATTAACGGCTTTTGCCGACAATCAGTCATATCATAGTGAACCTTATATCATCAGTTGGCATGCTCGAATTAACACAACTAAGTGAAGTGATTAGTCGTGGTGATGATATGACAAGACTACTGAAAATGGATAAACTTCAGCGTTATTATGAAACCCCAGCAGGTGTTGTTAAAGCCTTAGATGGGATTGATTTAGAAATTAACCAGGGTGAAAGAGTAATACTGCTTGGGCCGTCGGGGTCTGGAAAAACCACACTACTGAATTGTTTATCAGCCCTAGATAGTCCAACTGCTGGAAGTTACACATTCAACGGGCAAACTGTCCCCCGTGATGCTTCCGAACCGATGACATCATTCCGACGGGAAAATATTGGTTATGTATTCCAGTTTTTCAATTTACTACAAGATTTAACGGTATTAGAGAATATCCTACTAATCCAAGAATTAGGTGGTGCAAAAGATTCCGAACGTGCCATCGAATTACTAAAGTTAGTTGGCTTAGAAGGTGAAGTCAATCGTTTCCCCGGAGAAATCAGTGGTGGACAGCAACAGCGCGTTGCTATCGCTAGAAGCATCGCAAAGCGGCCTAATCTACTACTTGGCGACGAATTAACAGGTAACCTTGACACTGAAACATCAAGAAAAGTAATGACTGCTCTAGTCAAAGCCTGCGAACAGGAAAACATCACAGCGGTATTTGTCACCCATGACGAGGGGCTGGTCGAATACGCAACTAGGGTAATTAGAATCGATAGTGGCAAAATTGTATCAGATGAATTGACCAATTAATCATAGCAAATGAGGAGTAATTATGTCTGCCTTACTTAACAAGCGTCTTGCTAGAAGCCTTTGGCGCAGTAAACTACGATTGTTCGCAGTTATCTTTATGGTTTCAGTCGGTGTATTTGCTGGACTTACTTTCGGCGGTTACTCCCACAACCTGAGTGGTATGTATGATACGATGCATGCTGATGACGACGATGGCGCTAATTTAGCTGATTTATGGATTGATAATCGTAGTACTACATGGAGTGCGGAGCAAGTTGCTAACTTCTGCCAACACCTTACTGATAACTGGGATCTATCTGCTCATGACCTTGACTCCTGTGAGGGACGTAACATTATACCTGGCGCCATGTTTTTTGATGATGACGGCGAAGACAGAATTATCAATTCACTTTGGCATGGTATCGCCCCAACTGCCAATAGCGACCGGGTTTGGATGCCAGATGGACACTCTGGCGGGAGATTAGCAGTCGCTGACGATGAGATTGTAATCGATGCCCATGTCATTGAACCGCTAGAACTCAATCTAGGAGACACCATTACCATCGGCGCGGGGTCTTCCAGCGCAGAATTTTCAATCGTCGGATATGGTTATCATCCAGTCCACATTTTCATGGCACCTGAAGGCTCTGTATTCCCTCCTGAGGCAGGAGAATATGTCGTCGGCTACTTATCAGAATCTGGCATGGCTAGACTAACAGGCAATGAGTTGGGTGCCAGCAATACCATTCTTTTGGATGTGCAAGGCACACCTTCATTTGATTTACCGGATACTAATGAGTATGAAGGTAAGGAAATTGATGCGATAAAATTGCAGGTTGAGGACTCTTTAAGTGCCACTCAACTCGATGCCAGACAACGTGATCGAGGTCAAAACGAACAGGTGGAAATAATGCGACAGGATCTAGAAGCGTCGAAACGCATGGCTACACCATTCACCGTTATGATTGCCGCAATCGCTGCCATAACAATAATTCTGAGTCTACAAAGGTTAGTCCAGAGTCAAGCCAAGGAAATTGCAGTTTTGCGGACTCTGGGTGTTAATCGTAAATCTCTGCTGACAGGATATCTCTACGCACCGATAATTATTGGTTCACTAGGATGTTTCGTTGGCTGCTTAATCGGTCCATGGGGCATGAATGGTATGCTAGATTTTTATCAAAGTATAGTGGGAGTCCCAATCATAGAGCGGCAAATGCCAACTGCCCTATACGGAGCAGTGATAATACCAACAATGATTGTCGTATTCATATCTGGGATTTTCCCTGCTCTCAAGGCTAGTCGGCTAAACCCGTTAGAAGTCTTGAGTGGCCAGAGTGAGATGAGAGTTGGTTCTAATTTATTGCGCAGACTAACAGCATGGATGCCAACAACCCTAGGACTATCAGTACGCTCAAGTGTTAGGAAACCGGTAAGATTGACGATGACCTTCGTTGCTGTGGGAATCTCTCTGATGTTATTTGGTTCGATTCAGATGATGTCTGCCGGAATCCAAGAAACGCTCGTTGGTGGAATTGAAGAAGATCAAAATTGGGATGCTCAAGTATATGTGAACATAGATGGCGAAGATGCGGTATTAGCATGGGCCAATAATGTTGGTGCTAATACTGAATTATTGATAGAGATGCCACTTGGTGCTGTGGAGGATGCCGATGGAGTCGACCGAATTTTTACCCTTGTAGGAATGGATAATTTCCAAAGTGGCATGCGCAGTGTTAACCTTCTCGACGGGAAAATCCCAACGCAACAAGATGCTACACCCGAAGTCATGATGGATGAAGGGTCGATGATTTTCCTAGGCTGGGAAGTCGGCGAAGTCCACGATGTGATGGTGAATGGTGCGCAACAAGAGGTTGAGATAGTCGGAACAACCCGTGGCGATTTTGTCAGAACCATGTATTTCCTGCGAGGAGATTTGAGTATGATTACCGGGGTAAATGCAACCTCAGTTTATCTTGACCTGCCAAATGGTGTCGAGGTTGACACTGAACTGGGTGAGGTTTCAGTTGGCATTGTTGAACGCCAGAGTTTGATTGACGGCATTGAAACCCTAATTGAACAACAAACCCAGTTGTTCCAAGCCATAATGTATCTTGGCCTCCTATTCACCATCGCAGTCATGCTGAATACCATGATAATGAATGTCGCTGAGCGAGACTTTGAATTGGCTACGCTACGAGTTCTGGGGGCATCTACTGGGCGATTAGGAACCATGCTCTTGTTCGAAAGTTTGCTAATAGGACTAATCGGCGGTTTGGTTGGCGTAGTATTTGCTTACGGAGGTGCTATCGGTCTTGCAGCATCATTCTCATCTTGGCAATTCTATGTTCCGGTAGTAATTGTGCCAAGTGTTGCATATCAGTTAATGGGTGGAGTCATTATTATCGCAATCGCCATGACCCCAATCGGCATATGGCGTCTACGCCGTATGGATTTAGTTGAGAAGGTCAAGGACTTGTCTCAGTGAAGCGAACTCTTGATGAGCCGTCAATTCTTGGCGATAGCATGGTCGATATCCCTGATATTGGACACAGGGTCCAAATCGAGGTCGACGGTCATAATGGAAAAACCACCCATGAGGGAGTTATTCTCCACCCGGCGGCAAAAGGGCACATCACTATTAAGCTAGCAAACGGTTACAATGCTAGTTATGCAATCGATGAAGTCATTGCTGTCAAAACGCTGAGCGGGATTGCTGAGGCACAGTCCACTGAGGTAGCTAAATTGCAATTCAAAGAGGGTTTACCCCGTGTCAGAATAATTCATACCGGTGGAACAATCGCTTCTAAAGTGGATTACAAAACTGGTGCAGTTGTGGCGAAATTTGAGCCGGAGGAGCTGGTGTCTGAGATACCGGAATTAGCGCAAATTGCCAACATTGATGCAGTTAAATTGGGAAATATGTTTAGTGATGACATTAGGCCACAACACTGGAATAAACTAGTCGATGCGACTCAACAAGCCTTTGATTCTGGTTGTGATGGTGTTGTAATTACCCACGGAACCGACACACTGCACATCACCTCCGCAGCAATGTGTTTTGCTTGGTCTGGTGAAGGCACAGCGCCGCCCGGTAGAATTGCGCTAGTCGGTTCACAGCGATCATCTGACCGAGGTTCATCGGACGCTTCTGAAAACCTGATTTCAGCAGTGCTTTGGGCGGCAAATGGTCCACAACCGGGGGCAATAAGGGGTGATGCTGCCGTAGTTGTGATGCATTCATCAAGCCATGATGGAACTTGTTCAATACAACCTGGTACTGGTGTTAGAAAGTTACACTCGACTAGGCGTGATGCGTTTCGTAATGTCAATAGTCAGCCACTCGCTTACATTAACTTCGAAGCAAACCACCCAAAAATTATCCTCGATAGCACATACCAAACGGACTTAGCACAAACCAGTTTCGAGATAACAAATAAGCCTAGAAAATACTCAGAGAGTGTCCGCATTGCTCAATTTATCGCCGGACCATACCTCCATGAAGAGGAGATTGAAGCAATTGTTGCCAATGGAGTGCAGGCAATAGTAATCCATGGAACTGGTTTAGGCCATCTACCGATTGATGACCCCGGAGATGATGCCCCGGAAAATATCAAAGTATGGCGTGCACTAACTAGATGCGTCAATCGGAATATTCCGGTGGTAGTGACCTCGCAGTGCATTAATGGACCAATAGATATGAATGTATATTCCAAGGGAAGAAAGCAGCAGGAGATGGGATTACTAGGTCACGGTAGCGTTACCTCGCCTGATTCAACTGTGGTAAAAATACACTATGCATTATCCAATAACAAAGATGTGGCAAAGGTCCTAGGAATGAACTTATGTGGCGAGAATATCAACACATTGCGGGAGTGATAGAGTTGCCAAATAAGACCAATCAAAAACTTGACGAGTTACGTCAAAGGCGGGATGAGGCCCGTCTTGGTGGTGGCTTGAAGAAGCAAGAAGCAATTCGTAAATCTGGTCGAGGAACCGCTAGAGATCGTATTAGCATGTTACTAGATGAGGAATCATTTATCGAAATAGATTCTTTTGTCACTCACCGAACTGTCGACCACAATATGTTTCTCCACCAAACTCTGGGAGATGGGGTGGTTGCAGGCCATGGAACAATCGACGGGCGCAGGGTGTATTGTTTTGCCCAAGATTTTAGCGTTCACGGCGGCAGTATGGGCGAAACCCATGCGAAAAAAATCAGTAAAGTCGTAGAAATGGCGGAGCGAGCCAAAGTCCCAATTATCGGGATGTGGGATGGTGGTGGACAACGGGCACACGACGGTATATCCGGACTTGCCGGCACGGGTGAATTACTCGACAGACTGGTTCAGTGCAGCGGCAGAGTGCCAATAATTAGCCTAGTATTGGGCCCTGTTGTTGGTGTGTCCTCATTAGCAGCCAGTCTTGCTGACTTTACGATCTTGGGGGAAGAGCATGGTCAATTATTTCTATCATCACCACTAGAAACTCCAGAAGTTATCCAAGGGGAAATCGATGCTGCAGGACTTGGGGGTGCTAGTCTACATGCCTCAAGGTCAGGTATTGCCTGTTTAATTGCCGATGACGACGAGGATGCTTGTGAAATGGCCGCTGAAATACTAGGCTTTTTGCCCGACCATAATGGAGCCATCGCTCCATTTGTTGAGACTAGCGACCCTCACGATAGAACCAATACTGACCTCGAAGCCCTAGTCCCTGATAATCCAAACCGACCGTATGATATGGTCAAGGTGGTCGAAGAGATAGTCGATGATGGACACTTCATGGAATTATTTGATGCCTATGCAGATAACATCATCATAGGTTTTGCTAGATTGGGTGGTAGAACGGTCGGTGTCATTGGCAACCAGCCAAAAGTTCTAGCTGGTTGTTTGGATATTGATGCATCGATTAAAGCGGCTCGGTTTATTCGAACCTGTGACGCATTCAATATTCCTTTGCTGACCTTAGAGGATGTCCCTGGTTTCCTTCCTGGAGTTGTTCAGGAATGGGGAGGTATAATTCGACATGGGGCAAAATTGTTGTTCGCTTATGCTGAAGCCACAGTGCCTAAATTAACCCTAGTAACCAGAAAAGCCTACGGTGGTGCCTATCTAGCCATGTCATGCAAACATTTGCGCAGTGATTATAACATTGCATGGCCAACTGCGGAATTAGCCGTTATGGGCGCCGAGGGTGCAGTTAACATCATTCATCGACGAGAGATTAATGCCGCCGAAGATGCTGACAAAGAAGATGTCCGTGCCCACCTAGTTGACGAATATAAAGCCAAATTTGGCGACCCATATGTGGCAGCAAGAAACGGTTGGTTAGACGATGTAATTGAGCCAAGTGAGTCTAGGATGAGATTAATTCGGGCGCTGAACATATTGCGCTCAAAGCGCGAGTGGAGTCCACCAAAGAAGCACGGCAATATACCGCTGTAATCACTTATTCTGGTTTATCCGTGAAAGTAAACCACTCGGCGATAAGTCTACTCCAAGCTCTTGTTCTACCACGTCTTGTTCAGGCTCATTCTCAACCAAGACGTCACTGCTGCTAACTGGCTCACTGCGCATGGTGCGCAGAATAATCAATAGTAACAAGACCATAATTATCAATCCTAAAGCCCCGGCAGCAACAAGGGTTGTTGAGACTGCAAAACCATCCTCTTCTTCTTCAGAATCAACAGTAACTGATACCGTTGAGTTGAAATCAATAACGGTGTATTCAACCACGCCGGAGGTAAAATTTTCATCAAAGACTGTTACTTTTATTTCGACAGTCGTACTGCGGTTTTCTGGAACTTCAAGCATTGTTACACACTCTTTCGAAATACCTGAATCATCGACTATACACGACGGTTGCAGATTGTTCTGAATTGTGCCATCCAATGCAATTTCAATACCATGATCACCAACGCCATCATTATCGAACACTGACCACGCTAGTGTTGCTGCAGTCTCATCGATGATATTGACATTCATCAGGTTCAGTACTGGCAAATCTGGCACACTTGCAACATCAATATTCAGTAGCCTAGATATCGTACTAGTGCCATCTGAAACATTCAGCCATTCATTATTGATGTTGCCGAAGAAGTCATTGCTAGGCGAGATTATCAACTGGTCTCCGGAAATGATCGCCACATTAGCTGATGTAGATTCTGATTCGACTGTCCAAGTGAGAGGGTCACCATCGATATCATAAGCAAATTCAGACAGATTAAACGATTGTGTCTCGTCTTCTAAAAGCGAAATTACCCACATTGATGCATTGTCCGTCACTGGGTCATCGACGGGTGCAACCTGAACTGGTATGTCTAAGTCAACCGGTTCCGTAGCCCCATCAGTCACCCTAACATGAAGAACGGTTGCGCCGTTAGCATTGGCTAGTGGAGTAAGTGTCAGAACCCCGTTGAAATAATAGAATTCAACAGGCCCAGCGACACCTTGAGTTTGCTCATTAATAGATGCAAGCAGTGGCTCACCCTCGGGGTCGTAAGCATAATCACTAATATTAACCGCAATGGCGGGACCATCCTCGATTAATGTCTGCATCACAATATCATCGACCTTGACTACAGGGTCATTGTATGGTACAACTACAATTTCTAACATAGTTACTATTTCGTCGATTATGCCATTACCATCTGCTCGGAGCAATATATCGACCTCGGCGCCAGAAATGTACTCACCTGTGACCGTATGTGACACCGTTAACCCACGATAATCACTATCGATTTGAACTGAGAAGTTGCTTATTTGACCGCCACTAAGAAATGCGTCGACGATGAATAATTCCTGCCCGTCTGGGTCTACACCAATGTCACTGGCTAGGATGTAACCTTGCCCTCGCTCTGCAACCTCGATTATTGGTGCTGGAACAGTCAGAGCAATGGGGGAATCTGTTCGATTAAACTGATGCTCAACAGTTGTCGGAGCACCCTCGACCATGATTGTCATGAATGCTGTGTGCGTCCCAGGTGCTAGCGTTTCTACAACATAATCACACTGAACTGTTCCGTTGCTATGCATTGTGCCGTATGAAACCACTATGCGGTTTACTCCGCACTCAATATCGATTTGCCACTCGCTATCGATTTCGTCAAACTTTTCGCCGTTTCTGAGTGTCCAGTTACTCAATAATGAGAAGGTATCGAACCTGCCAAATTCATTTTCGAGCTCGGGTGTTTTTGTTAGATTATCAATGAGTAAAAACGCTGACTCAAACAAATTTTCCTCGGTGTAAGACTGACTGTCACTTGATGATGTCGGCGACCCTTCGCGATTAAATGCTGGCCTGAATTCATCATGCACCCCACGCAATGTAAGGTCTAGATATGGCAACAAATGACCGATTGCATAGTCAATTTGTTCATTCTGGGTCATTGATGCGTCACCATCACCTCGATCATCACCAAAAAAGATTCCATCATCGATTTCATCCTGGAATTGATAGTGATCGGCTCCTAGAACATGCATCCAGTGCCAACCAAGTTGCTCTGTTGCACTTATCACTGGCAGATTATCTTGGCCGCGAGCAATCTCGTCAACCGTTCCCGTCATGAACAAGCCAGTTGCGGGGGTTGCTGGGTCAATGCTCCAGCTTTCCGGTTTGATGTTACTCCACCCGTCACCTTCTGCCCATCCCGAGAAATCAATACCCAGCCCGAACAGTGACCGAGGAGGTTGTATGTTGGCCGATAGTTCTGATTCAGGCCAGAACGGAAATACAGAGTAAGCAACCGCAGCTCCTACTCCATGACCTGAAACACCCCAGTGATTTAGGTCGATATTACCAAATGATGAGGGAATCAGATTGTTGGTGGAGTTAGTAGTATTCATTAACTCTACAATCGATTCAATCAGTGATAATGATTGGACAACATTGGCTGTGTCATCAGAATCGAAATCATTTGTTATCACGACAATAGTCCCGCGCTTGACTATTTCCCCGGAAATTATACCGTAGTCATCATTATTTTCGCCCTCATCAACAAAAAATACGGTGTATGGAAACGGCCCGTTTCCAGCCATTGGTTGTCCTTCACCGTTTTCCATTGCTGGATATACGACCCTGACAGAATTGCCTTCTGCGTCTAAATCCGCATAACCAACTGGAAAATCTACCCCCGTATGTTGTGTTTTGAAATTCTGTGATTCTGCCGGATGAGCAGATGTGAGACCAATACCACAGACGCTAAACAACAAAATGGTTGTTAGTAGCACTGCGTTGACTCTCAACTAGACAACCCCAAGTGGGCATAATGACTAGATAGTCATATTTTGAAATTGGTGTCTCATGAGTAAGATGCGAGTATAGATTCTGCGACGATTAACATCGAGATCAACAAGTCTAGCGGTGGCAGTAAATCAGCATGTTGTGGTGCCCATAGTTGTGACCAACTTTCAAGATGCTGTGCTGCTAGTAGCCATCTGCCGTCTATTACCTCTCCAGTCACGACCGCAACTCTATCCTCATATTCACCGCTTACGCTGTGATATTTTGAATTCAACACAAATCCAGTTATCTCGATATCATCTAGCACAATGTCATCATCAAAGTTGACATAGAAGTCGCAAACTCTGTCGGTCACTTCAGTTGGCTTGAGCCATTCAAAGTCACCGAGGTCTCGTTTGCCACCGAAAATTTTCACTTTGCCTCCTAATTGCTGCCATGTGTGGGCGGTTGAGCGAGCGGCGCCACCGCCGCCAACAATCCCTAGGACTGCGCCTTGGGAAATGTCAATTCCAAAATATTGCGCAACTCTTGCAACTCCCGAACCATCAACATTTGATGACCACCAACCAAAACCATCCCATCTGAGGGTGTTTACAGATTCAATCAATGATGAATCATTGAAGTCTACCACAGCCTCTGACTTAAGTTGATGTTTAAGTGGTGATGTTAAGTTAACCCATATCTCTTCAACAAAGGATTTTGTTGGCAGATTTACCTTGGCGTTGAAAGGGAGTCTAGCCGAAATCTTGCTGAATTTTTCGCGATTTAAACCGTCGATTGATTCTGTAATTTCAGAGGTTGATTCTAACACTTTCTGCATCAGCGCTTTGTTGCGAAACTTACCAAACGGCGCACCAGTTAGGTCCCAGTTGACTGCGTCTGGAATGAATTTAACGTATCCCCAAGCGAGTGCGTCTTGAATGTATTTTGCATCGACCAAATCAGTTTGAATCACATTGAATCTCTGACCTGCAGTTAATTGATCGGAAACATACTG
>Ga0163110_10001577_pt1 | contig 11603 bp, 7 predicted proteins | sample CRUFie1St17metaG_FD_108703 | JGI IMG/M metagenome (GOLD analysis project Ga0163110, IMG submission 108703) | Marine microbial communities from the Costa Rica Dome - CRUD Field 142mm St17 metaG | ecosystem: Environmental > Aquatic > Marine > Oceanic > Photic zone | place: Costa Rica: the Eastern...
CTGGGCTCTCGCAGGTCGCGCTCTGCAATATGCGGAAGAAGATACCGCAATGATTGACCCGGCACCACCGACCGCGGAAGACATCGCCAATGGAACCCTGCGGGGCATGAATGACGGCGTGAATGTCTATGATGGTGGCAATTTGCGGCCAGCGTCGTTTCTGCCTTTCGTTGAACCCAACCTCTTCCCTGTGATGACTGAAGCTTCGGTTTATTACAATCTGGCGACCTATCCACAGTCTGAAAACAACCCGTCTTCTGGGAACGTGCTTCGAGTCTGTGTTTACCCGAGAGTGGCGCTTTGGAATCCCTATAACGTGGCCCTCAATCTGCATAACATGTGCGCCACCATGTTTGTTAACGGAAACAAGGATGTGCGTATAACCTACTCTGACCGCACGACCCGGACTAACGTGCCGATTCCGTTTGGTCGAGGATCGACGAAAGTCGGTGCACGGGCGAGTGGTTCCGATCCGAGCCCGGGGCACTATGTCGGGTGGATGCTGATGAAGTTACAGCCCACGACCATTCAACCGGGTGAGACTCTCGTCTTCAGCCCGATGAGGACTGCAGAATATCAGACCTTTCAAGTGGACCGCAACGTTCTCTCGTCCTCGGTAGCCCCGGATCCGAGCATCTACTTCTATCAGGACATGCAGGCGACCCATACCAAGCAGCCTACAAGCTTCGTCGAGTTCCCGGGTCCAGGCAACCAGTCGGGTGGGGATAACTACATGATGTCGCTGAAGAGTGCGGGAAGGCAACGAACTTTCAATGACTCCTCCTTCAACTCGATGCAGTCCATCGTCTACGCTAACACCTCCCTTCAGGCAGGGGGTAGCGATGAGCTTCCTGTGCTGTGGGCCTCTGGGCGTGGACGACAGCCAGAGCCCCGGGTTCACCGGCTCGCTAATAGCCGGGACCGGCTTCCTGGGACCGCAATTCCGGACACCCGGACGAGGGATGGATTTCGCATCCGTTGGTGGGATGAGCATCGCTCCAATATCCTTGGCTCCGGCCAGTTACGTGGGCAACCGCAGCACCTCAAGACCTCCGTGATTGGAACGTGGAACCCCCGGGCCGCCTACTTCTGCCGGAACCCTTGGGACAATATCACGGACCTTCCTCCTCATTTCTATGGGATGTACACCCGCGATTTGTTCGACCAGAGAGTCAGCTGGCAGAATATGATGCCGCGCTCGGTAGATGGGAAAAACGTAAGCTGGCCCTTCGGCGAGCCTCTGGGTGCGCCGGATGATGGAGTGGTTCTTTTTGACGTGCCCCGCGAGGAGATCGGTATTCCCTCCCTCGGGTTTCTCCGTCATCTCAAGCTTTCGGAATTCGGATGGCACCCGAGCTATGCGGTGGGTAACTCCCTCGTGGATCCCCGGGTAGGCCGCCTTCACACCAGTCCGGTCCTGCGCACCTCGCAGGAGAAGAGGAACAACGGGTGGAACCAGTATCTCTTTGGGCATCAGGGAGGTAGGACCTCTGGAAGGGGTGCTGACTACTGGGCCATGCTGACAAGGCAGATCCTGTTCAATCGACCTGATGACCACTTTGTGGTTTATGACCTGAGCTATGAGACCAACTTCAACCTGTGGGACAATTTCTTTGTGTCGACCGGTAATCCTTCCCGGAAGCAGGCCTTTGTGAGGAATCCTGAGGAGAACCCCCTGCCGAATGGACGTTTCCAATTGATTGGAACCGGCACGGAGGTAGAGCGCGATGTTGTCGATTTTCATCGAGCGGCCAGCCAGCTCTGGCTCAATGGTGGGTTCAATGTGCACTCGGTCAGCGTGGATGCGTGGAAGGCTGTGCTGGCCTCTGCCATGAACGCTGGCGACTATGCTAGTGAGGACGCCGTTCCCTTTCCCCGGGTGATCAACCCGCCCAACGGGGAGTATCTTGGGGGCAACTGGGATGACGAGGAAGCAACCTCAGGTTTCCTCAGTATCGACGGAAGTGATGCCACGGATAGTGAATTGGAGCGACTCGCCCAGGAAATCGTGCGGGAGGTAAAGGAGAGGGCACCCTTCTTTGGCCTCTCAGACTTTATCAACCGTCGGCTGGTAGCGAGTGAGCATGGCGATGCCGGTCCGATCGAGGCAGCGATCCAGCGGTCCGGAATTAACGCCGAGTTCGACGAGAATGAAATTCTTCGGATCCCCAATACCGAGGATGATCGTCTTCGGAATGTGAGCTTCGATAATATGCGTGACGCAACCCGCCTCGAGCAGACCCAGAAGCCTGACTCCGTGGCATGGGGACTTCCTGGTTACCTGACTCAGGGGGACGTCGTACAGGCGATTGGTTCCGCCCTGCGACCACGGTCCGATTCCTTTATTGTCCGGGCTTATGGTGAATCCGTAGACGCACAGGGCGAAGTGAAAGCCAGAGCATGGTGTGAGGCGGTTGTGCAGCGTAGTCCGGAGCCCGTCAATCCGGACTCCAGTGGGTTGAATCCTGTGGCTAAGCGTAACCCCGACGATCTTGAATTTGGTCGCCGCTTCAAATTGGTTAGCTTCCGCTGGCTGAATGCCGAGGAAGTCTAGGAGCACGCTTGGAAGAATTCCCTCTTAGGGCCCATGGATCGTCCTGATCCATGGGCTTTTTATTGTCTTAATTCGGGAGGATCCGGGAAAACGGCGGGATTACTTGAAGAGCTCGGCGGGGTCAGATGTTGTTGTTCTGACGTTCGAGCTAAAGGAGAGCCTCAAGAATCGGTTTGACGCTCCTCCCGGAGATGAGCGAGAGTGTGGAAGTGTTTATCTTGCGCTCTTCAATCAGATTCCTGCTTCTTTTGGTGTTTGCAGTTCTGACTCTTCCCGCTCCTGCTGAGGACGAGCCGGCGGGAGAGAAACCGCGGGTCTGGACTAGTTCCGATGGCAGGAAACTGACTGGAACACTTGAGGAAAAGGGAGAGGGCTGGGTGAAGCTTAAGATTAAGGGCAAGGTCTACAATCTGAAGCTTGAGAAGCTGAGTAAAGAGGATCAGGACTATTTAAAGACTCACAAGATCCGGAAGCCTCTCGAGATCAGGACGGAGCTCAAGTCCTACAAGGACAACGATCTTGAGCAGACCGTTATGACTTTGGACGTGGAATTTGCCAACATGGAGGAGAATTCCGAGCTCTACCTTCTCCTGGTGTGGATCTCCAAGAAGAAGTCTGATCAGAGCGGTGGTTCTGTAGGTATCAAGGGGAAGCTGGAATGCTTCTACGATCGAGATGGGGTCTACTCCCATGAGGCTAGCTTTTACGATAACAAGAATGGAGAGGATTTTCGTGGCTGGGCTATTCGGGTGATGGATATGAAAGGTGCGGTTATTACCGAGCGTGCCAGCGCATCCAGTTATCTTCGTTATCTCGAGACGGTAGTTGCCCGCAGGGCTCCATTGCCTCCTGAGGACGGCAAGTGACAGGTATGAACCAGCTGCGCACTCTTCGCTCAAGAGCTCCAGGGATGGGGCCGGGAGGTCCAGTTTGATGTTGCCGGTAGACCCGTTAAGCGGCTGGAGGAAGGAACTATCGACCGTCCTTACGATTCTGATGCTGCCTCATCCGGTCGCCCACAGACTCCGACGATCAAGATCTCAATGATGGAGGGCATTCGCTCTGTGGCGTGATCTCCAATCAGGGAGCTGGGGCGAGAGGAGCAAACGGCGCCTTCGGGTCGCGTCCAAAGGCGGGATCGAGAGTGATTTTGGAAGGGTTCACAGCTTCCACGATACCAGAGAGATGGATGACTTCGCCCACCTTATATTGCTCGGCCGCGGCCTTCCATTTCCCGAAATGTGCGGTCACACCGTGATCTAGTTTCACGACACAACGCGCGGGATCAGAGGTATCCACGCCGCTGACCCGGCCACGGACAGTGACCTTCTTCTTCAGGTAATCCGGGGCAAGGGCGATAGCATTGCGGGCCTCGAACTGAGCGGCCGGACGTCCGTAGTCCATAATCCACCCCTTGCAACTGCTAAGAAGGGGGAACAGAAAGGTGAGCCCTGCTGCGAGGAGCGTAGACTTCAAACAAAACGTCGGGATGGTCATTGATGGCAAGGATACACCTGCCTTTCTCTCTTGGGTCATCGAAAAGAATGATCCAATCATAGGTAGGAGTGATCTGCCGGGGTCCGCCTGACCATCGTGGCCGGGGATGGAATTTCTGATGAACTTGTAAAGAGAGGAGTTGAGGGGTCGCTCTCTTCTGACATCCTGCTCTCCAGTGCGTGTGTGCCTTCTTACCACCCAGGACCTTGATGCGGATCCCTTTCCGCCAGATGACTGGCCGTGCGATCCGCGACCCTTTCTTCCAGAGGCGGACTGGCATGTAGAAACTCTGGTGAAGAAAAGCTCAGCAGAAGTAGTCGCTCAGCTGGTTCAGGAGGGAAACTACGACTTATTTTTCAACCTCTGTGACGGAGCGGCGGATCAGGACGTTCCTGGAGTAGAGGTGGTGGAAACTCTTGAGAGGCTGGGAGTGCCGTTTACCGGAGCAACCTCACAGTATTATGAGCCAACCCGTGAGGAGATGAAGGAGGCCTGCCGAAAGGAGGGAATTGCCGCCCCGGCCGCGGTGCTGGCGCGGAACGAGAATGACGTGGAGCGGGCTGCACAAACTCTTCGTTTCCCTCTTTTCGTGAAACACCATAACAGCTACGCGAGTGTGGACCTGAGCCGGAACTCGAGAGTGCAGTCACGGGCGGGGTTGCTCCAGCAGGCCCAGAAGATGATTTCGCGCTACGGAGCCGCCCTGATTGAGGAATATATCGAGGGCATCGAGTGCACGGTCCTCGTGGCGGAAAATCCGGAGGATCCGGGTCGCCCGGTGAGTTATCTTCCAATGCAGTATCGCTTTCCGGAGGGGGAAGAATTCAAGCATGAAGACCTCAAGTGGGTCGATTACGATGCGCTCTCGAGTTTTCCGGTTGAAGACCCATTACTTGCCGATCGCCTGCGGGACGAGGCGGGTCGATTCTTCGTCGCGCTGGGGGGAGCAAGTTTTGGCCGTTGCGATGTCAGGGTAGATGCCGGGGGAACCCCCTACTTTTTGGAGATCAATCCGAACTGCGGGGTGTATTATCCTCCCTCCGATCCGGGGAGTGCGGATCTCTGCCTGATGCAGGACCCGGCCGGACATGAGGGCTTCACCAGGCAACTAGTGAGAGCTGCGTTTGCGCGTCAAGGGCGGCACTGGCCGGAATGAGAGAGCAGGTCAGCTTTCCTTGGAGTTGAAGTAGACCTTCAGAAACCCCATGGCGCGAGTCTCGTCGAAGCCGCGCTCGATGTTACCTTCCTTGAAGTCCGGAAGGAGGCGGACTTCCACCCCGGTATCAAACTTCATGACTCCGCCGACCTTCTTGTGGATCTTGGTCAATTCTCCGGGGTTGATCCCGAAGTCGTCGGAGAGAGGCTGGTTGTTCTCCTCTTCGAATTTCGCTTTATATTCCTTGAACTGGCTAACCATCTCAGGGTCCTTGCGCAGGACCTCTTCCTCGAATTCCTGCATGCTGAAGTGGTCCCGATTCTCAAAAAATTCAATGGCCCGATTCGCTGCCACGGTTTTTTCTGCAACCCCGCCATTCTCGCCAGTTACTGGGCTCTTGGAGCCTTGCAGGAAGGAGACAGCAAGGTCAGCGACTTGATTGGTTAGTACAGATTCATCGGTGAAAAGACGAACTCCAAGAAACTCCTGGAGCCAGAACTTGGACTGAGCTCCGGCCCGGTCGAAAGTCAGGACATGGTAGCCATTGGCTTCATCCACGTTCAGGATGAGGCAGCCTTTGTCGATCTTGTCAGGGTTGATTCCGTGTTCGGTGGTGATGCGGAGGTCTCCACGGTCCGACGAGATGCTGAGGAATGGTTCTACTGTTTCAGACTTCAGGATGCAGAGGGCTTCGACAGACTGTTTGCTCACTGTAGGATTGCTGATCCGTGCAATACATAGGTCTCCTGACTTGATATTCGGATGATCGGTCTTGGCGTAGAGACGCCGGGCAAGATCGCACCCTGTTTCGAGGAAGCGACTCTTCTCCGCGAAGATATCCCGGACACAGGAAAAGGTTTCATTCTTTTCAAGGGAAGCGTGGTGGTCAAAGCGATACCGCACGTGGCTCCTGAAAGGTTTGAGGATCAATTGAGAAAACAGTTCCTGGTCTTCCTCCCGGATTTCGCAGATTTCCCGTGAAGTCTCGAGAGGCTCGTCGTTTACCCGGTTGCCAACCCGCGCGAGAACAACTTGCCCCACGGTAGCCTTCTTGAAGCCGATATCCAGAATCACGGGGAGAAGGTAGAAAACCTGCCGCCTGCCAACACGGGAAAAGGAGGAAAGCCATTCCCAAGCTGCTCACATCTTTTCCACAGGCTGCCGACTGCGGTTCGCAGAGCTCGTTCTTTATTTGCTGCCAGGCTGCTTATTGGCATTCACTCCGATGGGGGCTTGTGGCCAAGGGGTCTCTCCGGGAGCCCACTTGGTGGGCTGTTTGGCTCGCACCGCATCCACGTGTCTGACCAGCCACTTCGGAGGCTTAGTGTTCTCTTTTTGACCGTAGATGTAGGGGAGAGGAGGATCCATCAGGAGCGGTTTGTTGCCGAGCGGTGGGCGCTCACTGTCCACCTGCGCGAGCCGGGCTGCGAGGCGCTTTACGATCCCAGGATGGTCGCCTGCAACGTCGTTCTTTTCGTAGGGGTCCTTCGCGATATTGAAGAGCATATCACCCATGAGTTTCCAGTCGCCACTGCGGATGGTGGGAACCCGGACGCTGCCGGTAACCTCGAAGACGATTTCCTTCCGTGGGCTGGCAGCTCCCCCAAAGAGCATGGCGGTCATGTCGAGCCCATCAACCTTGGTGTCCTGGAGTGCGTTCGCCCCGGCAAGTTGGATGAAGGTTGAATAGAAGTCGGCGATGAACATCATTCCATCATGAGAGCTACGAGGCTTGGTATGGCCGGGCCAGCGTAGAAGGCAGGGAACGCGGACCCCCCCCTCGAAGGTGGTGTTTTTGGTGCCTCGCCACGGGGTGCTCATGGACTCGAGCACTGGACCGTTATCATTGGTAAAGATGAAGAGGGTGTTGTCGCGAAATCCGTGTTTGTCGATGGCTCCTGCGATTTTTCCCACCGCGGTGTCGAGAGATCGCAGCATGCCGTCGCGAATCGCAAGAGGGTCCTTTTCTCCAGCGGGAAAATCTGCGGGGGGATTGAGAGGTCCATGAACGGCGTTGAAGGGAACGTAGAGAAAGAAGGGCCGCTTGCGGTCCCGTGCCCGGGCCTCGATGACTCTCTCGGCCTCTGCGGCGAATAGGTCGGTCGCATAGCCTTCTTCCCGGAGGGGCTTCTGGTTACGATGCCAGTCGTAGACTGCGAAACGGGCGGGCGCATTGTGAACAATGGTCTTGGTGTAGTAGTCGATACCCCAGGCATAATGTCCGTACTGGTGCATGAAGCCCTGACCCATTGGAAGGTGTTCTTCGAGCCATTCACCACAATGCCATTTACCCACCAGAGCGGTAAAATAACCGGCTTCGCGCAGAGCCTCCGCTATCGTTCTTTCCTCAGTATCAAGCGCATGAATCCGCCTCGTGGGTTCTCCCCGTTCATTGTGTGCAAGAGTCAGGCCAAGGGCTTTCAGGTAACTGGGCTTGCCAAAATCCTCTGAGCGCCAGTCCATCCAGTTTCGGAAGGCATAGCGGCCGGTGAGAAACGCGCCGCGGGTTGGTGCGCAGACGGAGTGGGTGTAGAACTGAGTCAGGCTCAGGCTCTCTCCGGCGAGTTTATCGAGGTTGGGGGTGAGTCCCTTGGTGCTCCCGTTGAAGCCTGGTTGATTCCATCCCATGTCGTCCGACATGATAAAGACGATGTTGGGCCGACTCCCGGCTTCATCGGCAGCCAACCCGGGTATGGGGGCAAGGAAAAGGGGGAAGAGCCCAGTAAGGATGACCTTCTTCATAGTGCGCATCAAAGAGGAGCGAGCAGTAGATACAAGATTTCAGTTGCGTCCTCGCCGCAAAAGAAAGGCCCGCTTCCCTTTTTGGAGAAAAGCGGGCCTGTGATGATTACTGGATAGAAGCCTCAGGGCCGGTAATCCGTGGGCTCAGGCCTTGAGGTCGTAGCCCTCGCGTGGATCGATGGTGACCCACTTGTTGGCCTCGTCGTGATTGGTAAATTTTCCACTCTGATCGTCCCATTTGAGCTCTTGGCCCGGGAAACGCAGCGCTACAGCGCCAAGAGCAAGGGCGGCCGACATGGGTGCAGCATACATGAAGTTGCTCCCCGGCGCGTTGATATCGCCCTTCTTGGCTGCATCCACCCACTCTCGGTGGTGATCTGTTCCCTTTAGCTTGCGATGCTCTGCCTGCCACCGAGCCGATTCCCTTGCGATGGCATCCTTGTCAAATTTAGGTCCTACAGCGACCGGCCGTGGGGTTCCGGCATGTGAACCTCCCATGGCAGACATCTTGCTGCCAACAATGAGGCAGCCATTTCCACCCATATTGAGGCCGGGGTCGGCGCCTGCCGGAGGCTTGGGTCGTTTGCCGCCGTCATACCAGACCATCTTGATTCCCTTGGGGCAGACTTTGGTAGCAGGGAAATGGAAATGAATTACCGACCACTTGGGGTAGGCGACGCCGGCCGGGGCAGAGGCCTCAGCGGTGATCGAGGTAGGCAATGTCAGGCCACAGGTCCAGAATGCGGGGTCCATGTTGTGGCAGGCCATGTCTCCCATGGCACCTGCGCCAAAGTCCCACCACCCCCGCCATGAGAAGGGGAGGAAGCCTTTTCCAAAGGCGCGCTTTTCCATTGGTCCGACCCAGGAGTCCCAGTCGAGTCCCTTTGGCACTGGTGCTTCTGCGGGATACTTGGTCATGCCCTGAGGCCAGATAGGCCGATTGGACCAGGAGTGCAGTTCGAGCACTTCACCAAAGGCGCCGTCATCCATCATCTTTTTCCAGAGTTTGAGCCCCGATCCTGCGTGACCTTGGTTTCCCATCTGAGTGACAACCTTGTATTTTTTGGTTGCTTCAAGAAGAGCCATGCATTCGCCGTAAGTACGAGCGAGTGGTTTCTGGACGTACACATGCTTTCCAAGTTTCATGGCAGCAAGAGCTGCCACCGCGTGGACATGATCAGGAGTGGAGACGACCACGGCATCGATCTCGTCCTTGTGCTTGGCGAGCATTTCCCGGTAATCCGTGTAACGGGGAACCTTGCTGTATTTGTTGAAGTGCCCCTTCGCGCGGCCTTCATCGACGTCGCACATGGCAATGAGCTTTCCTCCACTGGAAACGGTATTGTCGAGGTCGCTGCTTCCCTTTCCTCCACAGCCAATCTGGGCAAAGCGAAGAGGTTTTCCCTTATGGTGGTCCCCATAAACTAGTTCGGCAGAACCAAGCGTAGCCGCAGCAGCGGTAGTGGTTCCAAGAAAGCGACGGCGATTAGATTGAGCCGGTTTGGATGGTTCGGACATGTAAGAACTAGAGCGGCTGGAAGAGAGGTTTTCAAGAGTAAGAGTACGCAGGTGTGGTCATGAGAGTAGTCCCTTTGTGAGGGCTGGACCCAGCGATCATGGTTTGTCAGGTCCTGTTGCGGTTTTTATTGACTGGACCCACGGAGTTACCAGCCTGTCCAGATATCATGAAACTTGGCATATATGGAACCATCGCTCTGCTCGTTTTTACTGCTACAGCCAATGCGGAATGGTTCCAGTTCCGGGGCCCCGGGGGGCAGGGAGTCTCGGTTGCCAAGAACGTTCCGTTGGAGTGGGGACTTAAAAAGGGCGTAGCTTGGAAGAAGAAACTTCCCGGGAAAGGTTGGTCCTCTCCTGTGATCGGAGAGGGAAAGATTGTCATTACGTTTTCCCGGCAGGAGGGAGAGAAAGTTAGTCTGGGCGTCGTCGCTCTGGATGTAGGGAGTGGGGAGGTAGCCTGGACTCAGGATCTCTTCACTCCTGAGGCGACTGAGGTGAGAAAGCGTCATTCCAAAAATGGCCTCGCCAGTGCGACTCCCTATCTCGAGAAAGGAGTAGCCTACGTTCATTTTGGACATATGGGCACCGCTGCTCTCCGGCTCAATGATGGAGAGGTCCTCTGGAAGAAGGTCGTCAAGTATCCACCGGTGCATGGGACCGGTAGCTCTCCTGTGGTGGCGGATGGTAAAATGATTTTTAATGCGGATGGAGCGTCGGACCCGATGATCGTGGCTCTTGATCAAAAGAATGGAGAGCTGGCGTGGAAAACTCCCCGCGAGCAGAAGGTAAAGAAAACCTTTTCCTTTGGAACTCCCCTTATGATCGAGGTCGAAGGCCGCATGCAGGTAATCAGTCAGGCGAGTGGAAAGGTGGCCGCCTACGACCCTGCGAATGGCAAAGAGATATGGAAGGTTCTCTACGGCGAGGGATATTCGGTTGTGCCTCGACCAGTCTACGCGAACGAAATGCTTTATGTGGCGACGGGATTTGACCGGTCCTCGCTTCTTGCCATCCGCCCTAAGGGAGCCGCGGGTGATGTGACCAAAAGTCACGTGGTTTTCAAGGAGGACCGCTATATCCCAAAGACGCCCAGCTTCGTTGAGAAGGGAGGCTACCTGTATCTTGTCGATGATACGGGGTCGCTTACTTGCAGGGATGGCAAAAGCGGGGAGATGAAGTGGAGAGAGAAGATTCCCGGGAACTTTTCCTCCTCTCCTGTCCTTGTTGACGATAAGCTCTATCTGGCCACCGAGGATGGTGTGGCTTACGTGGCGACGGTTTCTCCTGAGGGTTGCGAAATGGCCTTTGAGCTGGAGATGGAAGAGCGCATCCTCGCCTCACCAGCACTCATTGACGGAGCCTTGTTCCTGCGTTCCGAGGAGCACTTGTGGAAGATCGGAGGCTGATTGGGAGATGCCGCTCTCGTCTCAACAAGAGGGAAGTCCTGCTGGGTTTGAGAGAAGTTATTGGCCCGAACTGGTTTCCGGATCGACTGAGAGGAGAGATGACCTTCGGGGAGAAGGGTTCAGGGGAGAGGGGCCCCGGAGTCGCCGTCCAATCACCTCAAGCTGAACTTCGCGCGCTTTTTTTGTGCCATCGCGAAGGACGATCTGCCACAGGCGGGTTCGATCGCTTGGAACGGAGTGGATAAGCAGGAGGCTGAGCACCCCGGCGTGGGTGATATCGCTTTTGCTAGGGGCGGCATCGCTGGACGGATGCGAGTGAAAAGACCCAATGATCTTGGAGTCGCGGTTGTCTGCGGCTTTTCGAACACGCTGGACGCTGCGAGGAGATAACTCGTAGGAGTGAGAACGATTACTTGCGTTTTCAACAAAGAATAGTTCAAGGGATCTGCTATTGTCAGCATGTTGGAGGATGGCTCCACACACTTCACGGTTTCCCTCTGCAGCGGCCGCCCGGGCCTCTCGTTTGAGTCGGAGATTTTCTGGCAGCGAAAGTTGGTAGGAGGATGTTACCCATTGCGGATCAAGGTAGGGGCGGTCCGCATAGGGCGGTCGATGCTGGCACGCGGAAACCACGAAGGCGCAGGCCAGAACAAGACCAGTGGAACAAAATCGCAGGTTGTGTAGATGGTTATTTGTATTCAACAACTCCGCCGTTCTAACCGTTTTCCTC
>Ga0163110_10001578_pt1 | contig 11602 bp, 9 predicted proteins | sample CRUFie1St17metaG_FD_108703 | JGI IMG/M metagenome (GOLD analysis project Ga0163110, IMG submission 108703) | Marine microbial communities from the Costa Rica Dome - CRUD Field 142mm St17 metaG | ecosystem: Environmental > Aquatic > Marine > Oceanic > Photic zone | place: Costa Rica: the Eastern...
GACACAGTATTCCTCTGAATAGTGCCAAATCCTGTTGCCATTGTTCTATACTCCTAAGTGGTCTTCGGTGAGAATCATAAAATTCATCTGCCTATCCTCACAGAAATCTTCTGCAGCGTCCCACTTAGCACGGTTTTTACAGTAAGTTAGTGCATCACGCTTATAGGCAGCGGTCTTTTTGTTTTTAGCATTCGGTGGTTTAGTTTGTTTCTTGGGTTTGATCTCAATAATATATTTTGTCACTTTTCCTGATCCCTCACGAACTTTAATGTAGAAATCAGGATAGTATCGTCTTACTACACCATCAGGTGCTCTGTATGGTATAATAACTTCTTCAGAACCCCATTCTAAAATAGATGGTTGGTTATCACAGAACACCATGAACTTTCGTTCCCAAAGTGACCTGTAAATAACTCTTCTTGGGTTACCACGGTACTTTTTAGGATTAATTGGTTTGTAAATCCCAGAGTACGCCATAAATATAATATGTTCCCTTATATTTATATAAAGTGGCAGATTTTATAAGCACATTTTTAGAAGCAACCAATACTCAAGGAGGGATGTCTCTCTCTAATAGTTTCAAGGTTGAGATCAAGGGTAGTGGTATAGCTGGATTGGCAGATAATAATAATTACGGTCAGTCAGGTGAACCATTCTTTAGTTTTCTATGTGATGAAGCACAACTTCCTAATGTTCAAGCTGCCAGTGGAACATTGAAGGGTAGATATCTAGGTGAAGGACAAGTAAATTATCCTCACACAAGGGTGTTCACAGAATTTCAATTAGGATTTCAATGCGATGCTTCCATGACACCACTAAAATATCTTAATCAGTGGTTCGGTTCAATTTTTAAAGAACTTCCTAAAAGTGCAGGAGATGGTAGAAAATTTGAAGCTCAAAGATCAAACAGACTATCATATCCATCAGATTATTGTAGAGACATATACATCACTAAAACGGAAATAGGTGGTGCTGGTGCTGTTGGTAGAGAATCATTATGTTATGTGATGGAAAGAGCATGGCCTTTTGCAATTGATGCAGTTCCCTTACAGTTTGGAACAGGACAATTAACAAAGGTAACAGCACAGTTTTATTATACAAGACATCATATCCTCAACAAGGATCTTACATCTGTTACACAAACAGCACCATCAGGTCAAAATGCTGGTGCTATGAGAAGTGATATTAGATTGAAAGAGAACATTACTAAGGTAGGAAACTCACCATCTGGTATTAATATTTACGAATGGAACTACAAGTCAGCACCTAATACTAGATATCGTGGTGTCATGGCACATGAAATTTTAGAATCACATCCACATGCTGTTGCATTACAACCAGATGGATATTTGAGTGTTTACTACGGAAAAATAGATGTAAACATGGAAATGGTAAAATGAAAATTGACTTTTCAATTCCATAAAAGCGGGAAAAAATTTCCCGCTATTTTTTGTCTCAAAAAGTCGCTAAATATAAATATGACCTTGGAGTAAATATTATGGCATTGCCAAAACTGGATTTACCAATTTATGAGTTGGTATTACCATCAACAAAGAAGAAAATAAAATATAGACCATTTCTAGTCAAAGAAGAGAAAGTATTGTTAATTGCACTAGAAAGTAATGATGATAAAAATATTAGAGAAGCAGTTGTTCAATTATTGAAAGGTTGCATCCAAACTAGATTAAAAGTAGAAAATTTGTCTATTTTTGATTTAGAGTATCTTTTCTTAAATATTCGTGCTGTGTCTGTGGGTGAACAAGTAGAAATGAAAATAACATGTACAGATGATAATGAAACAGAAGTTGCGTATACCTTGAATTTGCAAGATATAACAGTTAACTTTCCAGAAGGACATACTAATAAGATTATGTTGACTGATACTACAGGTGTGATTATGAAATATCCATCATTTGATAGATTTGTAGATACCAATTTTGCAGGAAAAGGTGTGAGTCAGGAAAATGTCTTAAATGTTGTTGCAGAAAGCATAGATCAAATTTTTCAAGGAGAAGAGGTATTTGATCAATCTACAACATCACCAAAAGAATTTTTAGAATTTGTGGAGAGTCTTACAAATGAACAATTGGCAAAAATTCAAGAGTTTTTTGAGACTGCTCCTAGACTTGAACACAATTTTAAGATTACAAATCCAAAAACTGGAGTTGAATCTGATTATAGTATATCGGGACTGAATAATTTTTTCGGATAGCCCTCTTTCATAATACGCTAGAGGGATACTACAAAACTAATTTTGCCCTGATGCAACATCATAAATACAGCTTGAGCGATCTTGAAAATATGATGCCTTTTGAAAGATCAGTTTACACTACATTATTAATGCAATACCTAGAACAGGTAAGACAGCAACAAGCAGCACAAAAACAAAAAAGATAATGGCAGCAGGAACAGTCGGTTACGAAGATACTAGAGGTAATAATAAAGATTACCTTGGTATGATTGCGTCACAAATTAAAAATAGGGTGACCGATGCGTCTGACATGGCAAATGAGGAACGCCAGTTTGCAGAGAAGAAGGCAGAGGAAGGTGGAACATCATTAGATGAAGCGGGGATAGGTAGAGGTTATTTTTTCGGAAAAGCTCTTGGTTCAAGATTTGGCGGTGATGCAATTGCTAGAACTAGGGGTAGATTTGCAAAAACTCCAACTGCAGGAATAGATCCAGCTGGTACTAGAGAATCTAGATTTCGTGGTGGGTTTGATTACAATGTAACTAACAGAATTATCAATGATGCTGCTGTTGCAGGAAATAACGAGGCACTTACAAATTCAGTTGTTGCTGGATTTGCTGGTGTACAACAATCTAATATTGAGATAGCAAAAGCACTCATAAAAATAGACGATACTCTTGCTGGAATAGAAAGAACACAGATGAACATGGCGAGAGCGATCATGTTCTTAGGATATACAATGCAGATGATGCGTAGTGAGCAACAAAGAGCATCTGGCAGAGATTCATTAAGAAGAGAAGAGAGATCAATAGAAGGTGGTGGATTTGGTGGTGGTCGCCGTCGTGGTGGTGGTAGCATAGGCGGTCAAGGTTACGGTGGTGCTGGCGGTGGTCGTGCAATGAAAAATGTCACCGACAGCAGTATCTTAGGAGCAGCAACAAGTTTTGGTACTTCTCAGGCATTAGGAAAAAACACTAAATCGGTAAAAGGAGCACTTCAAGTTGGAGAAAAGGTAGCACCAGCAACTACTGCCAAAATTGCTAAAGCATTACCAAATGCAGCAAAGACTGGGGTAAAAATTACTGGTGATAGTACAGAATTTGCTACAAAAGCTGTAACTGGTGGAATAGGCAAAACAATTGCAAAGCGATTTAATAAAACTGGACTAGCAAAATCATTGAGAGCATTAGGTGCAAACAAAGCTAGCATTAAAGGTGTTGCTGAAAATATTGGAAAAAATGCTTCATCATTTGTCAAGAAACCAATAGCATTATTGAATCCAGTAAAAATTAAAGGTTTGCTTCCTCCTGCAAACCTTAAAGGTTTGCTTCCTGCTGCTGGTGAGACAGGAATCAAGGGTATGTCAAAAATGTTAGAAAAGATTCAAATGGATTTCTTGTTAGATGATTTTGCAGATGTTCCTGAGTTAACTATGTTTGATAATGACCTTGCAAGAATGACACCTGATGAAATGTTGGACTTTACTGATGGTATGGCTATGAGAACAAAACTATCAGGGAAAAAATTAGAAAATGCAATGCAAGTTGCATTGCAGACCAATGTAGAAACTGCAGACGAGGCTGTAGATTTATACGCTAAGTTACTTAGAGGTGATGAATCTGTTGGTGGCATTGCATATACTGCTAAAGAAGCAGATGTGTTTATGAAAGAATATTTGGGAAAAGGCAGATATAAAGAATTTGCAAAAGGAGCAAAGCAACCATTTAAAAGTGCAGCAAAGGCAACAAAAACCACAAAAATGCTGAAGGCAACTACAAATGCTGCTGAGACTGCAGTAAAATCAGGAGGAAAGGCAGCAGGAAAACTTACAGCAAAATCAGCAGCAAAATCTGTATTCAAACAAATTCCAGTTATTGCTGGTCTTGCTGGTATATACTTTGGTCTTGAACGTGCAATGGAAGGGGATCTTCTAGGTGCTGGACTTGAGGTTACTTCTGGTATTTTAGGTGTTACTGGTACTACACCTGGTATTGGTTTAGCAATTGACTCATTCTTGCTTGGTAGAGATTTAGGTATGATGAACAAAGGTGGAGATGTATATCCTGGTATTGGTGGAATGATTCCTGGTGGAGGAGTAAACAAAGATACAATTCCTACAATGTTAACAACTGGCGAATTTATAATGAATAGGAATGCTGTTGATGAGATTGGTTCTAATACTTTAAACTTTATGAACAATAATCCTAGTCAGTTTGGATATAGTAGTTTACTTGGTGGCACTGGTAGTGATCTTGATTTGGAAGCAATTAGTACAAATGTAGAAGATATGAGTGCCAATATTAATGCATTATCTCAACAAATTGTAAGTCTTGGTGGTAGTGGAGATAGTATCATAAACAATGTAGTCAATAATTATGGATCAGGTGGAAAACCTGGCGAAGGTGGAGGTGAGTCAAATGGAGGAGACTTCTCTGACTCAGGTTTAGATCCGTTTAGAATGTATTATCTTGGGAGTCTTATGTAATGTCTACTGAATCAGAAGTACAAAGTCAAAGTACAGAAGCACAATATGCTACCCAAGCAAATCTGATAAGTTGTATCGTCACAAACAATAAGGGAGTTGAGTTACCACCACTTAATGGTGATATGATTTTAGGTTTTATACATCGTGAAAGTTTGGTGTCTCCTTTTATGAGTGGCGTTTTGGCAATTAGTGATAGTGCTGATTTCTTAAATGGACTTGATATGGATGGAAATCAATCACCAATAGAAGGTGGAGAAGTAGTTAAAATAACAGTCAAGACTCCTGTTTCACAAAGCGAAGATGGTGAGACATATGAATATAAGATATGGAAGATCGGAAATAGAATATCAATTAATAAAAAGCAAGCATACGCATTAGCATTAGTGTCAGAAGAGGCATTACTTAATGAAACAACAAGAGTTTTGGGAAGAATACCATCAGGTGGACAAAATGCTGAAGAAGTTCCAGAAAAAAGTATTTCTGATATTGTATACGATTTAGTAAAAACAAAGATTGGTCTTGAATCCAGTAAACCACTTTTTAGAGAACCAACAAAATTTAAACAAGTGATTATAGGAGCAAGAAGAAGACCATTTGATATCATATCATCATTATCAGAAAAAGCAGTTTCTACAAAAGGAAAAACAGGAAATACCACTAATAGTAGTTCAGATGCAAGTGAAACAAAAGAAACAATAAAAGGAACTGCTGGATTTTTCTTCTGGGAAACAAAAAGAGGATATAATTTCTTCTCAGTTGATGCTTTGTGTGATGAACCAGATGGTATATTTGCTGCTCCAGATCTTAAATCTGAAGTACATACAGGATATCAAGAAAAAATAGCAAATACAGATGGAACTGATTCTAGATCAATAATTTCTAAAATTACATTTACATCAGAGATAGATACGATGAGTGCTTTGAGAAAAGGAAAATATTCTTCAACCATGATATTTTTCAATATATCTACTGGACAATATGAAGAATATCAATACAAAATTACTGATAGTTACAATAATATGGCACATCTCGGTAATCAAACTAAAGTGTCTGAATTAAAAGTAGGAGAGCAGCAATTAGTAGAAACACCATCAAGATTGATGACAATGGTATTAGATCATGAGACTTGGTTCAATGAACCAGGTGTTGCATCACCATATGAAAATGCATCAAATCCAAGTGTCTTTGCTGATTGGCATAAACATTTTGCTGCACAGTCAGTTGCAAGAAAAGAGTTACTTAATAATCAACAGTGTACTGTAGAGATTCCTGGCAATAATGAAATATGTGCAGGAGACAAAGTTGAGATAAAAGTACAAAGAAAAGCACCAGATAAAATAAAAGAAGAGGAACCATGGGATTTAGAGTCTAGTGGTGTTTATCTAGTCAAAGATGTTGAACATAGGTTTAATTTTGCTGACGGAACTAGCGGAAAAGTTATAACTACGCTACAATTGTTTAGAGACTCCTTTGGTGTCAAAGACACAGATACCAAGAGAGGGGAATAAATAAAAGAGTACGGAGGTAATTACTCATGAAAAGCATAGAAGACCACATTCAACACGACAAGGAGATTCTTGCCGATCCCAATACTTCTGAACCAATGAAAAGGCATACATTGGAAGAGTTACATGAACTAGAAGTTTATGCCGATCATCATCATGACGAGATAGAAGCAGGAGATCATCACGATCCTAATGCACTAGAACTATTTTGTGAAATGCACCCTGATGAACCAGAGTGCTTAGTATACGACGATTAGTATGGATTCATTCTCACGCATAGTACCTTCACATAGAGTCGGTAACGACGGGTTCAATTGGTGGATTGGACAAGTTGAAGGTACTGCTGCGGATGAAAAAAATAATAAAGGTGGACTACGTTTTAAAGTAGCAATTGTAGGAGAACATCCTGCAGATAAAGAGATACTTGATACCAGTCAATTGCCATGGGCAAATGTGATGATGCCAGTCACACACCCATTTACACCTGGTGCAATTGGGGGAGCACACCCTCAATTGGTAGACGGTTGTTGGGTTATGGGTTTCTATCTAGACAATGATAGGAACAAACCTATAATCATTGGTTCAATTGGTCAAACACCAGGTGCAACAACTGTCATTAAAGATTGTGATCCAAACAATAGAAAAAGATTTGAAACTTGTATAAAATCAGATGGTGTAACTGCACCAATAGTTGAGTCAGATGGACAGGAAGGCACTAAAACTGATGAAGATGGAAATAAGGTAGCAACTCAAGTTGTTATATCAGATGGAACTACAGATAAGAATGACGTACAAAGAGTAGATGTAGGAACCAGAAAAAAAGAGGACGTTGTAAGAGAAGAGTTTTGTATCCAACCAGCAAGTGAAGGTGAGGATTGTGATGATGTAAAGAAATCCCTAACATACATTATGGGCAATTTCTTGAAAGATGTACAAAAAAGTAATGGTAACATAGGAACATATTACACTAGTAAAATTACAGGAAGTGTAAATGATACTGTCAATGTAGGAAGAAGATATGTACACAAAGTAATTGCTGTCATTCAAAAATTGATGGGAAGGATAAAAGGATACATAACATCACTTTTACAAAAAGCAGTAGACAAGTTAGTTAAAGCATTATTACGTCCTGATAAAAAAGGAAATGCCTTAACAGGTGTAACAGAATTCTTTAATAAAAAAATTAAAGATCTAGGTTGTAAGATGGCAGACCTAGGTGATAGATTAGCAGCATGGTTAACTAATCTACTAATGAGTTATATCAATCAGATCTATCGTGCTGCCATATGTCAAGTTGACGAGTTAGTAAACGGAATTCTATCTAAAATAATTCAGTTAATGAATGAATTACTTAATTCTATTTTAGGTCCTCTACAAGATATTCTGGGTGCTATTGCTGCACCACTAAACATGATTGGTAATGCAATCAACTACATCTTAAATCTTCTTGGCATATCTTGCGACGGTCCTGAGACTGATTGTGCAGATGATAAGATATGCACAACTGGAGAGAAGGGAGATGATGATGAAGGAGACTTCTTGGATAAATTACTGGAAAGACTTGATAGTTTTCTTGGTGCAGATACTCCTTCTGATTACACACAATATGTTTGTGATGAAGCATACACAGGTGCACCATTAACAGCAACTACTGTAGGATTTACAGGTGGAGTTCCTTTACCTGGCACTGGAACTAGTGCACAAAAAATTGTTTATACTATTGATGACGTACAAGTAACAGAGGGTGAAACAGCAGTATTCACTGTAGTTAGAGATGGATCCACCGATATTGCATCATCAGTTGAGTTTAAAATATTAAATGGTCAAGGAACTGCTACTGTAGAAAAAGATTTTCTTAATGTAGATGGTATTTTAGGATTTTCACCTAATGAAAGAGCAAAAACCATAGAAGTTCAAACTTTAGTTGATTTTGAGAGAGACAATAACGAAACTTTCTTCATCAGAATAAGAAACAATTCTCCAGAGGGAAGCATACCAATTAAATTTAAGAGGGATATTGGCAAATGTACTATCGTAGAGAAAAATATTAAAGAACCATACGATCCTTATAAACCAGAACCAATAAATCCATTTGATCCTATACCAGATGTACCAGATGTTGCTGACGATGAAGAAGATGAAACAACTGATGATACTGGTGTTGTGATACCTACATTTAATGTAATTGCAAATAGATCAACAGTTCCAGAAGGAGAATTTATAATTTATACAGTTACAACAACCGATGTTGAAAGTGGAAGTATACTTTATTATACTCTAAGTGGTGTCGGCATTACAAATGATGATATTATTGGTAATAGATTGACAGGTGAATTTGTTATTGATAACAATAGTGCGAAAATTACAGTTGGAATTGCTGATGATAGCACAGTAGAGGATGTGGAAACTTTGACTTTTAGTATTAATGGAACAAGTGCATCAGTAGATGTTCTTATTACTGTGCCTGATGCAACCATTGAGGATGGTGGTGTTGGTGATACAACAGAAACAGTTTTTGAAGATTTTAAAGTTCCAACCGTAATAAGTGAAAATATTATTACTGATGAGAATGGTGGTATTATAGAGATACCTGTTGATAATCCTGGCGATGCATGGGCAGAAGCACCTTATGTCTTTATTGGTGGTAATGGAACTGGTGCGACAGGAGTTGGTTTGTTAGATGGAGAGGGATTCCTCACAGAAATAAGAATACACTCAGCAGGATTTGGGTACAAAAAGAATCTTGCAAGAGATAGAAATGTAAGATGTATCATAGATTCATTTACTATACTTAAAACAGGAAGTGGATACACATCACCTCCAGATTTGTATATAAATGGACAATTGGGAGTTGCAGAAGCAATTATTGATATTGATACTGGATTTGTTATTGGTGCTCGTGTATTAAATAGACAAATTACCTTTGAAGAGTTTCCTTCAATTAATATTGTAGGTGGAGGTGGTTATGGTGCTAGAATGTTACCATCACTAGCATGTCTAGATACTGATGCTCTTACTACAGTTGGTGCTACTAAGATTGGCACTGGTCGTTATGTTGATTGCCCATAAATGTCACACGCTAAACCCGCTACAACCTATCCTGATAGTGTCTTTAAACAGACGACTCCTGATGAAACACAGGATACCAAAGATACTGTAAGATTAACCACTATAATAAAAGATGTAAGAACCAGAGCAGAAATATATACAAGAGTTTTTCCTGATCAGACTACTGCTGCTCTTTGTATTGACGGTCCTGTAACAGGATCTTCTAGTGGACATATTGCTCTTGATAGCATTGGTAGAATTAAATTTATAACTGGTGATAGAACTGATAACTCTCCAGCATCAGGTCAATTACAAATGAAAACATTTGGTCAAGTGCAACAGCACATGGAATCAAGTTATATTGAATACAATGCTGGACAGGATGATAAAGAAATGGCTCTGAATGTCATGGCATATGGAAAAATTTGTGAAGAGTGTGTAGGACATCAAAGAACTATAAAAGGAGAAAAGATTGTTATTTGTGCCAATGATTTGTTGGTTCTTAAAGGACAGAATGTAAGAATACAGGCAACAGGAGAAATTCAACTTGCTGGAGGTCAAATGACCAAAGTTACAGTTAATGATAAATCAATTATTTTAGGTCAGAAAATGACTTTTGGTGCTGGTGAAGAAACATCTATGCAATTTGATCCTCGTGCAAACATCAGTGTAGTATCAACAGGTCATGTAAATCATAGGATATTGGGAGATTATAATCTTGAAACTGGTGGAGTAATGCACATGAAAGGTGCTGGTGGTACGTTTGCTGCACCATTAATAACAGATAATCGTCAGTTTGGACTAAGAATGAACACTTTAACAAAATCATTATATGGTGGTAATGTTAGTGCACAAGTCAATGCTCCAATAGTTAAGGTTGGTGGTGAGACAACACCTGGTATAGTAAAAGTAAATGCTACTGACTATAGTTTAGATACGTCAGGAAAAGCAGATATGACTATTAAAGGAACATCAACTTATGATGTTACTGGAAAGATGGATATAAAAGGTACTGATATTGAAATCAAGGGTGCAAAGACAGTGGTAGAGGGAACTGGCAGTTTAGATCTTAAGAGTACTGGTAACGTCAAGATTTCTGGAGCATTAATTTATCTTAACTAAGAGATAAGGTATCCTGATATGAAAAAGCTTGACAATCTAATAAAAGTAGTATAATATACTAAACGAATAACCGAATGACTCAATTACTCTCGCTAGGTTGTTTATTATTCTAAAGAAATAAATTAAATGTTTAAAACAATTTTCGCAGTTGCTGCAGCATCTGCATTTTCGGCACCTGTTCTTGCAGGTCCTTATGTTAACTTAGAAGTTAACTCCTCTTTAACTGGATCTGATTACACAGGCACAACCACAGACCTAGCAATTGGTTGGGAAGGATCTAATTGGTTCGCACAAGGCGGTCCTGTTATCACTGCTGCTGATGGTGGTGAATCAACAACTGACTTTTTAGGTAAAGTTGGTGGTAATGTCGCTGTGACAGACGCTGTTGGCGTATATGGTGAATTTTCATTACAAACTAAAGAAGTTGGTGACAATGACTATGGTGTGAAGTTAGGAACTAAGTACACCTTTTAACAATTTAATTATATTATAACATTTGTCAGCATCCTCTAACATCTAAATAATGTTACAGGAGGTAAAGACAATTGTTACATATAAGTTGGAAGACACCAGAAGTTCCAGAATATAATGCAGAAATTCACAATCCAGAGAGGGTCTTTGCCCTCCTATGTTACAGAGGAGTTCACTATGCCAAGTGGGTTACTCTTGATGTGTTTAAGGTGTTTAACTGGGATTTAAGTAATCCAAGGAAAAATTAAATTCTAGACCTCTACATAATAGAGGTCTTTTTTTATGTAATGAATTTACTCAAGCATCCGTTGTTTCAGATTAATATGATATTGGTTTGTTCTCTTGTATTCATAGAATTAATGCATGTCAATTATCACAGAACAGCACCACCTTGCCCTGTGCAGCAAATAGAAATGGAAGATGATTGGTAAATCAAGATAGAGCAAATGGATAATGTATAAGTACTCTAAATAAATTTAATAATAATTACTTATATGTTATCCACTAACTATCGCCTTCGTTTAGAGGGAATATGCAAAGATATCGCATCAGGAACAGAAGTCAGTATGACTGATATGATTTGGGCACAGAAACTTGCAAAAGCAAATACAAGTGCAAGGGGTATGCTGAGTACAGCAAGGAGAATGGCAACAGATGATGATGGATCTTGTTTAAAATTTCTAGACATAGGAGATCCTAATTCAAATAAAAAAGGATTTAGTGGTGCTGATGACATAGCAGAGTGGTTTAAAAACGATAGATCTGATGATTGGAGACAAA
>Ga0163110_10001581_pt1 | contig 11597 bp, 8 predicted proteins | sample CRUFie1St17metaG_FD_108703 | JGI IMG/M metagenome (GOLD analysis project Ga0163110, IMG submission 108703) | Marine microbial communities from the Costa Rica Dome - CRUD Field 142mm St17 metaG | ecosystem: Environmental > Aquatic > Marine > Oceanic > Photic zone | place: Costa Rica: the Eastern...
GCTTTACCCGAGGAAGGGTCGAATACACTGATGTTCTTGAGTTGAAGATCGATGGAGTCGATTATGGAGAACCCAGACCTATCTTCGGTGGATCTACATTCCAGACACATTACGTCCTTGCCAGAGCTCACCACGTCATTTGACCTTAGGAAAAGGAAACCTGCCCCAGATTGGTCAGAGGATGCCCCTTGCCCGTTGAAACTTGTGTTTGCATGTTCAATTCTCACGTTAGAGGAATCGATGACCTGAATTCCAACAAGTTGATTCATGACCGACTTGACCCCGATAACCTCCGGGTGGAACTCTCGGATGTCTATTCCAGCACCGCCAGAATTTTCGGCCGTCCAATTGGTCCCAGTAGCTCCGCCCTTCCACAACAGAATTCCTGATCCCATGGAGTCATATACGCTTATGTCATGCAGTTTAACAGGCCAATTTGCACTTCTAAGATAAATTCCAGAGGTATCCGCGAGGTTGCTCGAGATGCTTCGCGAGCCATCACTGCGAGATGTCACATTCTGGAATTTCGAGGAGCCGTCAATCATGTACGCCTTCAGTCCAGGAGCATGATTCCCCTGTAGATCCAGTCCATTGATTACGGCGCCGCTTGTGTTTAGTTCCAATCCTGCCATTCCGAGTCCAGATGTCTGAGCAAGTGGCCCACCAGTCCCGGAAACAGTGGTATTGCGGATTATAGCATTAACACTGAGTTCGTTCCACTTGGATCGATTGTATTGTTCGACCATGATTCCACGGTACTTCGAGTTAGAAATGGTGATATTTTCAAGCGTGGGTCTGGTAGTGAATCCCTCTGAAATATGTCGAACGTAAACTCCATTATCCGAGTAATTCAATCTCGAGTCCTTGATCAAAATCACAGAGTCCTCAATCCAGATGCCGGTTGATACAGCCATGGTGGCACCTGATATGTTTGTTATTGACATGTTTGAAAATAAGCCGCCAGACCCGCCCCAAACGTTGACTGCTCTCGTTATTAGCCCACTGGCGGATAAGCCGTCAAGAATCGGTGAGCTACCGCTCCCCACGGAAAGGCCAATTCCATATCTCCATGTGTTTGAGATTCCATGGACGTCTTGGCCACCTCCTTCAATAGTCAGATTATCGATCGCAGGGTTGGAGCCGGAAAACAAGTCTACGCCGACGAAATCAGGATTGAAAATGGTGATGTTTCGTAGAGTAGGGTCTGAATTCCACATTGAGATCCCATAGGAGTTATCTTGAATCTCCAGATTTGAGACGTAGGACCCCAACCCCCTGCTGTCCTCCAAGAATCTGATGCCATTGTGTTTCCCATCTATTGAGTTGAGGATAACTGGGTCATCCGAATGGCCGAGTATCGTGAACCTACCTTTCACATCTACAGACTTTCCGTCCCCTAATCTGATCTCTGTTCCAGGGCTCACCTGTACAACCTCATTGCTTTCGATGGTTACCCCGTCGGGGAAACTGACTACACCTGACCAAACCGATGTCGAAGCTTGCGGAGACGCCAGAGGGGAGAGAACAGACAGCACCAAGATCGTCACGATGAGAGATATACCCCTCCCAGACCCATCCCGACTCTGTACTGCCACGGATCCAAAACTCGGGGTTTACGTTGTATGCTTTACCGTTGGATGTTTCTTTTGAATGTCAACGGGAGGCATGATAAGGATGTCATCTTCCGCGAGGCTTGGGGGAATTGGTATGGAAACCGCCTTCGTCTTGATCAAGGCACTGCCAATGAAAGAAAAAGACGTCTATGCAAGCCTCCTACGCATGGATGCAGTTGTCGAGACCCACTCGGTTTACGGCGAGTATGATCTTGTGGCAAGGCTAGATTTCAATGACTCCAAGGAAATGACGAGGTTCTTGATCGAACAGATGCGCACCATCCCGGGTGTTGTTAAGACTGAAACGCTGATTTCTGCAGAGGTGTGAATGTGGCAGTCGGATTTGTTCTAATCACCACCGAACCGGGTGAAGAGGTAAGTGTCAGAAATAGCCTAGATTCTGTTGAGGGGGTAGTAGGAAGGTGGGTTGTTTTTGGAAGTCATGACCTCCTCGTCAAAGTCGAAGGCCTCAACGAGTCAGAGATCACAAGGATCGTGATTGGAGAAATCCGATCATTGACAGGCATAACCAACACAAGGACCCTCATTGGCGCTGAGATCTGAGCTCATGATAGATCCTCTCAATCAACTTCATTGATGCATTGCTGCAGCCAATGAGTCTGAGCCGCGCTGCAGCCTCCGACCAATATCGCAACCTCTGGTCCCGGTCATAAAATCCCCTCCAGTACCAAGAAAATGCTTCAATTCTCGCATGTTCTCTCCTAACGGGAGGGTTGTCCTGAAGAAAGATTGACTTGTGAGTATCAATGGCCCATGTGGGTGATAATTCTCCTGCAGCAGCAAAAATCCAATGGATGATTCTCAATTTTTCGTGTTTCTCCTCAATTTTACTTAGTTTCTTCTCGAGGTCCTCGGATTTTACATCACTCAAGGATTTCAATTTCAATCGAAGGTCTATCTCCTCCAACCTCCTGTGCCCCTCACCAATCAAACCCACTATCTCAGACCTTAGAGCGGCTGCTTTGACCGCATCCCCCAAATTGGATGCAACAAGGTACCTCAATATCAAATCAGAGGCAAGTAGTGATGCGTCCAATTGAGCCACTTGAACCTCAATTCTATCTAACCTCTGAATGATCTCATCCCCTAGATCCCTACTGATGGGTCCAGGTAGACGATCATCATGCAATCTAACCGCACCACGGATTAGAACTTGCGACCTCTCTGGTTCACCCAATTTACTCAATAGTTCTTCCTCTGCAGCTATGAATCTCGATTCCTTACCTAGTAGCCGGTAGCTTTCCATTTCGATCTTCAAACGATCAGCTTGTTCCGTGAGTCCCTCGGAAATCCTCAATGCCGTTTTTGCTTCACCAAGCGCGATTGCTGCTCGAGCAGACAATATCCTGAGGTCTCCCCTTTCCTCGTTATCAAGGGCGTCACTCAGCAACGTGGATGCGACGACTGGGCCTAGGTTATCGAAGACGTCCTCCGCTAGCCCCTTCGACACACTCTGGCCAGAGAGAATTCTATGGTGCATTTCATGGCCCCTGGCCTCAAATCCCTCGATCTTAGACCACCTATCGACCAATCGCTCGTGTATCGATCTGACTTTGTCCTCATCCAACGAGGCAAGTTTCACATGCTTGATGAGGTGTTGGGATTCGAAGCGGGAGCCGCTCCACTTCAAGATTGTCGCATCGTCTAAATTATCTATCGAAAGATCCGTGAGGGAGTCTCCTCTGGATATTGGAAAGGGCTCCAGAGTAAGGTCCTCTAGTTCTTGGGCGGTATTGGTATCCAATCTGTCTAAAACGGTGGATGATATGAAATCCGCAACAGGGGTTCCCGGGATGGGTACATCGTCACCATCTCTCCACATTTGAATCGCGAGAGGATGGCCGCCTAATGCGATGGCGACCTGCGTTGCCTGTTCCTCTTTCAGATGGTTTGCGATACGAGCGGCGACATCGATTTCTAGCCCTTCCAATGTGATCTTCAATGTCTCACTCAAGGAGGAGAAGGTGCTCGGACTTCTCGTCACGACCAGTATTTTGGCATGGCGAGCATTTTCGAGCACTCTTCTGATGTTATCGGCATGCCTTCTGTGAATTTCCTGTGCTTCATCAAGAATGTAAACCATATTGGGGTCGAACCCGTCTCCCAACTCATCAAAATTTTCTGATACAGGAATATCGGTCCATGAGTCAATAAGAGAGGACGTGCTGGTCATTCGGCTTCCTGTGTGCCAACCAACCTTCTTTTTTTCTTGTTCAAGTTTCGAGCAAACTGCCTTTGCGACGGAAGACTTTCCTATCCCCGGAAGGCCTGTCAGGACCACAATCCCGGGGCTTTCGAATGCTCGGCATATGGCCTCTATTTCTTTATCCCTACCCAAGATTTGATTCAATTTTGTAGTCTGCTTTTCGATCAATCCAAAATTACTTGCCACTTCGCGCCCTTTTTTTGTAATCAACAAAACTGTTTTTTTCCTCGGTGCGCCGATTACATTGCTCTTGATGGAATCAAGCAAGCCCTTGGACTCTAAACTAGAAATCGGGTTGTGGAGGGCTGATCTCACGACTCCAAGCCTCCTTGCGACGCTGGGCATGGAGAGCTCCTCTGGGAAGTCCCTACGCAAGTTACTGTCTATTTCGATGCCAGCGAGCGCGGTTAACAACCTCTCTTCGGGCCCGGTCAACACGGTTGTGGGGCAAGCCATCAGTTCATTGCCCTTGGCCTTCGAGGTCTAACAAGGATGACAGTCAACCCGAGTAGTCTGGACCTCCCTAAATCATCGGGGGTCTACATTTTCAAAACAGAAGAGGGGGAGGTCCTATACGTCGGTAAGGCCACAAATATTCGTCAGCGTGTTAGATCCTATTTCTCTCCAAATCCCGATCGAGCAATGATCCCGACCCTCGTTTCTAGATCCAATGATGTCGATTTCATCATCACTAGCGGCCCCAGAGAGGCATTGGTCCTCGAAAAGCAACTCATAAGAAAGCACAAGCCGAGGTACAATTCTGCCTTCAAAGACGACAAGTCATACCCATACATTGCTATAACAGGGCATGAAGAGCCTAGAATTTTGTACACAAGGAGGCCCCCGACTGGCTCGAAGGTCTGGGGTCCATTCCCTGACGCCGGCGCAGCGAAAGGGGTCATCAAACTACTCAGAAGGCAATTTGGTATACGGGATAACAAAGGGGCCTTACCGTTCGGTTACAATGAATCTGATGAGATGCATGACTACGGCAATAGAATTAGAATGGCAATAGGTGTGCTTGACGGGGACGCCCGACTCGTCATAGAGGATTTACAGGAGCGTATGGACTTAGCAGCAGATAGCCTTCAATATGAATTGGCAGCTCAATATAGGGATAAGATTGGGATCGTCCAGAAGACAGTATCTAATCAGGTGATCAAAAGCAGGTTTTACACGGAGGTACATGCAGTGGGGTTCGCCTCCAGACAGGATTTTGGCCAGGCGGCGATAATCCAAGCAGAGGATGGCGTTATTCAAGGGCAAGTAAACTATCCCATGATACATCGAGGGAGCATTTCAGAATCTATATCTCTATTGTTATCAGAACACTATTCTAATCAAAAACCACCTCGTATCCTGTTAGTCCCGACTGAGTTGGAGGAGGGGATAATGCAGTGGTTGTCCGATAGACGGGGCTCAAAGGTGGAGATACGGGTCCCAAAAAGAGGAAAGCTGTCCAAGTTGAGGGCTCTAGCGGACAGGAATGCAGAAATTCAATTGGAGAGGTCGCTGAGCAGATCTTCCGGGAATATTGAGTATCGCGCTGCCTCTGATTCTGCTAAACTGCTTGGTCTCGACAAGCTGGACTATGTTGTTTGTTTTGACATGGCTCAACTTCTCGGGGGTGATCGGGTCGGTGCTTCAGTCGTGTTCAGAAACGGTAAGCCTGAGAAATCTGAGTATCGGACTTATCGCGTGAAAGGTGGCTCTATGGATGATTTGGGAATGATGAGTGAAGTGGTCCAGAGATGGGTTATGAGACTCGAGGACTACCCAGACCTAGTTATTCTCGATGGAGGGAAGACCCACTTGACAACGATAGTAGGGATGCTTGAGGACTTAGGTTATGGGGACAAATTTCCCGTCATTGCATTGGCTAAGAAAGAAGAGACGGTGTATACAACCGATGGTCGAGAGTTGCTGATGGACAGACGTGGAAGAATGATAATCCATGCCCGAGACGAGGCTCACAGATTCGTCAATAGTTACCATAGAAAGCGACGGTCGAAGGGGACGTTGAAGAACCCGCTAGAGCACGTGGATGGACTCGGGGCTAAGAAAATTCAGACCCTCTTGAGGTATTTTGGAGGAATGCAACAAATAAGGCATGCAAGTCAAGATGAGTTATCGGCTATTCCCGGGATAGGTCCCGAACTTGCCAGAAGGATTGTCGAGTCATTCAGGAGGAACTAGGGTCATTTCAATGACTCAACCCACTCCATCGTTGCATCCTCTAATTTATCGGCATCGACCCTGCGATTGATGATTCTCTTCCTCCACCTTCTCCAGACCACCAATCCGATCATAGATATGATCCCGAGGATGTAAGGACTTGCCTCCCGGAGTATGATCTGCCATCCGATCTCGACTGAGAGCGTGATGGTGTCCGACCCGGCCCGACATGGATCCTGATTATCAACCTCGACACAGTCGTATACTGGGGTGAGGTAGATTAGAGTCTCCTGACCATTATCCTCGATGACCCTGCCTCGTGAGAGCTCGCTCTCGAATTCTAGGATTTTGATCCCCTCTGGGAACTTGATTTCCTCTATTAGAACAGGGCGTAACTCACCAAACTCGGTGTCCTCATCTATCGGTGTAATGCCCATGCTGATCGAAAATGGACCGATTCCTGATCTTCCAACCTCAGGGCTCATGCTGATTGCAGCCGACCTTAGTGCTGCCTGAAACAGATTCTGTTTGCTCACCCTCATAGATAGAGAATCCTCCGACAGAGAGACCCTCATTTGCGCATTTGTGACTGACACGCCTACCTGAAAAGGATCCAAGTCGGAGAGATAAGGCGATTGTATTGGATTGGAAGGTTCAATATCTACCTTGATGGGTGTTCCTGCTAAGTCAAATTTTGGCTTGTATTCACCTATTTCGACTATCTGAACGTAGTCGTGTTGCATGTTGCTGAATTCTATCATTTGCAGCTTTATTCTGTCAGACATTTCATCCGCGAGTTCCTCCATGCCCTCATTGGATATGTCTAGATCGATGGGGTGGTTATCATCTGGAAACGGCGAATCTATCCTACCCAATCCAGTTCCATTAAGGATCCCACCCTCGATCTTGTCCCCCATGCTAATGACGTGTCGGATCAGATCCGAAGGTATTGGGGAAGTTTCCAATCCATCAATTCCGAGGTCTGAGTCTACTCGGTAAATGTCGATAGTGAAGTCGAGTTTGAAGTCGACGATGACAGATGACGACAATTCCTTGATTGATATTTTCTCAATTTCTAGGGCAAGTGTAGATGATATGCACGTTGAATGGTATGATTTGCAGAGGAGGTCCCAACTATCATCGTTGCAGTCCAAAGATTCCATGCATATCGGGTGTTCCCAGTCAAATGGCCTAGTGCCGATAAGGCTCAACTCTTGGTCCCCGCCACCCTCGTCAAAGCCTAATTCCAAGACGCCTGGTTCCCCTGTACCCGAGGCTATCCAACTAGGCAGTTCAATCTTGATCCCCAATTCCGAATCCGGTATCGTCTCCGAGAGGCCCTCCTCCAACCAAGATAGGTCATGAGAGATGTCTATAGATGTGACCGACATTATTCTTGCAAGGTCTTCATCGGTAAACGTGCTCATGTCTGTTTGGGGGATATCCAAATCACTGTTTTCAATTAGGCGCTGGAGTGTGTCTGAAAGTTCCACAGGGGTTGGGTTGCTCAATGCCGAGATGAGAATGGGGTAGGTGTTATTCATCGCAATCGGGCCAGATATGCAGTACCGACTTGCTGCTTCCTCCTCACAACCCGTATCTTCAGTGTGGAGGAATTGCAAACCTCCAGTTTCGGTTGAAGGTGTGAAGAACGGATTCCCCAACTCGATCTCATTGCCCAAAATGTCGCTCAATGACTCAGAAATCTGCTCCATAGGCAAACCATCCAAGAGCCTCTCAAGGCCTATGTCTGTCTCTTCATCCAAGAGTCTGAACCCATCCGCTGTTATCCATGGCATCTCTACCCCGTCTTGTTCTAGATCCACAGACCATGCCTCAAGTGTCGACGCATCCAGATGGTAGAGTGAGATGTCCAAACCGAATCTGGCTCTATCTGTGTCCTTGGCATCTACGATTAGCTCGATCGATACCCCTGGCAGTTCTACTGAAGTTAAGTCTACCGTCTCAGTATCGTCCTGCAGATGTTGGATACTGGTATCCAAACTGAGGGAGGATGGGTCGGGGGTATCGATGTCATTGGTCCTGTCCATGCTCACAACCGCGAACCTCTGAGTAAGTCCCCCCAAGGTTGATCTGGTGGCAAGCGAGGTTCCTTGTCGAGAGGTGAAACTCTCCGAATACTCAGGAGGGATCAAGGACATCTCCATCGACTGGCCCGCTTCGACGACCAGCTCGAATACCAAGTCAACCTTCGCCCCCATCACCATCAACCCAATCAGAGTCCTGTCCAAGTCCCCGCGGGTATCATCCATTCCAATCGAGGAGGCGTTAATTGTCACGGATAATGCCGACCTGATACAAATTGGGGGATGGAACGGGTTGTTCTCCCTCTCCAGAACCTCGTCCGCAGAATCGCTCGATGCGTCGGCAGTACAGGATATGTCCTCGTTTAATGTTCTGGGGACGTCGCTGACTGTGTTCGTCACAGGGATGCCTATTGATTGGAAGTTTTCCCCCAAGACGTTCATCACCATCTCATCTACCTGTGAAAACATCCTCTCACTTACCGTCTCGCCATTGCCTGTTTGTTCATCGAAGAAGTTCCTGATGTGATCGGCCGGTATTCCATCTTGTTCGTTCGAATCCCCCTCAAGATCAATTTGTTGTAGCCCGAGCTGGTCTCTTGCTAGCTCATGCAACGCGATGAAGACCTCTATGCTAATCTGTTCCGCACTTTCCATCTTGAGTATAACTGAGATTTTGGACCAGTGATCGCCTGAGGTTTGGTCCAACGCAGAGTCGTAATCATCACAGATTCCGCCCGGCGTAGAATTTGTGTCGCACACCGAATTCTCAACCTCAGGGGATCCGGGAGGTGGGTCTGCACTAACTACCGAGAAGGAGATCATGAGAACCATGAAAATCGGAATTAGTTTTCCGCTCACGACCATGCTAGGTCGGGTGACCGTCTTTATTATCACGCCTTTACGGGTCACCATGCGGAGGCTCAGCCCAAAGGAATCTCTCGACCATAGATTGAGGTCTCTATCCTTGGATATCGATTCACTAAAGTCCAGGGAGATGCCTAACGATGTCCCCTCAAAGTGGGAAAAATTTGACGATGTCGCCATCATACCTAACAAGTCCTTCAGAGATGGTTACTGGGATGAGTTTCCCAGCGATGTTCTATGGAGGGAGGTAGCGATCGCAATTGGTGTTCAGCGCCTGTACCGTAAAGGGGAGGTTGATGGTCCAAAGAGGAAGCCCGAAATCGAGTTGTTGACTGGCTCCTCGAGAGGATCCTGGGTAATTCGCAAGGAGAACGGCATTCGATATGGATATGACATAACCAACTGCATGTGGAGTGCAGGTAATGTGAATGAGAGGAGGAGGATGGGGGAAGTCGCCAAGCCGGGGGAGACTGTTCTCGATCTGTTCGCCGGAATAGGGTATTACACCTTGCCAATCTTGAAGTCATCCAGTGACATCAATGTCATCGCTTGCGAGTGGAACCAGGCCTCGATTGAATCCCTGCGTTGGAACCTGTCTGAGAATGGTCTCGAACATCAATGCACTGTAATAGAAGGTGACTGCACTGAGACGGTTCCAAAGTTATCATTACAAGTTGACAGGGCTGTACTTGGACTTCTACCTGATTCCACATTTGCCATACCCACTGCCATCGGGGCCTTTGGTCCCAAGGGGGGTATGCTACACCTACACGCACTTTCCAGTTCGAAAGATTATGATTCTCAGTCTAAGGAAATAGAGAGAAAGATCCTAGATTGTTCTGGAGAATTTACGATTGGAAGTTTGGATGTGGTGCGAGTAAAGAGTTATGCTCCTAAATGGGATCACGTAGTCTATGACATTGTCTTGGATGGGCGAGAGGCCTCTATGACACAGGGGGAATGACCTTGATGTCCGATTGGCTAATTGATGCTTCAAGAGAGTACAACCTGCAATCCCTCGAACAGAGGGACTCCTATGCAGGCGTTGTTTTCATTCCCGTCGAAACCCTCTCACAAGTTCTCGATTGGTCGTTCCAATCCCTCCCGGATGAGATTCTTGTAGGCTTGGACATCGATACATCGAAGGCCTTTGACAGAGAATTGATATCCAAATACACTGGATCGATGTTTGAACCATCTCTCTTCGCTGGCCAAGGCATGTTTGTCGGTGAGCCACATCTAGTCAATCGTGGTGACTCATACGAAGTACATCATGTTCCAGAGGAATGGGTAGATGGCCTCTTCTCTGAGGACCGTGGGCCGAGAGGAGGGCGGTTCACCCATTGGCTACATACTCACCCCAACGCACCAGCCATCCCAAGCGAAGCCGATGCTGAAGCAGCGCAATACACGGACGGGGTCGACATGATCCTTGGGGTCTGGTTCTCCCCCGAGGGTTCTGCACCATGGTACGAGGATGCTGAAGGGACAAGGAGACCCCTGACTGATATACCGACCTTCTCGGAGAAGCGAGTTCTCGGCGTCGCCAGCACAGGACACCTGATTCACGGAGTTGAGCTGATCGCCTTCCACAAACGAGGTTTCGGGGTCAACGTTGTAATTTGCCATAACGATGGAATTCCAATTGAATAGATTGGCTTATCTCAGTGTGTTTTCAATCTCCTCACTGGAGGAGGGTCTGTCCAACCACGCCAGAAAGGCGTAGAAAAACAATGAGGTTGCAACCGCGGCGATTAGGGAACTTTCCATGTGGAAGCGAAGAGTGAAAAATGCCATAACTTGTTGATAAATATCAAATATTAATTACATAGGAATTTGCCAAAAAAGCATGGAAAAGGTCACTTCTCGAAGACTTTCTCCCTGTAGTATTCCAGTTCTGAAATTGATCCCCGTATATCCTCGAGAGCCTTGTGGTTCGTAGGCTTCAGGTGCCTTGGAAGGTCAGGGTACCATCTCCTAACCATCTCCTTGAATGAGGAAACGTCGACGATACGATATGACAGAAATTCGTCGAGTCTCGGCATTTCCCTCCTTATGAACCGACGATCATGATGAACTGATGACCCGGCCAGAGGCAGGTTCGGTGGACAATGCTCCTTCAAGAAATTCAAGGTCCCTTCCTCAGCCTCTACGACGCTTACCCCTTCATTACGCACCCTGTCAACCAACCCCGAGGCAGTATGCGTCCTCGTATTCCATTCGTCCATGTTATCAAGCTTGGAGACGTCGTTTGGGGTTATTGCGAAAACTGGGCCCTCTGCAACGATTGACAGGTCAGCCTCCGTCACGATTGTAGCTATCTCAATGATGCAATCCCCTTCATCAGGATGTAATCCAGTCATCTCTAGATCGATCCACACAAGGCGCCTTTCTCTCATAATCACCCTGTGATGAAGGAGTCACATAGCCATTGGCTTTTGGCAACCAATCATAACCTAGGTCTACTGGGTCGCGTTGTGTCTAACGTCGGCTATATCGAAATCCTGCGAAACAATTCTCCATTCAGGAGGCTTTTCGCTGCTAACATGATCTCATTCATCGGTGACTGGTTCACAATCATATCCATGTTCCTGATCGCCGGCAAGGTCAGTGATGACTCCCCGTTGGCGATAGCAGGGGTGCTCGCAGTCAGAAGCCTGACTCACGCCC
>Ga0163110_10001583_pt1 | contig 11587 bp, 7 predicted proteins | sample CRUFie1St17metaG_FD_108703 | JGI IMG/M metagenome (GOLD analysis project Ga0163110, IMG submission 108703) | Marine microbial communities from the Costa Rica Dome - CRUD Field 142mm St17 metaG | ecosystem: Environmental > Aquatic > Marine > Oceanic > Photic zone | place: Costa Rica: the Eastern...
GAGGCCAAGAAGTTCGGTAGCCACATCAGCTCCATTTGCAATGTAATCGGGTCAACAATGGCAAGACTTACGGGAAATGGTGCCTATTTGCACGCAGGCCCCGAATATGCCGTAGCCTCAACCAAGGTTTTCACTAACATGGTTGCAGTGGGCCTACTTTTCGCCCTAAATGTTTCAAATTCCAGTTCCATAGAAAAGAAGGAGTTAATCAAGGAATTGCGCAAACTGCCCAACATCATTTCAAGCCAACTTTTGGACGCAGATGAATCGATTTCTAAGGCAACAGATTTGATTGTCAATTCAGAGCCTCCAATTTTCATAGGAAGAGGGGGACTCTCCTCTTATGTCGCAAAGGAAGGCGCGCTGAAGATGATGGAAATCTCCTACATCCCATGCCTCTCCTTGCCCGGGGGGGAATTGAAGCACGGCCCTATAGCCCTAATCTCCGAAGGTTCCCCAGTGATCGCAATAGCTCCCACCGATTCCAAACTTAATCTAATGGAGTCTAGCATTAGGGAGTGCAAGAGCAGAGGAGCGAAAATAATCCTGATCACCGATAGCGAGGGCCCGATTACGGAACTTGCTGACATCCTGATAAATACAAATTGCCCACACCCCGACTTGTCTCCCTTCGTCAATGCGATACCAATCCAACTCTTGGCGTATCACGTCGGTGTAGAGAACGGAGTAAACGTCGATCGCCCGAGGAATCTTGCGAAGTCCGTCACAGTGGTTTGAGTTACCTAACTGGATCCCAATTCTGGTATCTCCTTCCTATAATGGCCTGAAGGTGGGCTATGATAGATATCAGTACCCCCCTGCCCAAGAATCTCCCCCGACGAGAGATTAGGGTCAGTAAAATCGCGAGAATCGAGGCGGATTCCCAGTTGTTCCCAATTCCGGGGCCGATCGAGAATGCAAACATGGAATTCATTGTGAACAGAAATGCCACCCATGGAAAAATTACGTATAGAAAAAGTGCATTGAAGATGGCCATTCTCGAACTCTTTCTGGGGTTCGATATCGCTAAGTAAGAATTTTTGATTAGAACTATGGAAAGGCCCTGTGCTCTCCTTACAGACTCTTTCAAAGTCCTCACAGGGGATCCTTCAAAGCCTCTGAAAGTAATTCTCTGATCTACAATCGCTCTGTAGCCTCTATTTATTGAGGTAAATCCAATTTGTGCGTCATCTGCATTCATCCTCTCGTTCAGTCTGAATGAGCCGAGTGCAGATGTCTTCCATGCTAGGATGCTGCCCTCTAGAACAGGGGTAGAGTCAATATCCGACTCCAAGACTCTCAATCTGTTTGATTTACCCCTGTAGTAATCATCGAACCCTTGGTTATCTGTACGGATTTCTCTCTCGATTCCAGAAACTACTCCTATCTCGGGCTCCTCCATTCTAGAACATACGATTTCTAACCATCCGGGAGAGATAAGCGCATCAGCATCAGAGATAACTATGATGTCCGAGTCTATCGTTTCTAAAACCCCGTTTAGCGCGACATTTTTCCCTCTAACATCGAAACTCATGATTTTCCACCTGTCAGTTTCCAGGGCGGACTCTTCAAGGATCTCTTTCGCGACGTCCTTTGTCCCGTCTTCTGAATCAGAGTCAGCTACGATCAACTCAACGAGTCGGTGAGGGAGGATCTCTCCAATCATCGATTCTAGTTTTCTCTCAACATTGGAAATCTCGTTTCTCATTGGTAGAATTACGCAAATTTTCTTTTCATCAAGGGAAACATCCTTGATTTCGGGAGTACTTGGTTTGTATGAATTAATCATTATCCAGTAAAATGCCGGGACCAATAAAAGCAAAGAAAAAATGACCTGCCCCAACATTAGCCACTCCACAAACCGCTCCATTGTAATTCTACAATCAAACCCTATACATATGCGTGGCGGGGGAGAGACGTCAATATGTCCAATATTGAGGAATTGAGGCATGTTGTCGTTACTCCTAGTAGGAACGAGTCCGCCTTCCTTCCGGAATTAGCAGAATCAATTACAAAACAGTCCATTGTTCCATGCATGTGGATTGTTGTGCTGCATAACTCCGAAGATGAAAGTAGGCGTATCATGGATGGTTATTCTGAGAGATTTGATTGGGTATCAGTAATCTCGGTAAATGACGATTCAAAGAGGAGGAGAGGTGGACAAATTGCTAGTTTGGTAAACAAAGGACTAGAATTATGCGGTAAAGATTGGGATTTCTTTTCAAAGATCGACGCTGACATGGTCCTCCCAAACGATTACTTCGAGATAATTTTTAACGAATTCAAATCTTCTGCTAAACTCGGAATTACCAGCGGCTCCTGTTACACTATGGACAGAGGGAGGAAAAGACCGGAAAAGGTATCTCCAGATCACACCAGAGGGGGTCTGAAAACCTACAGGAGACAATGCTTAGAAGAAATCGGGGGAATAATGGAATTAGACGGTTGGGATGGGATTGACAATATAATGGCCCAAATGGCTGGATGGGAAACCAAACCAATCAATCGCCTAGAAGTTCTACATCAGCGAACTACCGGTTCTCATTCCGGAGTGATTTCAGGTTGCTTTGAGTCTGGAAGATTCGCCCATTCAATGGGTTACTATCCTCTTTTCATGTTCGCTCGCTCCATACATAGGATGGCCAGAAGACCATTTATTATCGGAGGAATATCTATGTTCATGGGTTATTCATACTCTATTTTAACCCGTCAAAAAAGACAGACCGAACCAACAGTAGTAGCGTATCTCAGGAAAAAACAGAAAAACAGACTCAAGCCTTGGTGAGTGGTATTCTTCAGTTTTACGTGCGTCACTGAGAAATACTCTTGCCCCTTCCATATGCCGTGGACGAAGAACAAATCGATAATGATGCCAAATATATTCTGGTTAGGAGCACCTCTCCCGCACTGGCCTCTGCTTCCAATAAGTTAGGAACCTGGGTTAGCATGAAGATAGACGAGGGCTGGTCTCCGCATGGTTCTCCCCAGATACATTACGACGGTGAGAAATTCCACCTAATTCAGGCGATGACAAAAACTTGACACACTAATATGGGCTTCACCTGCACATAACCGTTGAAAGCCTTCATGCGGACGGATTGACATGGCGGGAGTATCATGGCTCAAATCTCGCTTCTTGAGATGGTGTCGAAAGCCGTACAATGACGCCAGATATGGCAGCTCACTTAGACGTTCTAGATTCGCTTCAATATTCTTTAAAGATGCATCATTCCTTGATTTATCCGCAAGAAGTGCCCTACGCCAAAAGAAGTTCAAAATGGCTTCTTCCATTTACAGGAAAGCCAATGATTACGGATGGGTTCTAAGAGATCATAACGAAAACCAATTCAGAGCAGAATTCAACACTGGAAATTGGCTCCAAGCTTATCTTGTATCGGCTTCGGATATTTCCGAGGGCGGCTCTTCGAGAAGAGAAAAAGCGGTAGAGAAGATATCAAAATTGACAGAAGTTGAGAGGGTCAGAATAATCCAGAAGATTTCAGAGTCTCACCCAGTAGGTGAAGACTTGGCCAAACTCCTTCCATGGAAGCCTAAGAAAATAGAATTAGGCAAACAAAGAGACTCATATTATCTTTTGACTAATGAGAAATTACAAATCGAACGTTACAAAAGAGAACTCACCAGAGTCAGAGGTTCTGCCTCATTTAGACTAGGAAATCTACTTGAATCCTCTTTCCGTAATCCGGTCAAATTCCTATTACTGCCTTTGACGATACCGTCGCTATTTGTTAGGTTGGCAAGAGAAAAACTAGGCCATCTAGAGAGGAACAATTCTGAATCATATCCAATAGGAAGTAGAATGGGAGAGAACAGGGATAGCATAGTTTTCTTTCCCACCAATGGGGTAGGATTCGGACATTTCACCCGCTTATTGGCTGTAGCAAATAAAATCAAGAAGGCCGACCCCGAAATGGAGATCATTTTCTTTACCACTATGCCAACATTACATATTCTTGCTGACTTTGAATTTCCGGCATATCATGTATCTGGACGCTATAGGTACAAGGATATGGATCCGAATGTTTGGAACTCTATTTGTGAGGAGATGCTAAACATGATTTTCTCCCTTCACCGGCCGAAAGCATTTGTTTTCGATGGTTCCTTTCCTTACAGGGGTATGCTAAATGCAATAAAAAGCCAAGAAGATAGTATGCTAAAAGTTTGGCTAAGAAGAGGCTCAATTCGTCCTGGATCTAGAGAAATACCAGTTGATAGTGTGAAGAATTTCCATGCTATCATCCGTCCCGGAGATTCTGTAGGCATAGATTCCGAAGATGAATTGGATCATGGAGTATCTTTGGTTAGATGCAACCCAATTCTACTTATGGAGCCAGAAGAACTGGCATCAAAGGGATCTCTGAGGAAAAGACTAGGAATACCGAAGGAGGCTTTGTTGTGCTACGTTCAATTGGGAGCAGGAAAGATTAATGATATAAATTCAGAAATAAGTCTGGTTCTAAATGCATTATCCCAGCATCCAAAAGTATACGTAATCGTGGGCGAATCTATGCTGGGCGAGAGAATCTCCTCAGAGTTTGAAAGGGTCAGAATTCTGCGAGACTATCCAAATTCCCGATACTTCTCAGATTTCGATTTTGCTGTCATGGCCGGAGGTTACAACTCATTCCATGAGGCAATCCAGGCCTCTCTGCCCACAATTTGCATTCCAAACCTAAAAACGGGTAGAGACGATCAATTAGCTAGAACGCTAGTTGCGGAGGAAGCTGGTTGTATGGTGGTAATTAGAGACAAGAACAAGAATATCATACAAGCGGCAGTAGACCGCCTAGTCGAATCTGAAGTACGAGAGATGATGAGAAATAATTTTCAGTCGTTACATAGGGAGAATGGTGCCACCCAAGTTTCTGAATGGATTCTTGCACAGACTAATTCAGATTAGATGTCCTGCCACGAAGAAGTCAGTGACGAATGTGCCCTTTTCGACTCTTCTGAATTTAGAAACGAACTCATATCCCAATTCTCCAAAACCCCCTCTTGTTCCTTTGACATAACTGGTAAGTATCTAGTAATTTTTTCGACTACTGACAACCTGTAGCTTTCAGGAACTAGCTCCTGCGATGGAGAGTACCATGAGTCCAGTAATTCCAGATTTTGTCCCGTATCTAACCTATTTCTAAGATATCTCAAGAATGGATATTTCGAAACATCAATCCTTTGAATCGAATAATTAACAACATTTTCGTGACTAATTGGATATGAAGAGAGTCTAATTTGCACCTCAGAACTATTTCTCATCATTTTAGAAAGATCAATTTCTCTATCCGGATTTAGTGCTAATGCAAGTAACTCTTTCCTGAAACATTTCCAACACATCATACAAGGAGTGCCCTTCTTCCCTCTTATGCAGGATTGGGCGAGATCGATCAAGGGGGAAGCCTCTACAATCTTAGCAGTACCAATTTCGCTGACACCCCCAACTGGGAGGGAGATATCCAACCCTGCCGCCGAAAGCAATGTCCCGTAGAATCTCTTATGCGAGCCATTGGGATAGTCAATATAGTGTTCATGACCTATTCCATAGGCGGACTCCAATATTGTTCCAAATGCAATAGAACCTATTCCCATTTCTCCAGATAGTAAAATCAAAGGAATTGCGTGTGCAAGATCGCTCGGAAAACCCACAGGTTCTCGTAAAAATTCGAGATCCGAGCCAATTATCCTAACATCGTAGCCTATTTGCCTCAGTAGTTCGCAATTTTTTATTGGTGCATCAGAGTCATACATTGAATTTTCACGCATGGGCCTATTCATGAAAACTGGAACAGTATTTCCGGGCATGACCGCCAATGCAGCGGTTGAGTCCGCACCACCACTGAATGCTAAACCTGGTCTGGATCTGACTGGGGCCGCATTCGACTGTAGACTACTATCCGTTTCGGATACTATCTTGTATTTACTTAAAACGCTATTAGCGACCTCATGGAATCTTTCACTGACTCTTTTAGGGAGATGCAATTCCCTTCCAATGAATTGATGACACATCAGGAGTGTAGTAAGTCCGATTAGGTCTGGATGAATATCTTCAATTTCTAGCCCACCAAGATTTATCCTAGCTTCATTCTTTGCGAGACCTATCCTAGTTCTATCCAAATGCTCAATGTCGTCCTCTTCAGGTTTCAGAAAAAAACACAAATCATCCCCTTGCTGTTCGAGTGAAACCTTCATCTTTTCACGCCTTACTTTCGAGGAACCAATTAACAGTATGCTTTATTCCGGCAGAGAAATTTACAATTGGAGCATACCCAAGGCATCTATTTGCTTCTGAAAGATCGGCAAGAGAATCCTTGATATCCCCACTTCTTGGAGCACCGTAAATAGGCTTGATATCTCCAATGTCCATTTTCTCATTTATGACTTGTAGAATTTCATTGTAAATTCTATTTATGGTCAGTGTCTCCCCACATGCCACATTAAACGTCTTTCCAAAAGCATATGGAACATCTCCGAATAGTGAGAGAATATTTGCCTCGACTGCATTTTCAACATATGTAAAGTCCCTAGTCTGTTCTCCATCGCCAAAAATAGTTGGGCGCTCCTTCTTACTTAGATGCTTCATGAATAGTGGAATTACAGCTGCATATGCCCCGCTAGGTGATTGTTTTGGTCCGAATATGTTGAAGTATCTCAACCCTATTGTACAACTGCCGTGAATCTGGTTGTAGACCCTGGCATACTCTTCGAATGAAGCCTTTGTTACAGCATATGGAGATAGTAGCCTGCCCACCTTACTCTCAACCTTCGGCATATCTGGATTGTCTCCGTAAACGGACGAACTGGAGGCGAAAACGAACCTTTCAACGGACTTCTTCTGAGCTTCACTCAATACATTCAAACTTCCAGATATGTTGATTTCATTAGTTCTTAGTGGATCTTGGATAGATCTTGGAACAGATCCTAGGGCAGCCTGATGACTCACATGGGTGCATCCTTCCATCCCCTCCCTGACTTGATTGAGTTCTCGAATATCTCCCTTGATGAACCTAAATCCGTCATGCATTTTTAGATGCTCGATATTTTCCTCAAATCCTGTAATCAGATTATCGAAGCAAACAACTTCATGCCCCAAATCTAAAATTCTCTCGCATATGTGTGATCCAATAAAACCGGCCCCGCCAGTGACGAAAACTCTAGCCATGTCGACTCACCCCCTCAGTCATTAGAATTATCCAGAGACATTACCCGTGAATACATTTCGACCGTCCTAGATGCCATTTCCTTAACTGAAAACCTTTCTCTCGTTCTCTTTTCTGTGATTTTGCGTACTTCAGAAAAATCCTTATCCCCAAGTATCTCAATTATCGCCTTTCCAAGGATCAAACTCGATGATTGTTCAACCAGAATGCCCGTTTCGCCATCCGCAACTATCTCTGGCACCCCTCCAACTTTAGTTGAAACAACAGGAACTCCAAATCCCTGCGCCTCAATCAGAACATTCGGGAGGCCCTCTGTCGCAGAAGTGAAAAGAAACACGTCCATTATGGATAGCCAACTCCCCACATCTGTTACTTCCCCTATAAGTTTCACATACCCTTCTAGTTTAGACTCCTCTATCCATTTTCTCACGGTTTCTTCCATCCTTCCGCCTCCAACTATTACGCCTCTGAGACTGGGATCAATTTCTCTAGCCACATTGAATGATTCTATCCATAATTCGGGCCTCTTACCAGCTTCAAGCCTGAAAAGGCCCCCAACGATTTTGTTTTTTTGTGAGAAACCAAATTCATCCATTGCCTCTCTTACCTTTGTTATATCCATCCTAGAACTAATTTCTTCAAAATCAACACCATTTTCATTTACTGGTATTGAATCTCGGTCAATTCCGATCCAATGGGAGTAACTCTCACTTCCAGCAATACTGTTGCAGCTTAAATGATGAGAATTAGATTTGAAAATCTCCTTGAAGCAACTTTGTAGATACGGCCTCTTCCGTAAATGTAAGTCCGTCTTCTCATCAGGCCGAAGGGAACGTGCCGAACCAATCAAAATTGGGATTCCTGTCAATGCAGCGGCTATAGATGAAGTTAATATCGTCTCATCCTGCCATGCATGAACCAAATCAGGGCTATACTCCGAAAAGTGGCAAATTAATTGCTTCACCTTTCTCTGAACTACCGAATCAAGAAGCCCGAGTAATTCGGAGTTTTCCTCAATTATATTCATTCCCGGTAAGTTCTGGTTACTATCATCAATATCTCCAAGATCGTAAATCCTACTATGAAGTCCGGACAACTCATCATAATAGGTTCCAAGGCCACGTTTATTCTCCACTCGATGAGTCGCTAGGTAACACTCAATTTTTCCATTACCCTGGATATGCTTCAATGTCATAGCGACTTGCCTTTCTGCCCCCCCTCTATCAAGAGAAGAAGTGATCATGTGACATATCCTATTCTTCTTCCTCAATTTATTTCTTACCCCGGCCTTCCTCATAACCTCCTTAGTTACCAGTTCAGAAACCCATACGGATCCTCCAGCTTTGACGATTTCATCAACTTCTTTTTGGTTCGTTCCTGTCAGAGAAAATACTCTACCAAAATTATCACAAAGTGTAGATTCGATAGGATTTATTCCAAATGATGACAGAACTCTCCATGATTCCCCTAAATCACCAGTTCTGAACACAATATCAGCAACATTCTCAGCAAACTCTTCCTTTGCGTCAAAAGAAACCCGAGCCATCTCCAATAAATTGCGATATTTGTCTTTCCAATTAAATCTCAGAGCAACCTCAAGTGCGCAGAAAAAAACTCTGTGATCTTCTCCAGCCAGTTTTCTCAACTCTTGCCATGCCTCAGAAGCATCATCTACTTTGTCCATCAATAATTTAGTTTCAATTAATGACTCCCATGCATTTACGGAATACGGAAAAACCTCGCAGTAATTCTCGATAATCGGCATTGCAAGGGATAGCCTACCCTGTCGAATAAGTCCTCTGGAAAGGAATCTCAAAGCGATCTCATTTTCAGAATCTCTCTGTAAGAGTTTTCTAGCATCTTTGACGCTCCTTTCATCATGCCCCAAGTTGTAATTTGAACGGATAACTAACTCGAGCATCCTTTCCTCGAAATCACCGTTTTCGAATAAAACTGATTTTTCAATTATATCTTCGAATCTCTTCGAATTGTATAATGTTCTTGCAGACTCGTATTCCTCCTCCTCAGACATTTCTCTTAAATCCCTAATGACTGACCATTTTTCTGCGGCAGTGTGCCAATCTCCCAAAGCGGCATTTGACTTTGCATTTACAATTAGTCCGTACCAGTTTTTATCATCAAAATCTAGAACCTCAGAGGAACTTTCTCTAGCCAAATCCCAATCTCTAAATTTCATCGAAGACCTCATACTTTCCAAGGATTTTCCGATCTTATTTTCCGGAAATCCTTGGAGCAGCCTATCACACCAGAAAAATATCTGCAAACTTTCTTGCTCGTAAGTCTCTAGAATAGCCAAAATCTCTAGTGTTTCCTTATTTCCGGGGTTGAATCTTAGTTGTTCCAATGCTTCGCTCTTAGCAATTCCAACATCTCCGCTAGAAGCCAATTGTAGTAGTCTATGAGTACTGGTTGGAACATTCTCGTTTTTTCTAGTTCTAGAGAAATCTCTCTGGAGCCTTCTCCTGTTTTCCTCTAGATTCCCTACTAATTCTGATTCTAAGTTGACCGAGTCTATTTTTCTTCTGTCAACTCCCATCTCCCTCACTCCATCAACTTGTCATGGAATAACATCAAAACCGTTTGGTAACTAGAAATTTGGCATACCAACTGCATAGTATTCCCATCCAGAAGAACTCACTCTCTCCTTGTCAAGGACTCTTCGCCCATCGAAGATTCTCGGAGTTTCCATGCAGTTTTTCAGAGAATCCCAGAATTTGGAATTAGCAAAATCGTACTCCTTATGGAAAGTAGCGATAATTATGATATCTAAATCCCTACAATCTGAAATTTCAACCACTCTTTCCCCCCATGCTGGAGTCTCTTCAATCTCAATTAAGGAGTCATGAATGAATACCTCACAACCTCCTTCGCTTATCCTTTTTCCCAGATATTCGACAGGAGTCTCTCGCGTGTCGCCCACGTTAGCCTTGTATGAATATCCCAAAATCAGAACTCGGGGTTTCGTCTTTCCAGAGAGAATTGTTAGTATTTCGTCAGCCGAATTTTCTGGCATTGAATTGTTAATTTTTCTAGAAGCAGAAGCCAAAAGAGACGGAAAACCAGCCTTCTCTGATAGCTCAATGTAGTAGTAAGGATCCACTGGAATGCAGTGCCCTCCAACTCCAATTCCGGGCGTGTGTCTGTGAAAATTCCATTTCGTAGCCGCTGCAGCAAGTACTTCTTCCACGTCTATCCCAATTCTAGGAAGTACCATGGCGAGCTCATTAGCCAATGCAATATCGATGTCTCTTTGTACATTCTCAATTAGTTTCGATGCCTCTGCAACTTCCATTTTTCCAACATAAGTCGATGACTCATTAGTTATCTTAGCAAACAACCTAGCTAGTTGTGAACCTACAACTTGATCATCACAACCTACAATCTGGGAAACTGACTCAATCCCACGTTCGAAGTCTCCAGGATTCACCCTTTCCGGGCAATAAGCCAATGTAACTATCTCATTATTCAATCCCATACTTTCGCAGAGTTCCCCCAAGACCTTTCTAGTCACGCCCGGGTAAACAGTACTCTCTAGAACTACAGCTGTCCTTCTGTTCCTATCGACGTTCTCCAATACGCTCCTTGCAGCGGATTTAACATATTCTAGATTTGGACTGTTATCGGGATTTACCGGGGTCGGTACTGTGATTAGAACTACATCGGATTCAGGGACTGACTTCTCGAAATCACTTGTAACACTCCATCTATTTGATCCAACAGGAATCTCGATCACGGAACTCGAATCAATCAAGGGGCTCTCTCCATCATTCAGTTTATTGACAACTCTATCTGAGACATCAACTCCTATCACTCTGAATCCTACTGAGTGAAATGCCATTGCTGTAGGGAGGCCAACATATCCCAAACCTACGACACAAATCGTTTCATCACCAATATTTTTTCCGAAAACCACCCTTAAACCGCCCCTATATTAAACGGGCCAATCTTCAGTACATAATAGGTATCGAAAAGACTCCCATTCAATAATTGGGTTTTTGATGTGGACCTCGTAGGTCAAACCGGTGGGACAATGCCAACTTCCGAACAGATCCTTAGTTTCGAAATAAGAAATTCTGTAAAGAATGAAGATTGGAAATCCGTGGAAAGACTATGTTCTGAAAATGAAATCACTCTTTCTGAAAATGAGATGAACCACTGGGTCCGTTCTAGATACATGATTGGAGATTTTGAAGGTTGTATTGAGATTTGTTCAAGAATACTCGAGACAAATGAAAAAAACACTATTGCTCTGAAATTTATTGCTAGATCTAGGACTAAATTAAGGCAAAACAGTACAGAGATTAGGAATAGTTGGAATAACCTACTAGTTGAGGACAATTCAAACATAGAGGCGATGACTAACATCGCTAGAATTTTAGTAATCGAGGGCA
>Ga0163110_10001585_pt1 | contig 11574 bp, 7 predicted proteins | sample CRUFie1St17metaG_FD_108703 | JGI IMG/M metagenome (GOLD analysis project Ga0163110, IMG submission 108703) | Marine microbial communities from the Costa Rica Dome - CRUD Field 142mm St17 metaG | ecosystem: Environmental > Aquatic > Marine > Oceanic > Photic zone | place: Costa Rica: the Eastern...
GATGCAATTCTTTCCTCTGGATCCAAGGATTCAATTCAACTTGGTTTACAGAGGGTAATACGCGAGCATAACTCTTGAGATGTTCCAGATGGTGAAGCCCGTAGTTACTCACCCCGATTGATCTCACCATCCCTTCAGAAAGAAGATCCTCCATCGCCCTCCAAACGGGCTCTCTGGCAGTTGGGTCCTCTGGTGGTGCGTGGACTAGGTAGAGGTCGATGTGCTCCAATCCCAACAATTCCAAACTGAGTCTGCAATGTTCGATCGTAGATTCATAACCAGTTGCATGCACTCTCCTCAACTTTGTGACGACGGTTATTTCCTCCCTCGGTACGCTTGATTCCCTTATGGCCTCTCCAACCTCTTTTTCGTTACCATAAGCCCTGGCGGTATCGATCAATCTATAGCCGATTGATATTGCATTTTTCACCGCTTGACGGCACTCACCGGGTTGACTCATCATCCAAACCCCAAGTCCAATCACAGGCATGTCTATGCCTGAGATTTCCTCCTTGGTATTCGCATCATGATTCACTGCTCTCAGTTCGGCCATAATTACCGGAGGAAGTGATCAGTTTTAGCGCTGCGGAGTAAGGAAAATTTTGTTTATGTCAATATTGACATGAGTTTCCAACCCCCCAGCGCCATCAATGGACATCCCAACGATGTCAGGGCAACATACATTGCCATTGAGGGGAATCCGGAAGAGTTGCCGATCTCAACTGTCTGTAGTGCGTATGCGGACATAGTCGTGAATGAGCCGAGTAGGCCGATGCCCAACAAATGTACGGTTTCCTTCGAGGCATGGCCCATTGAAAAACCAGCCATGAGTGCTCCCAGGCCGAATGAGCCGATCAGATTGATCGATAAGGTGGCGCTCGAAATGTTGGATGTGGGGGAAATCGATTCCGAAGACCACCTAAGGACCGCTCCGATCGCACCCCCAAGGGCAACGAGGAGTACGTTTTTCATAGCCAAATCAAGTAGACTGGGAAAATAGAACTTGTTGCAATAAAATGAAGATGAGATATCTTTGTGGCGCATTACAGGATTTCATTTGGGGGTGGTGTCACGAAGAGGTGTGGATTCACAACAAATTTCATCGGATAATCGGAGGGTAGGAAGTTTCCCCTCCTGCCTCAGAGATGACAGTCAATCCACCCCCAAGAGATGGGTCTTCCTCCTCTACGACCAACTCAACCTATCGTTGATACCCTTCCATGACGAACATCCAACTGAAACTGGACTCATTCTCATCGAGTCAATTGCTAAGGGCACCAGTCGTCCTTATCACAAACAAAAGATCGCAGTGTTGATTTCAAACATGCGCCATTTTGCAATTGAGGCCCAGAAAAGGGGTCACCCTGTTTCATACATCGTGACGAGGGAGGATTATTCAGACACACTCCAGAATCTAGATGGTTTGGGAACCATTCACACAATCCGGGCCGCCGAGAAGTCCACGCGAGATGAGTTATCCCCCCTGATTGATTCCGGATTGCTGATTGAGCATTCCCACAATGGATGGATTACGCCCATCGATTGGTTCACAGATGCCCTCGGAACCAAGCCTCCTTTCAGAATGGCACCCTTCTATCAAAAATTCAGGCAGGAAACTGGCATATTGATGCATGATTCCAAACCTATTGGCGGAAAATATTCGTTTGATTCGGAGAACAGGTCCCCGTGGGACGGAATGCATGATCTACCAGAACCCCCATCATATTGCAGAGACAGCATAGACCTAGAGGTGGAGGAACTCGTCAACTCAAATTTTGAAGAGCATCCGGGGTCAGTCGACCTTTCTGCACAGCCAACGACTATCAGCCAGGCGAACGATGCATTGGACTACGCAATTTCAGTACTGCCTTTGTTCGGGAAGTATGAAGATGCCATGACTACGCAGTCCAGGGGGCTATTTCACAGCAGGTTGGCCTCAATCCTAAATTTGAGTAGGCTACTCCCCATGGATGTTGTTGATAGGGTGCTTTCCACGGACGCCCCGCTAAATAGCGTTGAAGGCTTCATTCGACAAATTGTCTGGAGGGAATACGTCCACCACATCCATGAGGTGACAGATGGCTTTCAGAATTTGGAGGTGAACAGGACCCTCAACACCGAGAACGACGCAGGGTGGTGGAAATCTGAACGTAATGGCGTTGATCCAAAACACAACCCCAATCACCTAAGTCAGAATCGTAAACTTCCAGTTGCGTATTGGGGTAAGAAATCAGGATTAAATTGCCTCGACCAAACTGTTCAATCAGTCATGGAAGATGGGTGGACCCACCACATTCCGAGACTGATGGTTCAAAGTAACATCGCTAGCCTACTGGATGTGAACCCCAGAGAGCTAACAGACTGGTTTCACGCATCATTCATCGATGCTTATGACTGGGTCGTGGAGCCCAATGTAATGGGCATGGGAACTTATGCACTGGGCGATTCAATGATGACCAAGCCCTATGTATCGGGGACTCCGTACATAAATCGCATGGGGGATTATTGTAAATCGTGCTCTCTTGACCCAAAGAAAACTTGTCCCATATCCTCGCTTTACTGGGCTTACCTAGAAAGACATAGGAGCGCGTTTGAAGGTAATTTCAGAATGTCGATGCCACTAAGGACGCTCTCTAAAAGATCGGAAAACAAGAAGATTAACGATCGCATACTGTTCGAATCCGTATACGAAAGCCTCTCTGCGGGCAGGATCTGGAGACCTGACGGAATTCAGACGCTGTGACCCTTTTTTCAGTCATAGTGATTAGATACCTCCGTAGGCTCGCACAAAGTGTGAATGGCTACTCAAATCGACTTCCAAAAGAGCCTCGGCTTGCTTCGAGCGCAGTGATCACTAGATATGTAAACGGAGATGTGGAGATGTTGATGGGGCTTAGACACCCAGAAGTTCCCACTTTCCCCGAATTTTGGGCCTTTCCAGGAGGGGGTGTTTCCCCTCATGATAGAAAATTTTCGGAGAATAGGATTTTTCTAGCGGGTCGGGAGGAGGGGGCCTCGATCGTGACGCTTTTCAGAGAACTGACAGAGGAGACTGGGTTCGCTCTCGATACCGGTGGTGAATGGATGGTTGTGGGCGATTCTATCAGAAAAAGGCTCTGTGGAGACAACACCGCTTGGGCCAAGGCAATCGATGAGGGCATTTTTACAATTGATGAAGGGTTGGCTTCCTTGGTCACCGAACGAACCACCCCCCCTCTAGCACCTGTTCGCTACACTAACAGATTTTATCACATACATTTCGGAAGAACCGACATTGAACCGAAGCACCCGCCCGGGAGAAGTGAATTTACCCAATTCAAGTGGTGGTCTCCTGAAGAATTGTTATCTGAATGGCAATGCGGTCGAGCAAGGATGGCTCCTCCACAAGTCACTTTTGTAAGGGACATTGTTGAACAGAGTATCGATAGAGAAGGAGTTCTATCGACATTGTCCAAGATGTCAAAGACCCCCCCGATGGGGCGACATAAGATAGAATTTGCACCGGGTGTCGAGTGCCTGCCAATACCAACGGCAACACTCCCTCCCGCCACCCATACCAATTGCTTCATAATCGGCAGGGGCAAGAAAGTCCTGATCGTGGATCCTGCGGTTCAGAACCAGGAAGGTTTTGAAATCCTCAGGAGGAGGCTAGTTGAGATACACGGAGAGGGTAAAACGGTGATGGGGGTGTTATACACCCATAAGCACCCAGATCACATTGGCGATCAGTCAATGACCAAAGTGTTGCTAGATGCCCAGATTTTGGCCTCTGCTGAGACTATCAAGGAAATAGGATATGGCAGTGAAATAGCGGATGGTCAGGTAATTGACTTGTCGGATGGATACCCATGGACAGTAATTGAGACTCCTGGGCACTGCCCTGGTATGGTCTCGCTGGTCTCCGAGATGGGGGTCCTATCAGCTGACAATGTGACAATGGTGGGCACAATCCTTGTTCCCTCGAAAGACGGTTCGATGACAAGATACTTGGGCAGTCTCGAGCGGCTCAAGGCCCTCAAACCTAGGCTTCTTTTTCCGAGTCATGGCCCAGTTTGCGCCTCACCAGATAGGTTGCTCGGCAGAACTATCAATCATCGTAAACAGAGGCATGAGAGGATTTTGAAGGTCATCCAGAGTGGCGTCCACAGTCTAGCAGAAATAACTCTGGAAGCATACCAAGACTCGCCAAATGCTCCGGTCGCGCTATCAAGGGACCAGGCGCTTTCCCACATCAATGGACTGATCGAGCAACGCCTAGTGGTAGAATCAGATGGCGGCTACCATGCCCTAAGTAAGTAACAGGCCAAGGTTCATCTCTTCTTCGGTCTTCCGGACCCATATGGATGGTGCTACAATCGCATTACTGGCCGGTTCAAGTTGTTTTGGGATAGTCCTTTTAATAACTCTTTTTTGGGGTATAGGGCTCTACAACAGGATAGTTCGAAAAGAGAACAGAGTCGAACAGTCTTGGTCCAATGTGGATGTCGTCCTCCAACAACGATATGATCAGTTTACCAGCCTCGTTGAGACGGTATCAGGATATGCAAAGCACGAAAAGGACCTTTTCATGCAATTCGCAGATGTACGAATGGCCGCTTCTGGCGCATCAAAGGGGGGCGACGTCGGAGGTGTTTCGAAGAACGAGGCTCTATTGGGACAGATGCTGCCAAAAATTTACGCCGTTGCAGAACAGTACCCGGACCTCAAAGCAAATGAGTCCTTCCTCCAGCTACAAAATCAAATTAGTGAAATCGAGAATATAATCAGCGACAGGAGAGAATCGTACAATGCTGAAGTAACCAGTTTCAACAACCTGATCGAGGTCTTCCCAAACGTCATCATAGCCAATTGGATGGGCAAATCTGAGATGGAATTGTTCGTGATGGATGACCTAGACCAGAGGAGAAGGCCTTCTCTTGAGTTCAATTAATCGTGGCTGGTTTGTGTTCGAGGCGTGAGAATTGTGGACGACCCTTGGAAGTCCATTCCGAAAAACAATGGCTTTGAATCCGAATCTAGAATGATAGAAATGGATGATGGATGGCAGTTGCGTGTCGTCATCTGCTCGCCTCAATCAGCAGTTGATGCTCCTCCATTGGTAATGGTGCCTGGTTGGAATAGTGTTCTGGAGGGCTGGCGAGAGATCGTCGAGACCTGGGCACTCACCAGGAGAGTGTATTACATAGAGACCAGAGAGAAAGGAAGTGCGAAATCCAAAGGAAAATTGAGAAAATCAACACTATCAATACAACAAAGTGTCCAAGATCTCTTGACTGTGATTGGGAATTTTCCCGAGGTCCAGTCAGAATGCGATTGGTTCGCCTCATCTCTGGGTGCGACCGTCTTGCTAGAAGCATTGAATCAGGATGTTTTCAAAGCCAGGAGCGTGTCATTATTAGCCCCGAACGTCAGCTTCGACTTTCCGATGTGGAGCAGGCCCTTGATAAAAATGCCCAGTATCATCTATCCCCCACTGATCAGGCTGGCAATATTTTACCTGAGTATCAAACTGAAGGAGGAGGGTCAGAAGGTACGTTATCGAAGAACGTTGCTCGCATCCAATGTAAAGAGGCTCAGGCTAAGTGCATTGTCAAATGTATCATACAGGATGAATATGGACCTTTCCAAAGTAGTTTCCAGAGTAGCCCTAATCACTGCAGAATCAGACAAATTACATGCAGATAGCGCGATAGCCTTTCTTATGGAAAATCTTCCCCAGGCTACCTTGATTGAGGTCCCAAGTAATCAATTCGCCCATAACCCCGAAGTCATTCCAATATTGGAGGCTTTCCAAAATGGCGATAGTCCCCCCAAATAGTCCTCCAGCGACACATATCGAAGTCGAGATTATACATGGTCTGCGTCATAGGTGGCATGGGTATGAAGTACAGTAAGGCGAGAAGCGCCATTTTTCTATCTCTCCTGATCATCGTGATGGATGTATCGGCTGGAGCATCAATGGTAAATCAAAACTCAGTCCCAGGGGTCGAGGAATGGCCCTCCTATCAGATGCCCTCCGACGCCAGTGACCCGGTCGAGGAGCCAAACTGGTGGTTATCATTTGGATACGATACAAATTCGAATGGCATGGATGATCGATTGGAGAGCATAATCTACGGATCATCGGAGTCAATCTCTCCAACATCCGTGGTAGGCCCAGATGGTAGAAAAACTGTCGCAGTGGTGATAAACTACGCTTGGCACCCTGGGGAATCAGACGCGAACTCTCTGAATTCAACTCTACTGAGCCATGGTTGGGCCCCGGAGGGATCGTTTTTCTTCTTAATGGACATTTTGGATTCAATTGTGGTTGACAGAGTTCCGGTATCGGCATTGAATGACATACTTTCTTTGAGTGGAGTTGTCCTCGTTGAGCAACAGAATGTGCTGGAGCCTTACCTAAATGTGGCCACTAAGGGCTCTAAGGTACGGTCCAGTGATTTTTATCCCGAGTCTTTCTGGAGCAACGGTTACATGGGCGATGGTGTTGTCATCGCTGTTCTGGACACGGGAGTGGATAACGAACATTTCTCACTGGACGACTTCTCCGACGCTAATCAAGACAATCAAAACGAGCCCAGCGACCTAAATGACCCAAAATGGGTAGCTGGATGCGATGCAACCTCAAGTAACCAAGTAGAGTGTTCGGATGGTAATTTCGATCCGGATGACGGAGATGGCCACGGCACCCATGTGGCAGGAATCGCACTGGGCACCGGTGATTCAGATCGTGACAACATAGGATACTCACCGGGATCCTATCTCATTGACGTTAAAGTTCTCAACGACATTGGTACAACGAACTCTCAGGCAACGCTACGTGGCATAAACTGGGTAGCGAACAACGTCAATACAGACTGGGGCAACAACGAATCCAGCAGGGGTATCGATGTGATGTCCATGTCTTTTGGTTCAATCAGCAACCCCGGAGGAGACGATCAAGGGGATGATGGCCAGAATGCGGATGCAAGGGCGGTTAATGCTGCAGTCGACGCAGGCGTCGTAGCTGTAGCAGCCATAGGGAATGATGGAGCCAACAGAGTGACCTCCGTTGGTGCTGCCGACAAGGCAATTACAGTTGGTTCCATAGATGATGATAACTCAATAGAGAGGGATGACGATGAAATTGCTTCCTATTCCAACTATGGGCCAAGAGCAGACGATGGTGATGGAGATTCTCTGGATGAGTTGAAGCCCGACGTAGTGGCACCTGGAAGTGGAATCATTTCTGCTCAATACGCAGCCCCAAACCCACTTCCTATTGGCGATCAACCCAGAGCCTCCGACGATTACACGAGTAAAGACGGAACAAGCATGGCCTGCCCCGCAGTTGCTGGTCTCGCGGCACTGATACTCTCATATGACAATACACTAACACCAGAGGATGTCAAAAACATCATCAAACAAACCGCCGAACAAAGAGGAGCCCCAAGTAGCCCTTCGATTGATAATAGGTGGAACAATCAATACGGATATGGCATAATCGACGGCGAGACTGCATTCCGTTGCCTGATCGGGGGCGAATGCACCCAGATCGTTGGCGGGGCGGAATGGGTTCATGTTCAGTCCCCTCTTGAGGGAGAATGGGTGGCGCAAGGAAAAAATTACTCTTTCAGTGGCATACTTAACAAAAGCGATCCGGGCATCAGCGGGGTCGACGCAATTGAAGTAAGTGCTGAGCTAACTTACAGAAAAGAGATGCCCAATGGTAAGATTGAGTCATTCAAAACTATGGTAATGAACGAAACGAATATCAGTTTAGTTGAAGGGAGATGGACGACGACTGTATTCATCCCCGAGATAGAAGTGAATGACTATTACAACGCAAATCTCAGACTATCTGCTACGGCGACAAATGAATCAGGAAGAAGGAGTCAGACCAATCAAAGCACGCATCCCATCGGAAATATAGAGGTGGGGATATCAGCGCCAGAACAGGACTCGGTCGTTTCAGATTCGATGGCCGTTGAAGGATCCTATTCGACAATCGATGGGGGGTTCTTGCGCTGGAAGATAGACAACGGCGATTGGGAGGATGGGCCAACTCTGTCGGAGCAGAATATCAATCGAGATGGGTACACAGGTGAGTTCCAATTCTCAATAGACACCCAAGACTATGAGGAGGGTGAACATGATCTCTATCTCCAGGTGATCTCGGGCAAGGGTCTGAAGAGCGAAGTTGAGCGCAGAACGATCGACATCGATAACCTGCCCCCAAGGCCTAACCTGATATTGATGGATGGGGTGAAGGTGACTGACTACGGGATTCCAATCAGGGAATCCCAGGTTGGATCATTTCTCGAGGTGCGAGGAGAGGTAAGAAACGAAGGAGACGTTGGCGCCAACGACATACTAGTTTCACTCTTTGAGAACGGGCAACGAAGGTATGAGACCACCATAGAAAAGGTATCCGTTGGCGAGCAGGTTCCCTTCACGCTCTACTGGAGCCCATCCATTGCTGGTACCAAGGAGGTCAAAGTGATAATTGACAATACCAACTCCATAGAGGAGTTGGACGAGGCCGACAACATCGCGTCGATCGACTTTGAAGTCAATTCACTAGCAGAGGGGGTAGATATCGTGGTTCTGGACGGAGGGGTATTTGCTTCGCCGGCCATCCCCACGCCCGGTGATCAGTTTATTCTCAGCACGATGGTGAAAAATCAAGGATCTGAAGATGCATCGTCCGTTGAGGTCACATTTTACACTATGAGCTCTGAAGGAGTTGGCTGGTTGCCGGTTTCTTCCAGATCTTTGTCAATGCTTCCATCGGGACAGAGTGTGATAATTGAGTTCCCAGTCCAAGGGCCTGACCCCGGCGTAATGAAATATAGATTCACTGTCACTGGACCGGAGTTGATAGACGAAGATTGGTCTAACAACGAGCTTGAGGGGTCGATTGTCGTTGAGGACTCCCGAGTGAATACGAGGTTAACTTCCATCGGAGTATTAGAACAGCCCCTTTCGGTAATTTCATTTCGAGAGACGGGCCTAGTACTCACTTCTGAGGACAATCAAATAATCATGCATAGGATTGAAGCCAATGGGGAGATAATAAGGTGCAATACCCCACTTGAGAGATTTTGGAGTGGATCGATTTCAACAACTGTTGATGACAGCAGTATTGCACATGTCGTTTGGACTCGGAGACTCGTAACTGGAACCGGGGTATTGAGCGAGACTGTCTCATACGCCACAGTTGATGATCAGTGCTCCTCGACGGTCCCACAAGACCTCATGGACCCACTCCCGAGGAACATAGGTGATTATTTCGGTGTGGATTTGGACGAAGATGATGGTGAAATCGTAATCGCAGGGTATCTCAGGGATATGCTGAGTGGATCGCTCTTCGAACCCTCAGAGTCCATCTTTACCCTTCGTGGGGAAAAGCCACAATCAGCAAGTGAGTGGGATCTGACTGAGAATGTAATACGGGATGTTGATGCGATGTCACTAAGCGAAGCGCCGATAGAGGTAGAGATTGGAGATGAATTGATTCACATCGCCTATGTATCATCCAGAAACGACACGACCTCGGGCCCCGTCCTGGGGCTTTGGTACGCACACGGCGTTCAGGGGACTGATTCATGGTTCTACAAGAGGGCAATTGCCGTTCAGGCATCCTCTCCTTCAATGTCTGTGACTAGCGTGGATGGTGAGGATAGGGTGTCTATCGCATGGTTAGAGGGGGAATCAGACAATTCTGTTCTAAAAATAGTGATTGTGGACGAAAGTTTCAATCTGCCGATTGGAGTATCAAAAACCATCCTTGCCAGAGGAGGAGAATATGTCAAAATCTCTCAACGAGGGGATGACCTGTTTGTCGTGTATGACCATGTTAGCCCGGTCGGACGTGTGGTGAGCGTAGGGGTAATCGACCCAGAAGAGGGTTGGGTCGGAATAGGAAATAGGGTATCATCTGGAAGAGCCTATGCAGCCTCGGCCGTTTCGGACGGCCTTGTTTTTCCTTTCATAGTCCAGACTTCTTCCGGCGGTTGGGCCATCATTGAAATTACAAGCAATGGTGATTTGGATGACGGTCCGACGAATATCTTTGAGGCTGCAAGATTAGCACTCGGATTGGAAGAGACCGAGTTCAATTTACTGTTGATAGGGCTCGCGACTGCAATTTTAGTGATATTACTCTCCTTGCTCGTCGGGACCGTTAGAGAGGGATTCTCGAATATTAGAGACAGGAGGAGATCTGCTTCCGTGGTAATTGAAGCTGACCCGGAGGATGCACTGGAGATTGATCAGGACGAGGTGGAGGAGGTAGCCCCGAAGGTGATAGCCCCACGACAAGAGTTGGTTGTTGAAACTAAACCTGTTCCCCCTCCGCCAACGGACCCAAATAACCCGTACAGAACGGTGATGTGCAGTGTTTGTCACGCACGTTTTGAACTGCTCAAGGAGATAAGAAAAACGACTTGCCCATCCTGCGGGGAGCGAGTTGAGGGCTTCTGATGAGAGTCATCCTAGCTTCCTCCTCGGCAAGAAGGAGAGAGTGGATTTCAAAGCAGGATTGGATGAACGGGCACCAAATAGAATTTAGATCAATGGACATAGATGAGTCAAGGTACTCAATCGTAGGGGATGTCCCCGCCACTGTCAGGAACATAGCAAATGCGAAGGCTGCCCATGCTGGTCGTAGTTTCGGAGTGAAGCGGAGAGATTGGGTTGCGTTGGTTTCGGATACATTGGTTGAGGGCCCAACCTCGAAGGTTGCGTTGGGAAAACCACTAGATGCTCTAGAAGCGGAGAATATGCTCAGAAGCCTCGCAGGGAAAAGGCATTACGTCCACAGTTGTACAGGTTTAATCACTCCCAGTCAAGAGATTACATGGGAGTTGTTTTCAGACACATGCGAAGTACACATGCGGCCATTGACGGATAGTGATCTGGAGGAGTTGGTCAAGACAGGTTCATGGAAAGGAAAAGCTGGTGGCTACGACATAAAGGGGCTTGCATCTAAGCATCTAGAGATATTTGATGGCGATGAAATTACAGTTTTGGGGTTCTCGTCGAAGGCAATGGAAAGGCTACGAGAAATTTTGTCTGTAGATATCTTAGGATCAGGCGAAAGTGACTCCCCCGTGCTCTAAGACAAATTCCCTCTGGATCTCTGTGAACCAATCAAGCATGCCTTTGTTGAATCTGACGCGTGAGATTTTGGGGTCTGCCAACAAGTCGTCTTGTATGCCCTTCAATGTGCCCGGAGCAGCACCACAGGAAACGCAAGCTCCGTCGAGGTCTATAACCAGCGATAATGACTCATTCCCTGCCTGGTCCTTGTTTATCGAATGGGAATGTAGTACAAGTGCACCACCGTGGCCAATCAGTGCCGCCCTCACAACTCCCAATCGTGCCATGAGCGCTGGGACAGTATCCGCGGACGAAGAGGAAACTAATTCAATGATGTCCAAATCCATGAGCCTTTTGTCCTCCTTTGGGTCAACGTGCATATCAATGCGCTTTTGTGACTCTTCGGTCATCATTGACCTGATCTGTGATCGATAGAGGGACTCAAGATCATCGGTTGGGCTGGGGCTCGAAGGGGCGGACATGTTCACCCCA
>Ga0163110_10001586_pt1 | contig 11573 bp, 7 predicted proteins | sample CRUFie1St17metaG_FD_108703 | JGI IMG/M metagenome (GOLD analysis project Ga0163110, IMG submission 108703) | Marine microbial communities from the Costa Rica Dome - CRUD Field 142mm St17 metaG | ecosystem: Environmental > Aquatic > Marine > Oceanic > Photic zone | place: Costa Rica: the Eastern...
ATAGTTAATTATATTCAAGGAAGCAATATGGTTTTTATTGCATCAGGTATGGGCGGTGGAACAGGAACTGGTGCTTCACATGTAATTGCAAAAGCAGCTAGAGAAATGAATATTCTTACAGTTGGCGTGACTACATTGCCCTTTTCTTATGAGGGACCAAAAAGAATGCGGAGAGCCACAGCTGGTCTAGAAGAACTAAAAAGGCATTTAGATACTACTATAGTAGTTCCAAATCAAAACTTATTTAAAATTGCTAATGAGACGACAGGATTTGAGGAGTCGTTTAGCCTTTCAAATGATGTGCTTAAACACGGCGTGCAAAGTATTACAGATCTTATGGTAAGACCTGGAATGATTAATTTGGATTTTGCAGATGTTGAAACTGTAATGAGCTCTAGTGGTAAGGCAATGATGGGAACCGGTGAAGCTGAGGGAGAAAATAGAGCCATGGCTGCTACTGAGCTAGCTTTAAACAACCCTTTAATTGACGAATATACATTACAAGGCGCAAAAGGATTACTTGTAAATATAACTGGTGGTAGTGATATAAAACTTTTTGAAGTAGACGCGGCGGTCAATAAAATAAGAGCTGAGGTTGATCCTGAAGCAGAGCTTATTTTTGGAGCTATTAAAGATGAAAATATGAAAGGAAAAATTAGAGTTTCAATTGTTGCTACGTCTTTAAATGGAGCTACAGTAACTGCAGATCCTAGACCAATTTTAAATGTAGTCAATGGACCTATTGGAAAAAGTAATAACTTCTCTGATAATCTATTTTCAAAAAATAATTTAGAGCAAAATGTTGTAAATTCGATTGATGGAGCTAATGCCTTAAAACTAGATGAAAGTTTTGAGATCAAAAATAGTGAGGAACAAAGTGCTTTAATAAATAATTTTGAGAGCAATGAAGAAAATAAAATTCTTGAGGGCTCTAACGCATTTCAAGAGATGGCAGAACCAGCCCTGACAGGCGTATCTATTGAGAGCGCGTCTTATATTGAAAATAAAAAAGAGGATTTAATTACTAAGTCAAATCTTGCTGATGATTTAATAGATGAGAAAAATGAGAAAGAATATACTCCAAAACTTTTTTCAGAGAATGAAAATCAGAATGAAAATATACAAGAAGAAAATTCAATAAATTCTGTCGATCAATTGTTTGATCAAGATGTAAATGAGGAAGAGGATTTTGAGATACCTGCATTTTTAAGAAGACAAAAATTTTAATGAGAATTTTTAAGAATGATGAATACTCAAAAAACATCACTGGAATATTCCCATTTTCCAGTGATGTTGAGAGAAATAATTCGAATTTCTTCTCCAGCTAGAGGAGGCATTTTTGTAGACTGTACTTTCGGCGGAGGAGGTTATTCTAAAAAATTACTTAAATTTCCAAAAACAAACGTCATAGGATTGGACAGAGACTATGCTGCTATTTCTATTGCAAAAAAATTAAAAAAAAAATTCAGTAAAAGATTTAAATTTTACAATTTAAAGTTTAGTCAGGTCGATACAGTTTTAAAAGATTGTGTTGATACAATAATTTTTGATTTGGGTCTTTCCTCTATTCAATTAAATAATCTTGAAAGAGGTTTCTCTTTTAGATCCAAAAAAAAACTAGATATGACTATGGGCTTATCTGACACTACGGCTTTTGAAGTTGTAAATAATCTAAGTGAAAAAGAATTAAAGTTAATTATCAAAATCTTTGGAGAGGAGAGGGAAGCCTCAAAAATTGCAAAAAATATTGTTATTGCAAGAAAAGAAAAAAAAATTACTACGGTTGATGAACTTGTAAAGATTATAGAAAAAAGTAAAAAAAAAAATTTTTCAAGTAAAATAAATCCAAGTACAAAAACTTTTCAAGCACTAAGAATTTTTGTAAACAAAGAAATATCTGAACTAATTAATGGAATTATTAAGGCAACAAAATTACTGAAACCAGGGGGAAAAATATTAGTTGTAAGTTTTCATTCAATTGAGGATAGAATTATTAAATATTTTTTTAGAAATTTCTCTGAAGGAAGTTCTAGGCCCTCTAGATATTTACCTGAAATAAAAAACAATAAATTTCTTTTTGACAAATATATTAATGAAGTTATCAAACCTACAAAAAAAGAAGTAATACAAAATAAATCATCACGTTCTGCAAAATTAAGATTTGCTATTAGGAGTAAGAATAAATTTGTTTATCCAATTAACCTGATTCAAAAATTTAATAAATATTTAAAGATTGAGGAGATAAATGCTTAAAATAAAATTTTTGATCTCAATTATTACTTTTTCATCATTATTATTTGGAACTTCAATAATTAAAAATCAAAGTCGAGAGTTAGAAAAAAATATTTATAACCTGAGTAAAAAAATTAATTTGATAGAAAAAGATCTGAATGAGTCTCAATTAGATTTTTCTTATTTAACGTCACCATCTATTTTGGAAAATAAAATTGAGCTTATTGATCACCAAGATTATATTACCATGAATTATTCGAAAATTTTTCCAAGTTTATTAACTTTTATAAATTTTAAAAATAGTATCGCAATTAAAGATAACTACAATGAAGAAAAAATTAAAAAAAAATAAAAATTTTAATCCAGATCAAAGAAGCTTCTTTTTTGAGGATTATTTAGAAACAAATAAAAGAAATAAATCCTCAGAAAAAAATAATTATTTTCAAGATAGAATTTATATTCTTTTTTTTTTATTTTTTTCATTAATTTTTATTTTTAGTGTAAGAATTTTACATGTTTCTTTGAACAAAATTGAGATATTCAACAAAGAGAAATCCATCCATAAATTTACACTACTCAGAAGAGATATTGTAGATAGAAACGGTGTTTTGATTTCAAGAAATATAAAATCTTTTCATGCAGCTATTAATCCTAAATTAATTGTAAATAACAATAATTTTATTATAAAATTAAAACTTAATTTTCCTGACTTAGATATAGAAGAAATTAAAAAAAAATTAGATAGAGGAAAATATTTTTATTTAAAGAAAAGAATTAGCCAAAATGATAAAGAAAAATTATGGAGTTTAGGAGAAAAAGGTATAATTTTTGAGCCTTTTCAATCAAGAGTCTACACTCATTCTAGCTTGTTTAGTCATGTAATTGGCCAAGTTGATTATGATAATTATGGCATCTCCGGAGTTGAAAAATTTTTTGATAAAGAGTTAAAAGACAAAAAACTTTTAAAAACACCTTTAAAACTTACTTTAGACGCAAACGTCCAATATTTGGTAAGCAAAGAATTAAGTATAGCCTTAAAAACTTTCAAGGCTCCAGGCGGTGGAGCTTTACTAATGAATGTTGAAAATGGAGAAATTCTATCATTAGTATCGTTACCAGATTTTGATATTAATATTAGAGCTAAATTAGCAGATAAAAAATATATTAATAAGATAACTAAAGGTGTTTACGAACTAGGCTCCATCTTTAAAACTTTCACTATAGCTTTGGCTTTAGACAATGACATTGTTAAGCCAGAAACATTAATTAAAAATATCCCAAAATCAATCAAATGTTCAAGATATAACATTTCAGATATCAAGGATTTTCCAAAAAATTTATCTGTTGAAGATATTTTAGTTAGATCATCGAATATAGGAACATTATTAATTGCGCGAATGATAGGGGAGGAAAAATATAAAAAGTTCCTTAATGATACCAATCTGCAAAAAAATCCTGATATTGAACTCGAGGAGGTTGGTAACCCAATTAAATTTGATTGGAACAAATGCAAATTAGAAACTGTTTCTTATGGACATGGAATCACCACCACGCCATTACAGGCTGCTACAGTTTATGGTATTCTGTCTAATGGTGGACATATGATAAAGCCAAAATTAAGTAACAATGAGGAAAAAACCTTACGTGAGCGTATAATTTCTGAAAAAACAAGCAGAGATATTAATAATATTCTGCGAAAAGTTGTTACTGACGATAATGGTACCGCCCATCTTGCTGATAAAGAGGGTTATAATGTAGGTGGTAAAACAGGAACATCTCAAAACTATAAAAATAAAAATGAGAGCTTAAATACCTTTATTTCAGTTTTTCCAACTCAAAAACCAAAATATGTTTTATTAGTAATGTTAGAGAACCCTCAAGTACCAGAAAATCTAATTTATAACTACAAAGGTGTAAAAATTAAAGCTTTTCGAAATGAGGCTGGATGGAACTCAGTTTATGTAGCTGGCAAAATAATAGAGAAAATTGGACCAATTTTAGCCATAAAAAGTAAAGACTTTAATGCTGATCTATATGTTGCTGAAAAAATTAATTAAAAATATTCCTTCTAAAATTAAATTTACGAATATTAAAGGATTATCAAGTAATAGTAAAAAAATAAAAAAGGGTTTTATTTTTTTTGCTTTACGAGGAAACAATTTTAATGGAGAAAAATTTATTGACGAAGCGATTATTAATGGAGCAAGTGTAGTAGTTTGCTCCAAAAAATGCAAATTAAGAAAAAAAAAAATTCCATTAATTAAAACTTCAGATCCAAGATATCTTCTAAGTGAGATAGCATCAAGATTTTACAAATTTAAACCAAAAAATATCATAGCAGTGACTGGTACTAATGGTAAAACTTCGGTAGCAGATCTATTTTATCAAATTTTAAGTCTAAATAATGTTCCAGTAGCTTCTATTGGAACTTTAGGTATTAAATATAAAAAAAAAATTTTTGACTCTAATCTCACCTCACCAGAAACTGTTTATCTTCATCAAGCTCTTGAGAAAATTAAGAAAAAGGGAATTGAAAATGTAATCATAGAGGCTTCTAGCCATGGTTTACATCAAAAAAGAATTGATCATATCAAAATTAATACCGGCATTTTTACTAATTTTAGTCAAGATCACTTAGATTATCATAAAACGATGATCTCCTATTTAAATGCTAAGCTTCATCTATTTAAAGAAATTCTAACTAGTAAAAAAAATATCATTTTAGACAAATCAATAAGAGAATTCCCTATTTTAAAAAAAATCTCTAAACGAAAAAATTTTCGCATCATAGAAATAGAAAAAATAAAAAGCAAATTAGTTCAAAACAAATTCCTTAATTTAAGAGAATTTCAGCTAAAAAATTTATCCATGGCTATTGCTGCAGCCAAGCTTTGTAACTTAAGTGAAAGAAAGATATTTGACTCATTAAATAAAATTAAGGATATAGATGGAAGATTAGAATTAGTAAGAAATTTTAACAATAACGTTAAAGTTTTTGTAGACTTTGCACACACACCTGATGCATTGCAAAAATCTTTAAATATTCTTAAGGATGTTTTTGGTAAAAATATTTCTTTAGTATTTGGATGCGGCGGTAATAGAGATTTTAAAAAAAGGCCTTTGATGGCTAAGATAGCAAGTGAAAATTGTAAAAAGATTTACGTTACAGACGATAACCCTAGAAATGAAAATCCTTCAAAAATAAGAGAAGAATTGATTAAAAATATAAAAAATAAAAATTGTTTTAATATTGGAGATAGATCTGCAGCAATTAAATCAGCCATTCTTAGTGCTGAACCTCATGAGGTTATTTTAGTAGCTGGGAAAGGTCACGAACTTAATCAAATATACAAAAATAAAGTCATAAAAAAATCAGACAAAAAGATAATAAAAAAACTTAAAATAAAAATAAAAAAACTATCCAAAAATAAACAAGATTTTACGCAAAACAAAAAACTTTTAAAACAAATGATAAAAGCAGGTAAGCCAAAAGATTTTCACGGATTGGCAATTGACTCTAGAGAAGTTAAAAAAAATAATTTATTTTTGACCATAAAAGGAAAAAATAACGATGGAAAAGATTTCATACCCGCTGCTCTTAAAAAAGGAGCGGTGCAAATAATTTCATCTAAAAAAATGAAAAGATGGAAAAAGAAAACGCTATCAGTAAATAATGAAATCGAACTTTTAAATAATTTTGCATTAAAAAAAAGAAATTCTTCCTCTGCTCAAATTTTTGCAATTACAGGCAGCGCAGGTAAAACATCACTAAAAAACCTTATCAAAAACCTTCTTCAAAATTTTGGTGAGACTTTATCTTCTCCAAAATCATATAATAATCAATTTGGTGTGCCATTAACCCTATCTCAACTCAGTTTACAACATAAGTATGCAGTTATTGAAGTTGGTATGAATAAAGTTGGCGAGATTAATTCTCTTACAAAAATTATAAAACCAGAAATTGCTATTATAACAAATATTGGTGAAGCGCATATTGAAAACTTTAAAAATGTCCAAGCAATAGCTGATGCCAAAGGAGAGATAATGAATAACATTAAAAAAAACGGAACTATAATTTTAAACCGCGATGACAAATATTTTAACTATCTAAAGAAAAAAGCAACTCTAAAAGATTTAAAAGTGATTTCTTTTGGATATAACAAAAAATCAGATGTTCATCCAATAACAATTTCTAGAAATTCAAGAAAGTCAAAATTAGTTATTAATATCAATAAAGAAAAACTAAATTTAGAAATTAAGGATATTAATATTTATAATGTTCTTGCATCCTTGGCTTTACTAAAAGAACTCAATCTTGATTTTAAAAAAATATCAAAGTTATTTCAAAATTACGAACCATCTGAAGGCAGGGGAAAAATATATAACATCAAAAGATATAATAAAAAATTTAAACTTATTGACGAAAGTTATAACGCAAATCCTTTATCAGTAAAAAATGCTATTGAAAATTTCGATTCAATAAAAAAACGTAATTTTAAAAAATATTTATTACTTGGTGACATGCTTGAGTTAGGTCATAAATCTAATAATCTTCACCGAAAATTATCTAAAGTTATTAACAACTCTGATATTGATAAAGTGTTTATTAAAGGTACAAAAACTCTAACTACTTATAAAAATATTAGTGTGAGCAAAAGAGGAAATATTTTTCAACAAGAAGAAGATATAGATTTTACTTTAAATAATATTATATCTAATAATGATTATTTAATGATTAAAGGTTCTAACGCGACTGGTCTCAACGACTTAACAAAGAGGATAATAAAAGGTTATTAAATGCTGTTTCATTTACTTACATCTCTTGTCGAACAATATTCTTTTTTAAATGTATTTAAATACTTAACTTTCAGAACAGGTTTAGCAGTTATGACTTCTTTAGTTGTAGTATTCATAATTGGAGCCCCACTAATAAGAATTTTTTCTGAAAACATGATTACCGGACCTATAAGACAAGATGGACCCATAGACCATATCGTTAAAAAATCTGGAACACCAACTATGGGGGGTGTGATTATAATTATAGGAATTATTTCTGGAACAATTCTATGGGCTGATTTAAAAAATATTTATATCTGGACACTAATATTTGTATCTCTTAGCTTAGGTTGCTTAGGCCTTTTTGACGATGTTTTAAAAATTAAATTTAAAAACTCAAGTGGTTTGAAATCAAAATATAAATTTTTAGGGCAACTGATCATAAGTGCAACCGCTTTAGTTATATTAATAAAATATTCTGGTCAAGAATATTTGTATGATTTGTTTTTTCCTATTTTTAAAAATTTAATTTGGCACATGGGTTTATTTTTTATCCCATTCGCTTTATTTGTAATTATAGGGGCATCAAATGCTGTTAATTTAACTGATGGATTAGACGGGTTAGCAACAGTGCCAGTCATGCTTGTTGCTTTATCTTTTACATTAATTTCTTACGTAGTTGGAAATACGATATTTTCTGAGTATCTACAAATTCAATATATCCCGGATGTGGGCGAACTCTCAATCTTTTGCGGATCGATTGTTGGCTCTTGTTTAGGATTTCTATGGTACAACGCTCCTCCTGCAAAAATCTTTATGGGAGATACCGGCTCTCTCTCACTCGGTGGTTCATTAGCTGCAATAGCAATTATTGTAAAACATGAAATAGTGCTTGCTATAATTGGGGGATTGTTTGTTTTAGAAACTGTTTCGGTAATAATACAAGTAATATCATTTAAATTAACAGGCAAAAGAATCTTTAAGATGGCTCCAATTCACCATCACTTTGAAAAAAAAGGATGGGCAGAGTCTACTATAGTTATTCGATTTTGGATTATAGCAATTATCCTTGCTTTAGTGGGTCTAGCGACATTAAAATTAAGGTAAAAAATGGTCAACATTGACAATTTTAAAAAACTATCATTTTTAGTTTATGGTTTAGGTTCAACTGGAAAATCAGTAATAAATTTTTTCAAAAAAAATAATATCAAAAATTATAAAGTATGGGACGATACAAATAACAAGTCACAAAAAATAAAAAGAGCAAAAAACTTAAAAGAAGTCTTAAAAAATGTAAACTACATAGTTTTAAGTCCAGGAGTTAGTTTAATAAAATCAAAAAACAGAAAACAATTATCAAAATATAAAAGCAAAATAATAACTGATATAGATCTTATTTTTTTACTTAAAAAATTTTTAAAATGCATAGTAGTAACAGGAACAAATGGAAAATCGACTACTTGCAAAATTTTAGAGCACCTACTTAAGAAAAATAAATTTAAAACAATTTTAGGCGGAAATATAGGAAGACCAATTTTAAACTTTAATATAAAAAGGGATAATTTTTTAATTATCGAGGCTTCATCTTTTCAATTGGCATATTCAAAATTTATTCGTCCAGATTACGCTTTTCTATTAAATATAACAAACGATCATTTAGATTGGCATGGTAGTATGAAAAATTACGTAAACTCAAAATTAAGAATTTTTATGAATCAGAAAAAAAATCAATATTCTATTCTCAACAAAAAGTTTAAATCTATTTTTAAAAACAGAAATTTTTCTGGAAAAATAGTAATACCCAATTTAAAACAATACCAAAAAATAAAATTTAAAATTAAAAATACCTACTTAAATTCAAGTATAAACGATGAAAATATGTCTAATATCTATGCTTTTTCAAAGTTACTTAAAATCAGCGAATGTTCATTTTTAGAGTCCTTAAAAAGTTTTAAAGGTCTTCCTCATAGGTATGAGGTTTTTTTAAAGAAAAAGAATTATACATTTATAAACGACTCAAAAGCAACTTCATTTCAAGCTGCAAAATTTGCACTACAAAATGCCAAAAATATTTATTGGATTGTAGGAGGTTTACCGAAAAAGAATGATAACTTTAATCTCCACGCTTTAAAAACAAATATAGTTAGATCTTATATTATTGGTAAGAATGTTAATTTTTTTAAAAGGCAAATTAAAAATACGATCAGTTTTAAAATAACACATAATATAGAAAACTCTATTAAACAAATTTTAAAAGATATAAAATCTTTTAAAAAAAAAAATAATACAATTTTATTAAGCCCTGCCTCAGCATCTTTTGATCAATTTATAAATTTTGAAAAAAGAGGTGAAAAATTTAAAAGATTGAGTAAATTCTATGCAAGAAAATATATTTAAAAACAAATTAATTAGTTATTGGAGGTATATAGATAAAAAAATTTTTTTCAGCTTTTTAATTCTATTTTTTTTAGGACTATTTTTTTCATTTTCTTCTACATCATCTTTAGCAGGTGAACGTCTTAATAAGGATTACTATTTCTTCTTTTCAAAACATTTTATATTTACCTCCATAGCTTTACTCATAATGATTTTAATTTCATTTTTACAGACTTCTCTTTTGATGAGATTGATAATTCCTTTATTTATCATTTCTTTCATTTTTTTAGCTTTAGTGCCCTTGATAGGAATAGAAGTTAAAGGTGCTAAAAGGTGGCTAGATTTATACTATTTTAGATTGCAACCGATTGAAATTTTAAAGCCATTTTTTATTTTAGTAACAGTTGAGATTTTAACTTTGGAAAAATTCAAGAATACTCAGTTGAAATATTTAATAAGTTTTTTTTTACTAATTTCTGTAGTTGTTCTTCTTATTGACCAACCGGATCTTGGGCAATCAATTTTACTAGTTGGAGCTTGGATTGCTACTGTTTTTGTATCAGGAGTAAGCTTGCTGTTAGTTTTGAGTTTTTTTTCAATATTTTTAATTTCTCTGGGTTTGCTTCTTTTTTTAATGCCAGAGAAATTTAGCTATATAATTAATCGTTTAGTGTCATTTATAGACCCAACAAAAGGGGATAGGTTTCAATCATCTTCAGCTTTAGACGCAATCAAACTTGGTGGACTGAAAGGACAAGGTATGGGGGAAGGTATTTTAAAAGATAGCGTGCCCGAAGCACACACTGATTATATAATTGCTATTATATCTGAAGAGTATGGAGCTATTATTTCTATAATTATTATTCTAATTTTTTTGTTCATTTCATTTAGAATAATAAAAAATTGCGTTAATCAAGAGGATCAAACAATTAAAATTTCTCTTTGCGGTCTTTCTGCTCTACTCATCTTTCAAACTTTTATACATATAGGGGTGAATACAAGTTTAATTCCAACAACTGGAATGACATTACCTTTTCTTAGCTATGGAGGGTCCTCACTAATAGGAAGCTCGATTCTAGCAGGGGTAATTTTAAATTATACTAAAAATAATACTTATCTCTATGACTAAAAAAATTAAAACATTGATTGCAATAGGTGGGACTGGCGGCCATGTATTCCCGGGTTTACATTTAGCTGAACATTTAAAACAGAATAATTATGACGTTAATTTGATTACTGATAAAAGAGGATTTTTTTTCTTAAAACAAAACGATAATTTTCAAATAAATATTTTACCATCATCTCCTTTGATAAAAAAAAATATTTTTAGATTGTCTTTTTCAATCTTCATGATTTTGTATTCTATCTTCCGGTCGGCCGTTTTTTTAGTGCTAAATAGACCTAAAATTATTTTTGGGATGGGTGGTTATGCCTCTTTTCCAATTTGTGTTGCGGCTACAATTCTCAAAATTAAATTCATAATTTATGAAAATAATTTGATCATTGGAAAAACAAATAAAATTCTTTTACCATTTGCTGAAAAACTTTATGTTTCTTACAAAGAACTAGAGGGTGTTCCAAAAAGATTTCAAAGTAAAATTTTAGTTACAGGAAATATAATTAAAAAAGATATTATTAACTTTTACGATAATAAAGGTAGTAATGACAATCTAAATAACCTATGTATTTTGATTTTGGGGGGCAGCCAGGCAGCCAAAGTATTTGCTGAAGTCCTCCCAGAAATATTTAAAGAATGTTTAAATAGCAATATTAAAATTAAAATTTATCAACATTGTCTACCTAATCAAAATGAAAACCTTAAAAAATTTTATAAGGACTTGAATATAGAATTTGAGGTTTTTAATTTTTGCAATAATTTAAATAATTACTTTTCAAAAGTAAATTTAGCAATCACAAGATCAGGTGCATCAATACTATCTGAACTTACAAATGCAAAAATACCTTTTATTTCTGTACCACTCCCATCATCTGCAGACAATCATCAACTAAAAAATGCAATTTATTACCTCAAAAAAAATTTTGGCTTTTTAGTTGAAGAGAAAGATTTGAAAGATAAACTTTTTTTGCTTATTAAAGAAATCTATAATAATAAAGATTTATTAGATAAAATTATTAATAATCAGAAACAATATTCTGACAAAAATGTTTACAATACTATTATTGAAAAT
>Ga0163110_10001588_pt1 | contig 11572 bp, 10 predicted proteins | sample CRUFie1St17metaG_FD_108703 | JGI IMG/M metagenome (GOLD analysis project Ga0163110, IMG submission 108703) | Marine microbial communities from the Costa Rica Dome - CRUD Field 142mm St17 metaG | ecosystem: Environmental > Aquatic > Marine > Oceanic > Photic zone | place: Costa Rica: the Eastern...
CCGACATTAGGCTTGCCGACTAAACCAATTTTCATGCGCCGCCTCCCATCAAGCGTTTAAAATTGCGGAGGTTAAGTCGCTTTTTGTTCCAGAAGTAGAAACTCCGAGATCTTTAGCAATTTCAATTAATTCAGCTTTCTTCAGTTTAGCAAGCGATGCTTCAGTATGGCTAGCAGCATCTGAGTCCTCCGAATCAGCTTCTTCATGGGGTGCTTCTTCAGGAGACTCGTCTTGTTCTGAAGGAGCATATTTTGCAGCAATTTGTGCTAGTGCTATGTCTAATTCAGGAAGGTTAATTTTACCATCATTATCTAAATCTATGGCCGATAGTAGCCCATCTAGTTCCCATGGAGGATAATCACCCACGTCGCTGGTTTTCAGTGCTTGTTGAAACTCGAAACCATCGATATTACCCGAATCGTCAAGGTCAATTGACTTAAAGAATTCAAACACTGATTGATTGGTTTTCTTTAGGTAGTCAACTAGCATGACAAGTTGCTTATCGGGCCCTTTATCGTCGACTTCTACGACATCTTCAGTTGCTTCCTCAGGGAATTCAGTTACCTCGTCGTTGTATAGTGAAGCGGATACTGCGATAACTGTCGAGCCCCCTTCATCGTCAACCGTATCGCCAACAACTAGAGTTGTGTTGACACCAACACCTCTGCCAATCAATTGTTGGATAGTTGTTGTTGTACCTTCAACAAGAGTGTAGGTTTCGACATCAGATTCGGCTGATGCGACTTCTTTTAATTTCTGTGAGGAAGTACCTGTTCTAATTAGCACCAAGGTCGATAGCACTACAGCAATGGCCACTAGGTAAAACAACGCTGCGGCAGTGAGATAAAATCCTGAGGTAGAGGCTACTGCATCTTCAATACCTGAATCTATAACTGCCTTCTCAGTGAAATCACCGATTAGCATAGTGATTGTTGCTGCTAAACCACCGAACATCATGAACCATGCTGCCATACTACCTCTTGACGAATCTGCTAGTTTTTTACCTGCAGCAAGGGGGTATGAGGAAAAAATCGCTGAGAGCATCATCAAACCGCCGACTGTGAACATGAAGCCATCGTCAATAGTGGTTGACATGGTTAGCATCTTATCCGTTCCAGTCAGTGTATCCATGCCAGTAAAGTAACCTCCCACAGCAAAAATCGGTAACAAGAACATGGCTAAGGTTGCCGCTAGTGAGCCCGGATTCTTCAACACATTACCTGAGTTGGCTGAAGCTGTAACTAGCAGATTAATGGAGCCAGCAAATATTGGCAACATCGAGAACGTCAACAGGAGCGCTCCCACATTTTGTAATAATTCGCCTGCATTTGCTTCGGTCATGAAGAACGGTGGTACGGTAACAAATAGCAAGACCATATTGGCGTTAAGTAGCGAAGCAGACCACACCGGTGCCTTGGCTGAATGAGGAATCACGTGATAAGCAAGAGCAAACATCAGCGCCAAAGGAACCCATCCGTCGAGTACTCGCTCGGATAGCCAAACCATTTGTGTATTGTCGGTGACTTCTCCGAGCACGTGGTAAAGCGAGCCAATAAGACGAGCGACTATCGCCATTATGAGGAACCAAGCTGTGACAGATGATGTGCCCTCGCCCCTAGTCGAATAGGTTGCTAAGACATTCATAAGCAGAGCAATAAACAACAGACTCGATACAACATAAGTAGTCATCAAGGTAATCAAATCCCTGATGCTTTGTTCATCAGTCAAATCGACAAATCTGAAGATTATCGGTATTAAGATTAGGCTAAATGACATTGAAGCGGTATATAGCACTGCAACCATCGAAGCATTGGCTTCGCTAGCTAAACGCTTCTCGCCTACTCTCGATACGGCAACTAAACAACCTCCGACTAATAGATATGTGAATGCGATACCCATTACTGAATTTGTGAAATCAGCCAATGCTGAACCATCGTCATAAGACCAACCAATACTGGCAAGAGAATCTAGTGCTGTAGGATCATATTTGTGCCAGATGCCAATAAATCCACATATTACCGCCAGCAAAAACCAGCCGGTTCCGTATTTCATCCATGTCCGACTACCGCTTCCTGGTTCGTCTTTGAATAAATCAACTAAGCCGACTGGAGCCTTGTTCATCAGAAACAAAGCGAACTGACGCATGGGTGCGCCCATTGTTCCTATACCGTTAGTCACATAGTAGGACACAATCACTAATACGACAAGCAAAATCCCTGAGGCAATGAATACTGGCTCCATATCATCCCTCCGTCTATTCGACGACGACCTCACCGATTAGGGTCGCTACTATGACGCCAATGCCAATTAATAGTCCGACTAAGTAATACCAAATCCCGCTACCACCAAGGTTACCAATAAACGGGACTATATCGCCGAGAATTGGCATCGAGTCCCAACCGAAAACGTTGGCAAATAAGGCGAATAGCCCAAACATTCCAACGAACATAAGGGTGAGGGCGACTCTTCCCATAGATGGTTGTCCTGAGCCGACCGTGACATCTGGCAATATTGTGTTGTTCATCCTATTTCCCCCGTTTGACCCCGTAGGGGTCAATCCAAGCCACTAGTAGAGTGATGATAAACATTCAGTAGCAGATAATGTGAAATCCGGTCATAGCGAGCGGAGATTCTCGATACGATTACCTCGTCTAGGCTGCGAGATGCCCAACGGCAAAGGAAGGGCAGATTCGAGCGCTAGCTCTTCTCGCCAAACGGACTCGCATTCACAAGATAGTCCGTCAAATTCTCGCAAATCCCCGCTTACTGCATAGCGTTCGATGGCCGCAACAACAAATTTATCGCAACTACCACAATTGTGAGCGCCCCGAATTTTTCCTCCAGCGGTTGGATGTACAATCAGACGGCAAACTTGATCGGGAGAGCCGTTAACACCGCCATCAGGATAGATGTGTGGATGTGCTTGCTTAATCATTTCAACCAGAGACCAAAGCCATGGTGGGCGATACTCATTGTGTCTGTGTAATCTGTCTATAACCGTCCCGCGCTGGATATTCATTGGATTCACTGAAATCTCATCGCTTCGGCCTGCTACATCTTTAATCCATCTTACGCCGTGGTCGAGAGCATCTTTCTCAGACATAAATGGCGGTTTAAACATCAGATAGGTCTTAATCCGCAAATTGAATTTTCTGAGGTTTTCCACTGCTCTATCCCAAGATTTTGTGGTAAATCCCTTATTAACATGGAAGCGAAGGACCTCATCATCATATGCTTCTAAACCAATTGCTACAGTGAATGATGGATTAATTGATGTCGCCCAAGATAGCTTTTCCTCTGTCAGTTGTTCGCAACGGCTTTCAACAATCAGTTCTTTGCCTAATTCATGGCATTCTCGCAATACTGTTTCCTGAAATTGAATAGGTATTTCACGGTCTTCAAGCAAAGAACCAGACGTGTAGATTTTTACCATTGATTGGTCAGCAAAATTATCATGTTGCTGCTTTGCTAACTCCCATTGTGAATGGAGGTTTTCATTGGTTACATCATCGCGGGTATCATTGAAATATCCACAAAATGTGCAGCCACTTGACCACCACCAGTGACATCCTTTGGTGCGTAGAATAACGGTTACTGCGCTACATGGGGTTCCATCTGGCAAGGTCTCTGGCGTGACATAAACCGTTGCTGGTTTATTGGCATCCCAGGATTGTTGCTTTTCTCTTGCCCATGGAGTATTTGCTGGAGCCTTAACTAAGTGATGGATTTTTGCTGGCTTGGGATTATTACCAACAAGGGTTAGTGAGATATTCTTATCCATGACAATCACCTATTTACTTCTGAACAATATGGAAGAGCCAGCCTGGACGAACTGCCCTTTAGGCAATTCTGGGTTACCAGACTCCGCAGATTGAACAACCGGTTCAAACAGATTAGCTGGCACCCTAATATCGACCCTTGAACCGAGTCTTATCATACCGAATCTCTGGCCTCTGCGTAATTCATCACCAACGCCCGCCCAAGGAACGATTGTTCGAGCAAGAGCGCCAGATATTTGACATACCTCGATACGTAAGTCGTCACCTGACAAAAATACCGTTCTTACTCGCTCATTATGCTCACTTTCTTTTTTCATTGCAGGTAGAAATGGTCCTCTTTTCCGACCGTGTCCAGTGCGATGTTCCATTCGTTCAATTGTTGCGGCACAAGGCGAACGATTGACATGAACATCAAGTGGAGACATGAATACAGCAACTCTGAATACATCTGTTTGAGATTCCTGTCCGGGCTTTACAGCCTCAAATCTTTGCTCAGTTGCGAACTCTTGCGGATTTGCCAACGGTTCAGGATACCAAGGTCCAGTTAATTCATCCACTTCGATTAAATCTGATTTGGCCTCTTCTGAGTTCGGCCTTCTGCCGGTGGCTCGCTCGCGTCGAACAAACATCACATGTCCATCAGCAGGAGAAACTAGGACATCATCGTCATTGGGAATCTTACGATCGGGGTCACGCCAAAAATTAACGAAAAACGCTGACGTCATCCAGCACAATACTCCGAAGAGGTGCATTAGACCGTTGAGTGAATCGATCATTACTCCAATGATGATGGCGCTAGAGCCCATCATGAAAGTAATCAGCACTGGGGCATGGCCGCCCCTTGCAAGGCCGCCCATGGTATCACCTAATTGTCAGCCCAAGGATCTTCATCATCGCCCCATGTTGGCGCTGGAGCAGATGCTGGAGCCGCTTCCGCTGGCGCTTCCTCAGTAGGCGCTTCTTCTGCTGGTTCTTCAGAATCTGCTGCTTCGGCATTCTCGGTTTCTGTCGGTTCAGCTGCCGCATTGTCAATCGCTTCATCAACTTGCTCTGAATCAGCGGTTTCTTCTGCGCCATCAATTGGTTTGGAGTTAATCTCTTCAGCTTCCTCAACAGTCATCTCGGCAGCACGAGCATCAACCATCTCATCGACTCGTTCTTCGAATGCTCTCGCCATGTGCTGGGATTTACGCTCTGCTTCAACCGCTCGCTCAATCATCTCATAACGTTCCTTGATTGCCTTATTCAAATCTTCAAACAAGGTCATGTGGGAAACATACCAATCGTCTCTAGCCTTCATTTCGGCAACGGCGAGTTTCAAATCATCGTCTAATTCTGTTGCAATATTGAAGATTTTACCAAGACGGTCTTTTTCTCGGGAATATTTCTCCTCCATTTTCTCAAGTTCTGGCTCAAGGTGCTCGACTCTTTTGTCGGCTTTTGTCGCCTTCATTTCGAGATCTCTGATGCGGAAGTCCTTTTCTGCAATTAGTGATTCTTGGGCTTCTTTTTCAATTTCTCTCTCAATGATTTCCTTTTCCAAAACCTCAATTTCTGCTCTAGCATCTAGTAAGTCTTTTTCTTGCCCTTCATATGCAGCGAATAATTTCTGTAGCCTCTCGGTTTCAGTAGCAAGTGCATCTTCAAGTTCGCTAATTCGAATCTCTGGAGTTATTGTTCCCTCATCTGCCATACAATCACCTAGAGTATATCCTCTTCAATTACCCCACTCACACACCCCATATCAAAGGAACGCCTCATTAGGTCAAGATTATTCAGTTAACTATTCGTTACAAGTTATCTGTTGCAGCGACTAATTCTCTAGCTATGCTAGTTTCACCCATAGAATGCCCGGCATCTGGAACGATTATCAATCTACTATTGGGCAGTTGTTTGTGTAATTCCCAAGCACTAACAGTTGGGCAAACCATGTCGTAGCGTCCTTGCACTATAGTTGTTGGAATGTGAGTGATATGGTTACAGTTGTTCAAGATATGGCCATCTTCAACAAATATACCGTTGATAAAATAGTGACACTCAATTCTAGCAAATGCCACTGCAAAATCCAAATCTTCGGCTTTATCGAGATACTCTGGGTCGGGAAATAATCTGCTTGTAGCCATCTCCCACCGTGTCCATTCCTTCGCCGCAGCCCTTCTAATCTCAACATTATCACTCGTTAATCGCTCATAATACGCGGAAATTAAATCATGTTGCTCATCCTCTGGGATATGGTTTTGATATGGTTCAAACGCATCAGGAAATACGTGACTTGCACCATGCTGATAGAACCATTGCAGTTCGCTTTTTCGACACATGAAAATGCCTCTAAGCGTAAGGCTGAGTGCTTTATCTGGGTGATTTTGAGCATAAATTAGAGATAGTGTAGAGCCCCATGAGCCCCCAAAGATATGCCATTTGTCAATGCCGAAATGTTCCCTCAGTGATTCGATATCAGAGACTGAATTATGTGTGTTATTCTCTTCCAATTCAGCATAAGGTGTGGATTTCCCACAACCGCGTTGATCGAACTGAATTATGTCAAATTTTTGTGGGTCAAAATACTGCCGATATCCCGGCTGTGAACCGCCCCCTGGGCCGCCATGAATCACTATTACAGGTTGGCCGTCAGGATTACCAGCGCGCTCCCAAAAGATAGTGTGTAGGTCCGATACTTCGAGCATTCCTGTGCTATATGGTTCAATTTTTGAGTAGAGCACATCATCGATTTCAGCGTCAGCAGCCATGGTGAATGGTTTGCTTGATAGTTGGTAATATTTCGCTTCAATATGCCCAAACTTCATAGCGATGATGGGATGAACTTATGCGATTTTAATAGGTCAGGTAAATCTGTGAACTCACCTGATTGGTTTATGTCCTCTGCAAGAGAAATTAATGCTGTAAAATGCTCAGCAGTGTTAAGTTTTCCAAGCCAAATTGATTTATCTGGAGTTTTGATTAGGGTGACATTATTCATGCTACAAGGACCTAAGCAGGATGTTATTTTCAACTCAACTTGATTATGTAAGTCGGCTTCATGCCAGGCAGATTGTAACAACTCAGCAGGTACTTCGTAGTTGCCTTTTTCTGTCCTACCGCAACAACATCCAGAGCAGACATAGAACTTTGTCGACATTTCAGCGCCCCTTATATCGCTTCACAGAGAACTGCGGACATATCTGTCGTCATCTATTGGAACCCAAACATTTGATTTCTCGGCGTTCTGAATTTCCACGCGATATGGATTGCCTTCATCCCAGCACTTCAGGATTTTACCTTCGGTAAATTCACCAATGTTTGCATAGATTGTATCGCCAACATTGAATCTCAAATCTTCTGCTTTACAATCAAGGAAGCCTTGTTCAAGCATTTTATGGTCAAGATTTCTGCCGATAAAGACAAAACGACATTCGCGCTTTTCGCCTTTACGCCAAGGAGCTACTTCTTGGCTAAAGTATCCTGAGAACAGCATGTGTACTCCTTGGAAGACGAATTTTTCATCCATTCCTTTAACCGATAGAACTCCTTTGTAGCGGAACAGATCTTCCCCGTAATCATTCATAAGTTCGCCAATCCACTGTTGTAACTTGTTAACATTGAGTGAACCAGTAAATATCGAGCTGGTAGAGGTAACCCTTTGGTCGTGCTCGTGCTCAGCGTCTGTATCCAAAAATTCTGGGTCCATAGCAAGAGTCTTTTCTAAATCAAAGGCGCTTATGTTAATCAGGTTGCTAGGATCGATTACGCTTTGTTCGGTGTGGTAGATTGGAGCAAAGGCGTTGATGGATTTTATCTTAGCCTCGACTTCTTCGATTTGTTCATCTGAAACAAGGTCGATTTTGTTTAACATAATTCGGTCGGCAAATGCCAATTGTTCGACAGCCTCGTTTTCAACTCCTTCGGGTTTCTCCTCTTCGATGTGTGGAATAATATGTTTAGCATCGACGACGGTGATTATTCCGTCGAGTTTGTAGCGCTCTGTAACTCTCTCGTCAACGAAAAATGTTTGAGCAACCGGTGCAGGATCTGCCAATCCAGTTGTCTCAATCAGAACACCATCGAAATCTCTGATTCGATCATACAGGCCGTCTAGAGCTTCTGTCAAGTCACCGCGAACCGTACAGCAAATACACCCATTCATAACCTCAATGATGCTTTCTTCAGAACTTTCTACCAAGATGTTCTCATCGATACCAACATCGCCAAACTCGTTTTCAATCACTGCAAACTTCATTTTGTGTTCAGTACTAGTCAAAATATGATTCAATAATGTGGTTTTGCCAGAGCCAAGAAATCCGGTAAGAACTGTTACCGGGATTTGTCGGTTTTTCATTTTACTCGCACTCATGTTGATTCCTCGTAAATTCACCCTGTAGGGTCGCATATTTAACCAAGAGTAATCGCTCAGTAGTGAATTAACTCAATCAATAACACAATAGATTAGTTTCGATAAAGACCCGTTATGACCAAGAAATTCTTTGTGAAAATCGTGACTGACCCTGAGGTAGACCTGCGTAAATGTATCGTTGGAATAGCATGTGCTGCTCAAGCAGTTAATGACGGGTATGATGTGGATATGTTCTTTGCAGCAAACGGAGTAAAAATGATTCATTCTGAATTCATAGCCGGCGTTAATAACTCAGGCATGCTTCCTGATGGACTGCTCGATGAATTGTTGAATACCATAACCAGTGGCGCAAAGAAAGTGTATTGCTCGACTGGATCCCAAGCTGCAAATGGCGTCACGAAAGAAAATGCCGGTTCAAAACTTCTCGCCGGCTACGACAACTGGATGACTTGGAGTGGCCCCCCCGGAGTAATTGCTTTAAGTGCTGATTCCGATGTCCAGTTAGTGTATTAGACAAAGCGACGATTTATTGAGTATGTCGATAACCACCGACCATGGACAAAAGACCCGCAACCGAGGTTTTTCATGATTGGGCACTAGTCGGAAAAGACGAAGGTATGGAAAGAGGGCATGCTGCCTCTGTGAGCGAAATGATTGAGTTCATTTCACAGAAAGTTACAGAGACTGGAACCTCATTTACTGCAGTTGATGTCGGATGTGGTAATGGCTGGGTAGTTAGACAGTTATTGAAAAATAAAAATTGTGAATATGCTATGGGCGTTGATGGTGCTGCAGCAATGATTGCAAAGGCAAGGGAAATTGATGGTCATTCTGACTATATATTAGCGGAATTACCGGATTTTATACCAGACAGGCGTTTTGATTATATTCATTCTATGGAATTTCTTTACTATCTAGAAGACCCAGAAAATATGCTAAAATTATTTTATCGCGATTGGTTACAAAAAGAAGGCTGGGCAGTTATCGGCATAGATCACTATGCAGAAAACGAGGATAGTTTAAGTTGGCCAGAATATGTTGGTGTGGAGATGGCAACGCGGACCATAGACCAATGGCACCAAGCGTGGCGAGATGCCGGTTTCTCTAACATTCAACATTGGATTGCTGGTGGAGAAAATGGCGTAACACTAGTATTTGCTGGACAGAAATAGTAATTTTAAAGCTGTTGAGGCTCTATACCTGTATTCCAGCAGACTAAAGCATGCTCCATAGTCATTCTACCTGGTTCGTCTGGTTTTTGCGGCTGAGCAACTAATTCCCCAATCCATAGTAACTGCTCCGCTAAGTCATGTTTAGCCTGCTGGTACTCCTCCTGTGACATCTCGACACTACGTCCTGAAGCCGCAATCAAGATTGCCGGCGGTAGGACTGTCCTCCGTAATTCGGCCGGCTTTGCGTCTTCAATCGCTTCCAATGCTTGTGAATACAGAGTCAATTGATACTTGTACTTGTTCAATATCTCTTGTTCCGCCTTGGTAGATGGTGTTTTGTCATACAGATTACCGCTAAATTGCTGTAGTAGTGTGCCATTATCTGGATTTGTTGCGTTAAAACCGAGTAAACAACCTGTTGTTTTCATGTCAACAACCTGTAAGTAACCCTGTCCTGAAGAATCAGTATATGCGATGACTAAGTCAGCACGACCGTCGAAAATAACCTCTACATTCACCACTTTTGCGGCCTCGACCATTGTACTATTTTTGAAGACCTCTCTTGAAGTCTCGACTTCAACCTTGTGATTGTACAGAAATGGTAGTTCCGTTCTCAAGCCTTCAGCGAAGAGGTCGTGGATTTTCTCGCCCTTAGCATATCGGCCCGTAAGACCATTATCAACCAATTTTGCTACTGTTTTCATTCGTTGGAAGGTGGTGTCAAACCGCTTTTTGGACGACCTATCTGATTTGGTAAAACCAAATTCAGCCATAACTATCTCTATTGATTTGTCTGAAGTTAACTCATTTTCAGGTTCAGTTAACCAGCTATCTGGGAGTGGAATGGTAGCAGGAGCGTTATACTTGCTTGGATTGTCAAGACTAATCTCCACTAACCTATGCATCATCAAACCAAACTCAATAGGAGTGGGTAATTCGTTAGATTCTAATGGTTCAGCATCTGGTTTCGCTACCAATTTCTGTAATCGATGTTGATTCCAACTGGTCAAATTATTAGGCCAGTGATGCTGTCGGCATTGGAAACTATTGTCTAGAGTATTGGCTCCCAGCCTTACAGTATGAATTAATTCTCTGGGTTTTTTTGTTGGCCCTGGCGCTACCAAATTATCAGTCATACTAGTTTCAATCTGATGCCACTTTTCTACTGGCGTAACCGGTTTAGAATCGGTAAAGCAATCAGGGCTGTGATATATTGCCATTGATTTTATGCTTTTACTGCCTAATTGAGCGTTAAAATATACATCAACTGGATTTAGAGAAATCTCATGCGAGCCATATTCAGTTAGAGTTTCGGCGCCTATGTCGTCAGGTTTAATCCATGGTGAGTCGATAATATTCTCTCGGTGGGCAATTGATCTAAGGCCCTCCATCCACATATGTCCCATGGTGTTGTCCCAAGGCTTGCTATTAAACCTCAAAAGTCCAGTATCAGGACAAATATTGCCTTTGTTAGTTGAGTTACCAACGATAATAAGATGATTTTCTACTCTAGTCAGTGCGACATAAAACTCCCTTCGCCGTTCAGCCTGGTTTTGAGCGCTGTTGATGTTCTTGGTAAATTCCCACAACCCGTCTTCTGGGCGTTCCAAAGAAGGCCAAGGATTGATTCGTCCAGATATTATCTCTGGGGTGACTAACACATTCTCCCTAGTAGTAATGTTGGCATCATAACGTCCTGCTTGGAAAATTCCAGAAACCACTACGACCTTAGATTCCAAGCCTTTTGCGCCATGCACGGTCATTATTTTGACTGCTCCCGAGGAAGGTATTGCAGAGGCTTGAGGGCCTTTATTTCCAAGTTCTTGTAGAGCCTCTAACTGGGCGAATATCTCAGCAGGGTTATGGCCACAGCCAATACCAATGTCATAAACTAAATTACACCACTGCTCTGCATTTTGCCTAGAAGAGTCCTCAGGGTAAGCGAACATCAAATCTGAATTATCTAATATGTCATTGAGTATATTGTGAACATTATGTCCAGTTAGTTGGTTTGCAAGGTGAGTCAAGAGTTTGCTTACAATATCACTGGGGGAGTTGTCTCTAAGGGTTTCCCACCAATTCTCCGATTCGTTATGTTCAGTGAATAGTTTGGTCATGACTTCGTCGGTCAGGCCGATTATCGGTGATTTTGCAAGTGATGCTGCAGCGAATTTAGAATCGGGATGAGCAATTAAGTGCAAGGCCGACATTAGGTTCTCAACTATTGGTTGGCTGAATAATTGGCCCTGTTTATCTGATATTACGGGTATACC